>MDTB01077735.1_pt1 | contig 21812 bp, 21 predicted proteins | sample 811161 | NCBI WGS metagenome assembly MDTB01 (sample SAMN05326650, study PRJNA326480) | marine metagenome | isolation source: seawater | place: Mediterranean Sea | collected 2009 | reverse complement strand
TGAGAAATTCAATCCGCGTCGCCAACTAAATGCGGAAGAATCAAAGCGCCTCACCAAGTTAGATGCAATTGCTGACAAGCTTAGGGGTTAAGAAAACGTGCAAAACCGTCAGCTTCAGACATGGCTTTGCGAGGAAGGGTACGCACAGATAGAATCTGAATGGAAAGAGCAGCTAGAACTGCGTGAAGAACTTAAGGACAAGCCAAGCGACTTAAAGCGATACGAAGAAAAGCTGAAATAAGCTACCTTTAACTACAATCGTGCAGAAGGCTACAGTAGTAAAGGCAAGCACTTTACTGCTAAGAAGTTCTACAGCAAGAGTGAAAGTCTTTGTGAAGATGCGTTAGAGATACTGCAAGAGCTTCTGCACTGTGATTGGAATATTCGCGTTTGGTTAGATAGAGATATTTGCTTTGAAGTAGGCGGCGGCTTGAGTGCAGATATTTTTTCGCTTCCACGCTTAGTTACGTCACGTAGCAACGAAAAGATTCATGATGACAGCAGAACTACAAGTAAGCAGAGTGTGAAGTTAGCTGTAGTTCAACGTGCAATGTACAACATTGGTAGAGACGCAGCGCCAGCATCTAAGCCCACAGTTCCCCAGTTAGATACACTTATTGAGCAGCAAGCGCAGTTTGGTAGACGAGTGACACAAAAGAACATGTTTGGTTTTAGCACGTTCTTCGTCTTACAATGTGCAACAAGGGATTGCGTAGACTATTGAATTGCAATAGTTGCATAGGCGCAAATAAAACGTGCGAAGTAGTGGTTGAGTTAGACATTAGTTGCACGCTAACTATTAGGATGTGTTAAATAATTGATAATAAACAAGAAAGTATCAACGTCGCTACTGAGTGGGGTTAAGCATAGTTGTGGAAACTAAAGAATTTGATTATTTTTTACCTGACGAGCTAATTGCCCGTTTTCCTCTCAAGAAAAGATCTGATAGCAGGATTCTCTATGTTTCTGGAAACGAAAAGTCATTTCCAGAGGCTTTATTTCCATCATTATCACTTTTCTTAAATGATAAAGATGTTCTGATTATGAACGATACTAGAGTTATCAAGTCTCGCCTGATAGGAAAAAAAAAATCAGGCGGTGTGGTAGAGTTTCTTTGCACACGGATTTTGTCGCTCAAAACAGCAAATGGTCTACTTAAGTCGAATAGACCAATAAAAATTGATTCCGAATTATTTTTCGCTGGAAAGTATAAGGCGATAGTCGAAGAAAAATTAGGTGAGGAGTATCTGCTTCGTTTTGAATTTCCAATAAAAAAAATATTGGAAGCAGTAGCAATGCTTGCTCTCCCACCATATATGGGCCGGGATTCAATGTTGGCCGATGAGAAGCGTTATCAAACAATCTATGGAAGCAAGCCAGGAGCCATTGCCGCGCCAACTGCCGGTTTACATTTTGATGAGGAGTTAATAAATGTAATAAAATCAAAGGGGGTCGAAGTGGGTTTTATTACACTTCATGTTGGTTTGGGAACTTTTAAGCCGGTAAGAAGTAAATTGATTTCGCATCATCAGATGCATGAGGAGTATTTTTCGGTTTCCGAGAAAACAGTTGATCTTATAAAAAGAGCGAGGGCGCGGGGTGGTAGAGTTGTTGCAGTTGGCACCACGACGCTCAGAGCGCTGGAAAGTATTTCAGATGGAGACCAGATAAATGCATTTGAAGGTAACACTGGAATTTTCATATTTCCGGGATATGAATTTAATGTTGTTGATGTGCTTGTGACTAATTTTCATTTGCCGAAATCGACGTTGTTGATGTTGGTATATGCCTTTGGAGGAATAGAACAAGTTCGGGCGGCTTACAAGCATGCAATAGAAAAAAAATTTAGATTCTATAGTTATGGGGATGCAATGTGTATCAGTCGGAGATGCATTGAGAACGAAGAATGAAATTTGAAATAACACAAAGAGACAAGTCTGCGCGGACGGGTGTGCTCACAATTGCTAATAAGACTGTACAGACACCCACATTTATGCCCGTCGGCACTTATGGAACAGTAAAAGCTATGTCACCTCAATCTTTGTATTCAGTTGGTGCAGAGATCATTCTGGGGAATACTTTTCATCTTTGGCTGCGTCCAGGAACCGAGATAATCAAATTGCACGGAAAAATACATGATTTCATTGGGTGGGATCGGTTGATACTGACTGATTCGGGTGGTTTTCAAGTATTTAGTCTTGGAGAACTTGCGCGAATTCAGGAAAAAGGGGTTGATTTTCAGTCCCCCATTGACGGAAGGCCATGTTTTTTGTCTCCCGAAAAATCAATCCAGATACAATCTGAGATAGGTTCCGATATAGCGATGATTTTTGATGATTGCACAAAATTTCCGTCCAGCTTTATTGATACCAAAAAATCGATGGAATTATCGCTTCGCTGGGCAGAAAGATGCAAAAGAGCCCATAAATCTCGAACGCAAGAATTATTTGGAATTGTTCAAGGAGGAATGTACGAAGAATTGAGAGCAAAATCTGTCTCTGAAATTTTAGATATCGGATTTAATGGTTATGCAATAGGAGGACTGTCGGTCGGGGAACCTAAGGCAGATATGTGGCGGATGGTGAAATTTGTAGCCCCGCTTCTGCCCGAAGAAAAGCCAAGATATTTGATGGGGGTTGGAACGCCAAACGATCTTATAAAAGCTGTTTGTTTGGGGGTCGATATGTTTGATTGCGTTCTTCCCACTCGAAATGCAAGAAACGGTTGGGTTTACAGTAAAAAAGGAGTGATCAAACTGCGAAATGCTGGGTATCGCGATGATCTCAAACCAATTGATCCGGACTGTGATTGCTATACATGTAAACACTTCACAAGATCCTACCTTCATCATTTGCAAAAAAATAATGAGATATTGGGAGCTCAACTAAATACATTCCATAACTTGTATTTTTACCAAATGTTGATGAAAAACTTAAGATTAGCTATTAATGATGGAGTTTTATCTGACTTTCACGAACATTTTGGCTATTCTTTTGCGATGCCGTGATATCATTCCGGTGAAAATTGCAAATTTAATAGAAAAAGGAATATCGACGTGTATATAAAAGAAGCGTTTGCGCAGGCGGAAGCTGCAAGCCAGTCGGGAGGAATGTTGGGATTGCTTCCCCTCGTATTCATGTTTGTTTTGCTGTATTTCTTAATGATTCGTCCTCAAACAAAGCGGGCCAAGGAACATAAGACTATGCTTCAAGGCTTGGAGAAAGGCGACGAGATCGTTACGCGGGGAGGAACTTTGGGTAAAGTAACCCGGGTTGGAGATCAATTTGTTTCCATAGAAATATCAGAAAACACCGAAATCAGTGTTCAAAAACCGTCAATAGAGACGCTACTGCCGAAAGGTACCATTAAAAATGCGTCCTCTTCATAGAGCTTTAAGGATGACTTCAGTTATCGTCTAATCACAGGGTTTTAATGCAATCATGAACCAATATCCTATTTGGAAGAATCTAATAGTTTTTATAATCGTAGGTATAGGTTGTGTTTACACCGTTCCGAATTTCTATGGGGAGTCTCCAGCGGTTCAGATATCCGCGACAGGGTCTTTGGTAAAAATCGATACGGCATTGATGGATAAGGTAATTTCTATTTTGTCGGAGGAAAACATGAATCCTTCTGAAATTTATCGGGAAGATTCTAGTATCAAATTGCGATTTGATACTGCAGATGCTCAGATTCAATCGAAAGACGTGTTGCAAAACGAACTTGGGGAGGGGGTAGTAGTGGCTCTTAATCTGCTGCCTAATTCTCCCCGTTGGTTTGGTAGTCTTGGAGCATTACCGATGTATCTTGGTTTGGACTTGAGGGGGGGCGTCCACTTTTTACTTCAAGTTGATATGCAGGATGCTAGGGTTAAGGCAATCGAGAGGTATAGTCAAGACGTTCGGCAAGTGCTCAGGGAAAAAAGTATTCGCTACTCCGGAATTTCGTTACTGAAGAGCTCACTTATCGTAGAATTTAGGGATCAGCAGTCAGTCGACAGTTCCATGGATATTTTGGTCGAAGAAGTCCCGAATTTAAACATAACTTCTTTGATCGGTTCGGGAGAATTCAAGATTCTATGCGCGTTGTCAGATGACATGATTGTTCAGATAGAAGAGTATGCTATCGAACAAAACCTTACAACTTTGAGAAAAAGGGTAAATGAGCTTGGAGTGGCGGAGCCCATAGTCCAGAAATCGGGAAAAGACAGGATAGTCGTCCAACTTCCGGGAGTTCAGGATACAGCAAAAGCAAAAGATATTCTGGGCCGAACCGCTAGCTTAGAGGTCAGGTTGTTAGACGAGGAAAAAATGGATAGTACTACACTGCAAGCTTCAGTGAGTGGGCAGGTGCCATTTGGCGTTGATTTGCTGTTTGACAGAACTGGGGTTCCCTACTTGTTGAAGAAAAATATTATCTTAACTGGTGAAAGAATAGCTGACGCTCAACCTGGATTCGATGGGCAGACTGGCGAGCCGGCCGTTCACCTTACATTAGATGGTCGTGGGGCATCGATTTTTCAGAGGGCGACGCGAGAAAATGTAGGTAGGCGGATAGCGATGGTTTTGTCGGAAAAAGGAAGCTCTGAGGTTGTTACAGCTCCGGTGGTGAGACAGGAGATTGGTGGGGGACGAGTTCAAATTAGCGGTCAAATGACAACCACCGAGGCTAGGGATGTCGCACTTCTGCTGCGTTCCGGTGCTCTGGCAGCACCGATGGAAATTATTGAGGAAAGAACGGTTGGACCAAGCTTGGGAGCTGAGAACATCACAAAAGGGTTTAGGTCTACGTGGATCGGGTTCTTGGCTCTTGCTCTGTTTATAGCGGTTTATTATAACCTTTTTGGAATATTTTCTGTCGTAGCACTAGTTGTGAATTTGACCCTCCTTGTATCTTTGTTATCAATGTTACAAGCCACCCTAACATTGCCGGGGTTTGCTGCGATAGCTCTTACTCTGGGAATGGCAATTGACGCAAATGTTCTTATCAACGAAAGAATTCGTGAAGAAATTAGAGCGGGCATCACTCCTCAAGCTGCTATTGCCGCAGGGTACGAGAGGGCTTGGGCCACGATTCTAGATTCGAATGTTACTACCCTCATTGCGGGTATAGCCTTGTTTTATTTTGGTTCAGGTCCAATTAGAGGGTTTGCAGTTGTGCATTGTTTGGGCATTTTAACTTCAGTATTTAGTGCAGTTTTAGTTTCACGAGCGATGGTAAATTTTGTTTTCGGACGCCGAAGGCAGATAGATCGATTGCCTATTGGTAATACGGATTGGCACAAGTCCAGCAAAGTTACTAGTTCATAATTTTTGGTAATATAGGTTTATGGAATTTTTTAGAGTAAAAAAAACTATCCCCTTTATGCGATATGCGTTGATGTTCAATGTTGTATCGATTGTGACATTTCTTATCGCTGTTGGTGCGTTATCTACCAAAGGTTTAAATTTGGGAGTAGAGTTTACAGGCGGAACTGTAATGGAAGTAAGCTATGAGAACGGAGCTGACGTAGAAAAAGTACGCAGCGTTTTAACGAATAAAGGTTTACAGGACGTTCACGTTCAAACATTTGGAGACTCTAGGCTCGTGCTCATCAGACTTCCCCAAAATAAAGATCTAACAGGAGCGCAGCTGTCAGAAGTAGTAATTAGCGCCCTTAGGAAGGCGGAACCAACTGTCGAAGTCCGACGTGTCGATTTTGTTGGATCGCAAGTGGGTAAAGAAATGGTAGAAAACGGGGGACTCGCTATTCTGTTTGTGTCAATCGGGATTATCATTTATTTAGCTTTGCGCTTTGAATGGAAATTTGGAGTTTCGGGTATCTTGGCTAACCTCCACGACGTCATTATTATCTTGGGTGTTTTTTCTTTATTTCAATGGGAATTCTCGCTTCCAGTATTGGCCGCGATATTAGCAGTGTTAGGTTACTCGGTTAATGAATCCGTAGTGGTTTTTGATCGTATTAGAGAAAATTTCAAAAAAATGAAGCAAGCCGACGTTAAAACTGTTATTGATAGCGCTATCACAAAAAATATGTCTAGAACCATTATCACCCATGGAAGTACTCAGCTTATGGTCTTGTCTATTCTAGTCTTTGGTGGTGAAACATTATTTCATTTTGCCCTCGCACTCACGATTGGAATATTATTTGGAATCTATTCTTCCATTTTTGTAGCGAGTTCTCTAGTGCTTTGGCTTGGGGTAACCCGAGAAGATTTAGTAAAACCACAAAAGAAAACTGACGAAGCAGTTGTATAAAATTTGTGGAAAATTTACAAATTGCTATTGATCTTTTCTTGCACTTAGATGCATACCTAGAAAACTTTATAGACTCTTATGGTGAATGGGTATATCCACTTACGTTTTTTATAGTTTTCCTTGAAACTGGATTTGTTCTAACACCTTTTTTGCCAGGCGACTCGTTGCTCTTCGTTTTGGGTGCAATTGCCGCAACCGGAGGATTAAATATTCACTTAGCTGCGGCTTTATTGATAATTGCAGCTATTTTAGGAGATACGTTGAACTACTCTCTAGGTAACTACTTGGGCCCCAAGGTTTTCTCAAACCAAAATAGCAAGATTTTTAACCCTATGTATTTGTCAAAAACACAATTATTTTTTAAAAAACATGGAGGTAAAGCTGTGGTCTTAGCCCGTTTTATCCCAATATTGCGGACATATGCCCCATTCGTTGCAGGGTGCGGAAGTATGAGATACCAATCTTTTATTTTTTATAATATATTTGGTGCAATTTTATGGGTGGGTTCAATAGGATACGCGGGGTATTTTTTCGGCGGAATTCCTTTTGTTAAGAACAATATAAGTATTTTTATCTTGGGCATTGTCTTCCTGTCCGTCAGTCCCATAATATTAAATCTTTTGAGATCTAGACAGCAAAAAACTTAAGGAATTCATTGGTAAAATCAAATGGATTTAGCCAATTTTTCTGACAGACCAAGGTATTTTTCTGGTGTTAAAGCTAGTAGTTTTCTTTTTTCTTCCTCTGGAATTGGGAGGGCGTTAATGTATTCCGCCATTCGCTCACGAGAAATACTGGGATCTCCTCGGGTTAATTCCTTTAGGGCCTCATAGGAATCTTGGATTCCATAGCGTTTCATGACAGTCTGTATAGGCTCAGCTAAAATCTCCCACCGGTGTTCCAAATCTTTTTTTATTACTTTTACATTTGCAGCTAATTTTTTTAGCCCTTTGGCTGTCGCTTGATAAGCGATGAATGAGTAGCCTAAGGCGACGCCATTGTTGCGAATTACGGTTGAATCGCTTAAATCCCTTTGCAGGCGAGAAATTAAAAGTTTTTGTGATAAGTGAGCTAGTAAGCTGTTTGCAAGACCTAAGTTCCCCTCGGAGTTCTCGAAATCAATCGGGTTCACCTTGTGAGGCATTGTCGAAGATCCCACCTCACCAGCTCGGATTTTTTGTCTAAAATATCCCATTGAAATATATGCCCAGAAATCGTGATTTAAATCTAAAAGTACACTATTGAATCGTTTGTAAGCATCAAAGAGTTGAGCCATATTGTCATGAGGTTCGATTTGAGTTGTATATGAAATTGGCGATAAATCTAAATTCGTGACGAATGATTTAGAAAGCTTTTGCCAATTAACCTTCGGATATGCCGTAATGTGAGCATTAAAGTTACCGACAGCTCCATTAGCCTTGGCAGTCAATTTGATGCCTCTTATAGTTTCCGCATTAGTCCTCAAGCGATATGTGAAGTTGGCAATTTCTTTACCAAGGGTGGTTGGTGACGCTGCTTGTCCGTGTGTCCGAGAAATCATCGGAAGACTTGAGTACTTTTTTGCCATCATTGAAAGTTGTTCAATCAGTGATTCGATAAAAGGTAACAAAACTTTATCCCGAGAATCTTTCAACATGAGTGCATGGGCTATATTGTTTATATCTTCCGATGTGCAAGCGAAGTGTATATAGTGGGCGCATTTTCTAAGCGTAGGAATATTTTTAAATTTTCTTTTTAACCAATACTCGACTGCTTTTACGTCATGATTAGTTTCGAGCTCTATTTTTTTTATCTGTTTAGCATCATTTGTCGAAAAATTAGTTAGTATCTTGGCGATTTCTTTTTTTGTAATGGGGCTGAGATTCGGAACCTCTGGAATTTTGGGTTCAGCGCAGAGTGCTTCAAACCATTTTAGCTCAACCAAAACTCTGTATTTAATTAAAGCATATTCGCTAAAAAAATCGGATAGTACAGAGACTTTACTATGGTATCGTCCCTCAAGTGGAGATATCGATTTCAACTGCGATAATGGCATTTTTTTTTTACCTCTCTTTAAATTATTTTCGATAAAGTGGTGGATGAGTCTATGATGCCTCCACCGATACATTCATTTGATTCATAAACAACTACGGATTGCCCGGGTGCCACTCCCCACTGCGGTTCGGCAAACCTAATTTCAAAACTTTCATGCTCTAGCTTTTCTATGGTGCAAGGAGCGGAATTTTGCCTATACCGAGTCTTCGCATTGAACACCCAGTGGGCTTTTGGATTTATTCCACTGATCCAACTTGCATGTTTAACAAATATGACATCCGAGTGCAATTCTGTATGATTATGTCCTTGAGCAACTACTAATCGATTATTGTCGACATCTTTTTTTACAACGTACCATGGCTCTCCGGGTCCACCAATACCTAATCCTTGCCTTTGACCAATGGTATAGTAAACGAGACCTTGATGGTTTCCTACGAGTTTGCCCTCCATTGTACAAATGTCGCCAGGGTTTTCAGGGATATAATGTCTTATAAATTCCCGAAAGGAACGTTCACCTATAAAGCATATTCCGGTGGAGTCTTTCTTGTCGTGGTTTGGTAGGCCTATTTTTTTTGCCAACTTCCGAACATCTCTTTTATAAATTTTTCCTAGTGGAAAGACCGCTTTCGCTAATTGCTTTTGTGATAGTCGATATAAAAAATAGCTCTGGTCCTTAGTCCCATCTTCTGCCTGCAATAGTCTATAGCAATTATTTTGTTCATCTATTTGTGCGTAGTGGCCCGTCGCTATTGATTCCCCTCCTAATTTCATCGCATATTCGAGAAAAACTTTGAATTTAATTTCTGCATTACAAAGAATATCAGGATTTGGTGTGCGACCACATTTATATTCCTCTAGAAAATTGTTGAAAACCTTTGATTGATATTCCTTACTAAAGTCAACTACCTCGATGTCAATGTTTAAAAGTTCTGCTACTGCTACCGCATCAACTAGGTCTTCCCGATATGGACACAGTTGATCGTCCCAGTTTTTCATGAAAACCCCAAGTACCTCATACCCCTCTTCTTTTAGCAACCAAGCTGCTACTGCCGAATCGACACCACCAGATAGTCCAACTACAATTCGTTTTTTCTTGTGCATCACGGGGTTTATTTTTTTAATTCATGAATTAGTTCTAATGGGTACCTTACCCCACAAAGATAATCTTTGATGCATTTTTTGACCATTATGCTTCTGTGGTTTGGGGCATTTTTAACTTCGGCTGGGTATAACCAAAGAGTTTGAATGATTCCGTCGTCGAGATTTTCAGATTCCGGAATATCCTTGACGGTGCCAATGAAAGCATAACGAATATAGATATTATGGTTTTGGGCATCACACCATTTGTAAATACCAAGAAAATTTTGTGGAGAGAATAGATAACCTGTCTCCTCTAGTGTCTCTCGAATTGCAGCATCGACTAGGCTTTCACCTGCCTCTAAGTGCCCAGCTGGTTGATTAATTTTTATTCCACCACTTGTTCTCTCTTCAACCATTAAAAATTTTCGGTCTTTTTCAATGATGGCAGCAACAGTATTGTGAAATTTGTAGATCACGACAACCTCACCCTTTCCGTGCTTTTTTTGCATGGCACCGCAGTGTTTACCCTTCTCCTAAATAAAGCGAACATCTTTTTTGCGAGGCTATTTGGAATTTTCTACTACATATTCATAGGCCGGAAGAGTAAGAAATTCGACAAACGAATCATCCAAAATAAGTTGCGAAAACATCTTGGCCGCTTCCCCATATTTTCCCCTCGAGTATAATTCTTTATCAATGTTGTTTTGAATTTTTTTTAATTCCTGTGGAACTAAATCTGAAAATAGTTGTTTTGTAATCTCTCGGCCGTCCTCTAATATTCCTTTGTCGCTTCGTATCCAATGCCAAATTTGGCCTCTCGAGATTTCTGCCGTCGCGGCATCCTCCATCAAGTTGAATATAGGAACGCAGCCTGTACCCCCCAACCATGCTCCTAAATATTGAATCCCAATACTTATATTGGCCCTGAGACCCTCTTCCGTAATGGGTGCTTGCGGCTTAAAATTTAGTAAGTCTTCAGAAGTAATTTCGACATCCTCGCGTTGTTTATTTATTTGATTAGGAGTTGTCATGTGATCATCAAATATTTCCTTCGCAATTGGAACTAGGCCAGGGTGAGCTACCCACGTTCCATCGTGCCCGTCTGTTACTTCACGTTTTTTGTCCATCCGGACTTTTTCAATTGCTTTTTGATTTGCTTCAGCATCGTTTTTGATTGGTATTTGCGCTGCCATTCCGCCCATCGCAAATGCTCCTCGTTTGTGACAAGTTTGGATTAAAAGCAGTGAGTATGCTCGCATAAAAGGACTTGTCATAGTTACTTCGTTACGATCAGCCAATACAAATTCAGGGTTAGAGCGAAACTTTTTTATGCAACTAAAAATATAATCCCATCTACCACAATTCAAGCCCGCTGAATGTTCCTTGAGTTCGTATAATATTTCATCCATCTCAAAAGTTGCTAGGATCGTTTCGATTAACACAGTAGCCTTTACTGTGCCTCGCGGAACATTGAGAAGTTCCTGGGCCTTCAGGAAAACCTGATTCCATAGACGTGCTTCTAAGTGTGATTCAAGTTTTGGCAAATAAAGATAAATTCCTGATTTTTGTTTGACCCTTTCCGCTGCGTTATGGAAAAAATAAAGCCCAAAGTCAAAGAGAGAACCTGACATGGGGACACCGTCTACGAGGACATTTTTTTCATCGAGATGCCATCCTCTTGGTCTTACCAGTAATGTTGCAAGGTTTTCTCCAAGCTGATAATTTTTCCCGGTATCGGACACGAAAGAAATTTTTTTCGCTACCGCATCCTTCATATTAATTTGTCCATTTACTTGATTTTCCCACGTCGGCGTATTCGAGTCCTCAAAGTCTGCCATGTACATGGTTGCCCCCGAATTTAAGGCATTGATAACCATTTTTCTATCCGTAGGACCTGTAATTTCTACTCTCCTATCTTGCAGATCGCTTGGAACGGGATCCACCCTCCAATCGGCTTGTCTGATGTGTTTAGTCTCGGGTAGAAAGTCTGGCATTTCGCCTTCAGAAATCCTTATTTGACGGACTTGTCTTTCCTTCATTAACAATGCCCTCTGCTCATTGAATGTTCTGTGAAGGGTGGCTAAGAAACTCAATGCGTCTGTTGTCAGGATGTTCTCATATTCTGGTGACCACGATCCTAGGATCTCGCAGCCATTTGGAGTTTTATACATCGCCATTTTTTTGTTCCTTTCTATCTTAGATCCTGACTTTATTATAACCTGACCGCCGAACGGAATAAACTTAACTAATCAATTGATAAATGTACTGATATAACGGGTATAATCTAGCCTATTACAGTCTGGATTGACTTGAGCACCACTTTAAATCGAGGTAAAAAAATGTATGAACACATAAGTATACCGAAAGCCGGCGACAAAATTACAATTGGCAGTAAAGGAGAACTTCTAGTTCCTAAAAAACCAATAATTCCCTACATTGAGGGTGATGGTATCGGCATAGATATTTCCCCAGTTATGATCGACGTAGTCAACAAAGCAGTTGAGGTGGCTTATGGGCACGAGAGGCGTATAGAGTGGATGCAAATTTACGCAGGTGAGAAAGCATGTGAGGTTTACGGTGATGACGTATGGCTGCCCGATGAAACTTTGGAGGCTGCGCAGGAGTTTTTGATATCCATCAAAGGGCCGCTTACAACTCCAGTTGGCGGAGGAATTAGGTCAATCAATGTTGCTTTGAGGCAAAAATTGGACTTATTCGTTTGTCTTCGGCCGGTTCGGTATTTTACCGGTGTTCCTAGTCCTCTCAAAAGACCTGAGGATACCGACATGGTTATTTTTAGGGAGAACTCTGAAGATATTTATGCTGGAATTGAATGGGAAGAGGGAACGGCAGGGGCAAAAAAAATCATTTCGTTTTTACAAGATTCCATGGATGTTTCCAAAATTCGTTTTCCTGAATCTTCCGGTATTGGAGTTAAACCAGTATCGAGGGAGGGAACGCGGAGACTAGTGCGCAAGGCAATTCAGTATGCTATTGATAACGGAAGAAAGTCTGTGACTCTGGTACACAAGGGCAATATTATGAAATACACCGAGGGTGCTTTTCGGGATTGGGGATATGAAATCGCTCGTGAAGAGTTTGGAGGAATCGAGTTGGATGGAGGCCCATGGCTAGAATTGCCTCAAGGTATTATCATAAAAGACGCAATAGCTGATGCTTTTTTGCAACAAATATTGTTACGATCAAAAGATTACGATGTTATTGCAACTCTAAACCTCAATGGGGACTATATCTCGGATGCCTTAGCAGCTCAGGTAGGAGGTATTGGTATAGCGCCGGGGGCTAATTTGTCGGACACAGTGGCAATGTTTGAAGCTACACATGGAACGGCTCCGAAGTATGCCGGGAGAGACTACGTTAACCCAGGTTCTTTGATTTTATCGGCTGAAATGATGCTTCGCCATATTGGTTGGCACGAGGCCTCCGACCTTGTTATTTCAGGCATGGAGGGAGCTATCAGCCGAAAAGTCGTTACCTATGATTTCGCCCGTCTGTTAAGCGATGCCACACAAGTCTCTTGCTCTGCGTTTGGCAATGCACTAATCCAAAATATGGAAGGTGGCTAGAGTTACCCTCATATTGCCTACCTTGCCGTTCTACTCGACCCTTTTGATCAGTCCTAGTCCAGCCGAACTACGGCTGTTAGGGTCGACACCTTAAATAAATCTAGGTTGCTTCCTGTATATTTGAAGCCTGTTTTCCTTTTGCCCCTTGCGTTACCTCGAAAGAAACTTTCTGCCCCTCTTTGAGGGTTTTAAACCCGTCCATTTGAATTGCAGAAAAATGAGCAAAGAGGTCTTCACTGCCATCGTCTGGAGTAATAAACCCGTAACCCTTGGAATCATTGAACCATTTTACCGTACCTGTTGCCATAACCCTCGCCCCTAAACTATAAGTCAGCGCCAATGAAACTCTAACCGTCATCTGCAGTCTTAATAGAAAACCGACACTTTATTTTATCGAAATTTCAAAGGCATAGTTGCTTTTTAGGGTATTCTACCGCTGAAGTCAAGTATATTACGAAGTTTTAAGCAAAAGGAGCAAAAAAAACCCAATATTTTCCTTTTGTGGGCCTTGCAATTAGGGAGTTGAAGACTTAGTCTGTAATGCGGCTATAGTTGTTAAAACGTAACATTTTTATCCGAGTTAAGCGTATATGGCAGAGGGAAACAGAGAAGAAACCCTTCTTAGGGAAGAAAAAAGCGTAGTAAAACCACCGAATCCGTTTAAGGTATTGCTTTTAAATGACGATTACACTCCAATGGAATTTGTTGTTGGTGTGCTTCAAAAATTTTTCAATATGAATCAGGACCAAGCCACACGCGTTATGTTAAAAGTACATACTGAAGGGCAGGGCGTTTGTGGTACTTTTTCAAAAGATGTTGCTGCTACTAAAGTGGAGCAAGTTCTCAGATTTGCCAAGCAGAACGAGCATCCACTGCAATGCACCATGGAAGAGGCATGAAAAGATGATTGCACAAGAATTGGAAGTAAGTTTACACATGGCGTTCATGGATGCGAGACAAAAACGGCATGAATTCATTACAGTAGAACATTTGCTGCTAGCCATGCTAGATAATCAGTCGGCTTCGAATGTTTTATCGGCCTGCGGCGTCGATATTGAGGATTTGCGCAAGTCGTTGCTGGGGTTTATTGTTGAAAACATTCCGGTTTTAGATGAAGAGGAGGTTGATACACAACCCACGTTAGGCTTTCAGAGAGTAGTCCAAAGGGCAATTTTGCACGTTCAGTCGTCGGGCAAAAAAGAAGTTAATGGTGCGAACGTCATAGTCGCGATCTTTGGTGAAAAGGACTCTCATGCTGTCTATTTTTTGCACCAGAAGGGTATCACCCGTCTAGATGCGGTTAACTTTATATCGCATGGAATCAAAAAAAGAGAAGACTCCGAAGAAAGCAAAACCGATGGTGATGTAGAAACAGAGGGCGATAACAAAAAAAATAATACGGGTCCTCTTGAAACTTACACAACCAACCTAAATTCATTAGTTCGTTCAGGAAAAATTGATCCTTTGATTGGTCGAGGTTATGAATTAGAACGAGTCATCCAGATTCTTTGCCGTCGGCGTAAGAACAATCCACTTTTGGTTGGCGAGGCTGGTGTCGGGAAAACCGCAATAGCAGAGGGGTTAGCTGTCAGAATTGTCGAAAATAGAGTTCCGGAAATTCTGAGCGATTTTGAAATTAGGTCGTTGGATTTGGGAGCTTTGTTAGCGGGAACAAAATATCGAGGCGATTTTGAGCAAAGGCTTAAAGCTGTTCTGAAGCAACTCAAAGAGAGAGCCGGGACGATTTTATTTGTCGACGAAATCCACACACTCATTGGCGCCGGAGCGGCCTCCGGCGGGACACTAGACGCTTCTAATTTACTCAAACCGGCCCTTTCCTCAGGGCAGCTGAAATGCATAGGAGCGACTACTTACAGCGAATACAGGGGGATTTTTGAAAAGGACCACGCACTATCGCGCAGATTCCAAAAAATCGATGTCAACGAACCATCGATTCCGGAAACGATATCTATTTTGCGCGGACTTAAGACGCGGTTTGAAGGGCATCACCAGGTCAAATATACTGTGGGCGCTCTAACAGCTGCTGCTGAGTTGTCCTCCCGTTTTATAACCGATCGATTTCTTCCTGATAAAGCGATTGATGTCATAGACGAAGCAGGAGCCGCTCAAAGAATAAAACCAAAATCCCGAAAAAAAAGAGTTATTAGCAAATCAGAAATTGAGCAGGTAGTGGCAAAAATAGCAAGAGTACCAGCACAAACTGTTTCTCGCGACGATCGCAATAAGCTGGGCAACCTAGATAGAGATCTGAAGACAGTCATTTTCGGCCAAAATGCCGCAATCGAAGCCGTTAGCACTGCGATTAAAATGTCCAGAAGTGGACTTGGAGATCCGCGAAAGCCGGTTGGATCATTCTTATTCAGCGGGCCCACAGGAGTGGGTAAAACGGAAGTTGCAAGGCAATTAGCCTACACCTTAGGTGTGGAACTTTTGCGATTTGACATGTCGGAGTATATGGAGCGGCATGCCGTGTCAAGACTCATTGGTGCCCCCCCCGGATACGTCGGCTTTGACCAAGGGGGATTATTGACTGAAGCAATTACCAAACAACCTTATTCAGTGATTCTATTAGACGAGATAGAAAAAGCGCACGCGGACATCTTCAACATTCTTCTTCAAGTAATGGATCACGGCACTCTTACTGACAATAATGGTCGAAAAGCTGACTTCAGAAATACCATCGTTATAATGACCACAAATGCTGGCGCGGCGGATTTAACAAAGAGCTCAATGGGATTTACCAATAGTCGCGCTGTTGGCGACGAAATGGGTGCTATCAAACGTATGTTTACACCCGAGTTTCGCAACAGGCTGGATGCCATTATTTCGTTTGCTCCATTAAACCAGGAGACTATCTTAAAGGTGGTTGACAAGTTTTTGATGCAACTTGAGGAACAACTTATTGGTCAAAAGGTAGAGGTTACTTTTACGGAAAGTTTGAAAGAGTCTCTTGCTGAAAACGGTTTCGATCCGGTTATGGGCGCGCGACCTATGGCCAGACTCATACAAGACACCATCAGAAAAGCTTTAGCTGACGAACTTCTTTTTGGTCGATTGGTGTCAGGTGGAAAGGTTACGATTGATGTCGATAAAGGGAAAGAGACAGTCTTGGTATTTGACGAAGACAAGCAGCCAACCAAGGTTTTCTAGGTTTGAGGCGAACTCTTAACCAGGCTAAATCGGTTATGACAGTGGATTCAAGCGCATCTAATATAAAGACTTAGAGATAAAATCGAAAGGGTATTAGGGGGCATTTTTTGAAGATAATATTTTGGGTAATAATTCTGATCGGTCTCCTTCCCTTGACAGCAAGTGGATCAGATACGAACGATTATATACAAGGTCGTGCGTTAGCGGCGACGTGTACAGGATGCCACGGAACAGATGGGAGAGGTCAAGGTGGTATTCCCAATATATCAGGATGGGAAAGGAAGGTTTTTGTGGACAGGATGCTGTATTTTAAGTCGGGCAATGCCCAAGCCACTTTAATGCACCAAATTGCTCCGGGCTACACGCTTGAACAAATCAATTTAATGGCGCAATATTTTTCCAAAAAATAGCTCTAATTTACACCATTATGCGAAAATCACGCCGAAATTTTCTTAAATCTGTCGTTTTAGGGTCATCGCTTGGATATATGCCCAGATATGTGAAAGGTAAAGGAAACCGGGCAAGAGTCGTGGTAGTTGGGGGAGGTTTTGCAGGAGCCACTGCAGCAAAATATATACGAATGTGGGATCCATCGATCGAAGTTACGCTTGTTGAAAAGAATAAAACATTTGTATCTTGTCCAATGTCAAATAGAGTCATATCTGGAGTATGGGATCTTAATAGAATAACCAAAAACTACTCTAATCTTTCAGAAAAATACGGAATAGAGTTATGTTTTGATGAAGCCCTTGATGTTGACTCCGTAAAGCGAGAATTAGTGCTTAGTGACGGCAAAACAAAATTAGGCTATGACCGGTTAATTGTGGCACCGGGGGTCGAATTTGCGTATCCAGAATTTTCTGGAGTTTCAGAATCAGAAATACAAAAAGTCATTCCTCATGCGTGGAGAGCTGGACCACAAACACTACTTTTGCGTCGGCAAATTAAAGCCATGAAAGACGGAGGAGTGGTAGTAATTTCAATTCCTTTAGCTCCGTATAGGTGCCCACCGGGACCTTATGAGAGAGCATGTCAGATTGCGTATTATCTGAAACAGGACAAGCCAAAGTCAAAAGTGATTGTATTAGACGCCAATGAAAATATTCAGTCAAAGAAAAAATTATTTAAAAAAGCGTGGGATGTTATGTACGAGGGAATGATTGAATATGTACCAATGGCAGGAGTTGTCGATATTGATTTGCCAAATATGACAGTTAAACTTGATTTTGAAGATGTCCGAGCGGACGTGGTTAATTTTATACCGCCGCAAGAGGCAGGCTTTTTGGCGCGCAAGATCGGCCTCACCCCTAAAAAAGGCAAGTGGTGTGATGTAAACTTTTTAACGTATGAGTCGAACTTAGTGCCGAATGTTCACGTAATTGGTGACGCCATCACGGCTTCTCCAAAAATGCCGAAATCGGGTCATATGGCCAATCAGCATGCTAAGGTTTGCGCAGCCGCAATCTGCGCTACATTAAATGGCTATAATGTTAATTCTAAGCCAATGTTGACTAACACTTGCTACAGTTTTTTGGATCATCGAAATGTTATACATGTATCGGCAGTTTATGCTTACGATCCTCTCAAAAACAGCATGGCAATTATAGAGGGCGCTAGTGGTATCTCCGAGGCCAATACTTTAGAGGCGGTTTACGCTGAGGGGTGGGCCGAGAATATTTGGGCGGACACCCTTGCATAAATGACGAGGTAATTGTCCGGCTAAGCTATTGGACGCTTAGGGTCAGAAATCCAAGCGCTCCATGAACCAGGATATAATTTTGAGCCGGGCAAATCAGAAACTTCCATAGCCAGTAGGTTATGGCAGGCGCTGATTCCAGAGCCGCAGGTGTGCACTACTTTTTCTGGCGCATCAGTCGGTAAAACCTCCAGAAATTCTTTTTTTAAAAGATTAGCAGGTTTAAAAAAACCTTTATCGTCTAAATTACCTTCGTAAAACCTGTTTATGGCCCCTGGAATATGTCCTGCTACAGGGTCAAGAGTTTCTCCTTTACCATTGAATCTACTGCGGGAGCGGGCGTCTAGAAGGTATAGGTCCGAGGTCCCTAGCTTTCCTAAAATCTGTATCTCATTAACTTGAAGGTTTTTTTGTGTTGGCTTGAAACAAGTTGTATTTTTTTTATTTTCGGATATTTCCGTACGGCCGGAATTGGCTACCCAAGCTTGCCATCCACCATTTAGAACCGCTACTTGATTATGACCGAGCCATCGAAGCATCCACCAGAGTCTAGCCCCATAAATACCGCCAGAGCTATCGTAGGCCACTACTTGCTTGTTGTTATCTACTCCATTTTGCCCCAACCAGTCTGCAAAATGATTAAAGTCGGGTAATGGATGGCGTCCATTCACGCCATTTTTCTCCCCTGACAGGTTTTCGCTAACATTTACAAAAATTGATTTGGCAATATGACTTTTTATATATTCCTCTCGTCCGAATCGAGGATTGAACAAGTCATGCCTGCAGTCGAACAATACCAAAAATTCGCTATCAAGTATTTTGTTCAACTCATCTACTGAAATTAACGTTGTGTAATTCATGAGTAGAAAAGAAGTATTCCAAATTTTAATATATATACGTAGTATACTGGTCTTTGTAAACAAGGCAAAAATCATTTTTAATGGTTTGTGATTAACACGGTGCCGTATTCAATAGAGAGTTAGTTATGAATCCCAAGACGGAGACCAAAAAAAAAATAAACTTTGAAAAAGCTTTGCTCGAGCTTGAAAAAATAGTGGATACTATGGAATCCAGAGATGTCTCGCTCGAGACTTCGTTAAAGATGTATCAAAGAGGCGTTGAGTTATTAAAAATCTGCCATCATCAGATTAACGATGCTCAGCAAAAAGTGGAAATTTTGGATAAAGAAACCCTTAAGATGTTCCCCAGTGAGTAACCAAAGACTTAATTTAGAGCAATGGATGAATAACATACGATCTCGTACAGATGTTGCCTTGATACAAAAGATAAATGAAACAGATGTGGGCAGTAAGAGGTTACGTGATGCGATGCTATATGCTGTTACCAGTGGGGGAAAAAAAATCAGGCCAATGTTGGTGCATGCGGTTTCAGACCTTGGAGACCCTCACGAATTTGTGGTTGATACCGTTAGCGCCTGTATAGAGTTGGTGCATATTTACTCTCTTATTCATGACGATTTGCCATGTATGGATAATGATGACTTAAGGCACGGCAAAGCAACACTTCATGTAAAGTATGATGAGGCAACTGCTGTCTTGGTCGGCGATGCACTACATTGTTTAGCATTCGACGGCTTGTCCCGAGCGTGCTTGAAGGTAAGTGATTCGCAAAAGCTTTCTTTAATAAATATTTTAACCAGAGCCTCAGGTTCAGAAGGAATGGTGGCAGGACAGGTTTTAGATTTAGGACTTGTCGGTCGAAAATCAACTGCAAGCAAGTTAGAAAAAATGCAAAAATTAAAGACAGGAGCCCTCATATCTGCTGCGGCAAACATGGGAGCGGTTTGTGCTTTAAGTTTAAAGCCGGGTGAAAAGAAATCGATATCCAATTTTGCACAAATAATTGGACGGGTATTTCAAGTTGTTGATGATATTTTGGATTCTGAGGCTAATACCCGCACTCTTGGCAAGACTGCCGGTAAGGATCTAAGAGATAAAAAACCAAATTTTGTTAGTGCCCTAGGATTACAGCCAGCCAAAGATTATGCTAAAAATTTAAAAAAAGAGGCAATCAAGCACCTCGATGTTTTTTCTACTCGGGCTAACCGTCTAATTCAATTGGCGAATTTTATTGTAGATAGAAAGTTCTGATTAATGGAAGGCAAAAAAGATCAATCCTCGCTTCTGGATAAAATCAGTGCACCCAGAGATTTGAGAGAATTGACTCTTTCTGAGTTACCAACGGCTTCGGACCAGTTGCGGAACTTTTTAGTTCAATCTGTAGCTGAGACTGGGGGTCATTTATCCTCTAATTTAGGTACAGTTGAGCTTACAGTGGCCTTACACTACGTATTTAACACTCCACATGACCGATTGGTTTGGGATGTTGGGCATCAAACTTATGTCCATAAAATATTGACAGGTAGAAAAGAGGGGATGAGCAGTTTGCGAAAAACTGGCGGGATGGCGGGATTTCCTCGCCGAGAGGAAAGCTCCTATGACACTTTTGGTACGGCTCATTCAAGCACTTCAATCAGTGCGGCATTGGGGATGGCAGTGGCTTCAAAGATTGCCGGCGATGATCGTCGGGTCGTCGCCATAATAGGTGATGGCGCAATGACCGCAGGTATGGCTTTTGAGGGACTAAATAACGCTGGAATGAATGATGTCAATTTGTTGGTTATTTTAAACGATAACGATATGTCGATTTCAGAAAATGTCGGGGCGCTAAACAATTATTTGGCACGGATTTTGTCTGGGGGGATGTACTCAGCGGCGAGGAAAGCGAGTGGAAAAGTTTTAGAGAGAGTGCCAAGTATGTTAGAGCTTGCACGTAGGGCTGAGGAGCACGTGAAGGGAATGGTGATGCCCGGAACTTTGTTTGAAGAGTTTGGTTTTAATTACATTGGCCCAATTGATGGGCATGATGTCAGGGGATTAGTGAAAACACTTCAAAATCTAAGAAAATTAGAGGGGCCACAGTTTTTGCATGTGGTCACAAAAAAGGGGAAAGGTTATGCTCCAGCCGAAGATAACCCGATTAAATATCATGGTGTGTCAAAATTTGACCACTCAAAAGGAATTCCTCCAGCCACGATTAATCACAAAAAAACATATTCCCAGGTTTTCGGGGACTGGATTTGTGAGATGGCTAAAGAAGACGACCAACTTGTAGCTGTTACTCCGGCAATGAGGGAAGGCTCTGGGTTAGTGCGCTTTTCAAAAGAATATCCCAAAAGGTATTTTGACGTTGGAATCGCAGAGCAACATGCCATTACCTTTGCAGGGGGAATGGCGTGCGAGGGGTACAAGCCTGTGGTAGCAATATATTCAACTTTTCTCCAACGAGGATATGATCAGTTAATCCATGATATTTGTATTCAAAAACTATCTGTAACCTTGGCTATAGACCGGGCAGGCCTAGTTGGTGCTGACGGACCAACGCATCATGGTGCCTTTGATATATCCTTCCTTAGGTGTATTCCCAATCTCACAATTATGGCTCCAAGCGACGAGTCTGAAACTAGGAATATGTTGTATACCGCTCATCTAAACCCAGGACCTTCAGCAGTGAGGTATCCGAGGGGATATGGTCCGGGAGAGGATACGAGCCGGGCAATGAGTGAATTATCTATTGGAAAAGGAAAAATAAAAAAAAGTGGTGCTGAAATCGCTATTTTATCCTTCGGTTCTGCCCTACAAAATGCGATGTTGGTGGCTGAAAATTTGGCTTGCACGGTGGCGGATATGAGGTTCGTTAAGCCCATAGATGAGGATTTAGTGCTAAACCTTTCAAAAAGTCATGAATTATTGGTCACAATCGAGGAAAATGTGGTTCTCGGGGGGGCTGGATCAGGAGTTGCCGAAGTTCTTGCCAAATTTGGGATGAAAACACCTTTGTTACAACTAGGGCTACCAGATTATTTTATAGAACACGGATCTTCAGAAACTTTGCTAAAGCAATGTGGTCTAGATGGTGCTGGAATTGAGAAGTCGATTAACGCATTTAGAGAAAAAGTAACTTGA
>MDTB01232404.1_pt1 | contig 21814 bp, 18 predicted proteins | sample 811161 | NCBI WGS metagenome assembly MDTB01 (sample SAMN05326650, study PRJNA326480) | marine metagenome | isolation source: seawater | place: Mediterranean Sea | collected 2009 | reverse complement strand
TGTGTTAATTTTGTATAATAAAAAACGTTGCTATTCATTGATTCATTATAGTCTAAAAAAGACAATGTCAAATCCATTGCAGCTGTAACAACCATCAATGTAGCAAATAATTTCAGCAAAAATATCCGTCTTTGTTGCGACAAAAAATTAGTACTAAAAATGACAACGGGAAAAATAAGTATACTGACTTTTAATAATAAATTTTCCCAACCAACTGCTTGATTATGCGTGTAGGTCATGCTCAGCAAACACATAATATAAATACCAATAAAAGCGATTGCCAAAGGGGATTTTATAATCTTGTCAAATTTAGATTTATAATTGAATGTAAGTATCCAAGTAAGTATAATACACAATATTCCAATTGTTTGTGCTGGCTTAAAAAAGTCTTGAACAACAAAACCAATAAGTACTAAAATAGAGCCAATAAAATTAGCCTTAGAAGTGCTGTTGTTTCGCATCCTTATTCCCCTAGTAATATATTATTGTAGCGTTCTGAATCATAAAGAATAGAGATGGCTTCGTCTAGTACTATATCATCTGCTAAAGAAGCAATTATTTTTCCTTCCTGATAGTAATAACGAGTCATAAGTTGACTAAGAATGAGCTCAGAAATTTGAGCTTGATGTTTATGGATATCATCATCTTTATGTTCAAGTAATTTTTCCTGAAGTATTTCTAAATCCGTTCTGAAGTCTGAATATTCCTCTTCTGCCTTTTCTATTAACTGGGCTAAACTTTTTTCTGTTTTTGTCTCATATTCGTATTCTTTATCTGATAAAAAAAGAACAAACTTCTCATACAATTCATCTGAAACTTTATACACCCCTGGACGACCAATGCTATCATTATCAAGAACAAATTGTGTCGCAAAATCGAAAATCAATTGATTTCCAACTAAACTTCCAATGATTTCAGGATAAGGTTCTAATTCAACTGTAATGTCTGGATCTATTCCTCCTCCGTCGTATACCTTTCTTCCTGCCTTTGTAAAAAATGTTGTTTTCAAAGAATCTGCAACTTTCCCCACGCTACCATCTTCATTTCGGTTAGAGTAATCCAATGCCTGAATACACCTTCCGCTAGGAGTATAATATTTTGCAACAGTAACTTTTAATTGTGAATTATAACTCAGTTTTCTAGTTTGTTGAACAAGTCCTTTCCCAAAACTTTTTTTCCCAACAACCACTGCCCTATCAAGATCTTGCATGGTTCCTGAAACAATTTCTGATGCTGATGCAGAACGCTGATCAATCAACACGACCAATGGGATGTCTTTATCAAAAGGCTCTCTTTTGGTTTTATATGATTTTTCCCACTCTTTTATTTTTCCTCTTGTGGATACCACTTCTTGACCTTTATCTATAAAAAGATTACAAAGACTAACCGACTCATTTAACAACCCTCCTGGATTTCCTCTTAAATCAAGAACTAACCCTTTAAGATCCTTTTCTTCTTTTAGTTTAGTAATTGCATCTTTAACTTCATTGGTGCAGTTTCTGGTAAAACTTCTCAAGCGGACATAACCTATTGAATCCTCCACTATTCCGGAATAGGGTATAGACTTTACTTTCACTTCTTCCCTGTTAAAGGTCTTTTCTATTGCCTTTTTTGTTCCTGGTCTAGTAATAACTATACTCACTTCTGTCCCTGGCTGACCTTTAAGAATAGAGCTCACGTCTTGTGTTGACTTATTCTTAACTGATTTTCCTTCTATCTCTACAATCTTGTCCCCTGCCTTTAATCCCGCTTTATCTGCTGGAAATCCTTCGTAAGGCTCTGAAATAATAACGTAGTCCCCCTTCTTTCTGATCACTGCTCCAATTCCACCATACTGCCCTGTAGTTTGAAAGCGAAAATCTTCAATATCAGACTCCGGAATATATGTTGTATATGGATCTAAATCCTTCAACATAGAATCTATAGCCTTCTCTATCATTTTTCCAGGCTTGGTCTCGTCAACATAATAAATATTTACCTCCTTAAATAAAGAGGTGAAAATGTCTAAATTTTTACTTACCTCAAAGTATCCTGAAACAAAAGCAAAGGATGAGATAGAAATCATTCCGATACTGAAAAAATAAACTGTTTTTTTTAGCATTTTATTCATAATAAAAAAGTTATGGAACTGGGTCATAGCCACTACCTCCAAAAGGATGGCAAGAACCAATTCTTTTAATAGTCATCAAAAAACCCTTAAATAATCCATGCTTTTCAAATGCCTTTACAGAATATTCTGAACAAGTTGGAGTATATCTGCAAGAAGCTGGGTTCCATGGAGATATTAGTATTTGGTAGGCTTTTATTAGATAAATAATGCCTGTTTTAAATATCCTTGTCAAAAACATCTGAAATAAAACGTTCAAAAACCAATATTAATTTATTTTGCATCACATCTAAATCCATTTTCTGTTTAGATGTGTAGATTAACAATACGGAATAACTATCTGAGAGTTTTTTGTACCAATGAAATTTATTCTGCCTATACACTTCTCGAATTTTTCGCTTAATCTCATTTCTATCTACTGCTTTGGGGAAACGTTTTTTAGAAACTGAAAAAGCAATTTCAATAGGAAATTCTAATGATTCTAATGACCTTTTCCAGACCAAAACAAAAGGATACTTCTTTACAGAATGGCCTTCTGTTATTAATTCTTCAAAAACAATCTTACTTTTCAGCCTCTCGGCTTTACAAAACGTTTGACGCATATCTATGTAAATGTAGGTAAATTGGATAAAAAAAAGGAGATACTACTGTTGTAATAAAAAGAATTATCTTCTATTTTTTATTTGCCTCTTTAATATATTGCTCAAGAGCCATAGACATAGATGGTGCTCTTACTGAAGGGGCCTCAATATTCACCTTCAAACCTGCTTCTGCAACTGCTCGAACCGTTGTCTTTCCAAAAGCGGCAATTCTAGTGTTGTTTTGAATAAAATTTGGAAAGTTTTGAAACAATGACTTTATACCTGATGGACTAAAAAAGACCAAAACATCATAAAATACATTCTCTAAATCAGAAAGATCACTACAAACTGTCTTGTACAATATAACACGTGAGTACTTGATATCATTATCATCTAAACTCTTGGGAATTAAAGGCTTTAAAAGATCTGCAGAAGGCAATAAAAAATTTTCTGTTTTATGCTTTTTTATTATTTCTACTAAATCAACAAACAGCTGCTTTCCATAATATATTTTTCTCTTACGGTATGTGATGTATTTCTGTAAATAAAAAGCTATTGCTTCTGACATGCAGAAATACTTCATTGATGTAGGTACCTCAAAACGCATTTCCTTACAAATACGAAAATAATGATCCGCAGCATTTCGACTGGTTAGTATAACAGCTGTATGGTCGGCAAAAGAAACCTTTTGCTTTCTGACATTTGCAGCAGTCAAGCCTTCAACATGAATAAAAGGACGAAAATCTACTTGAACTTTCTGCTTTCTTGCTAACTCATGATATGGAGATACTCCACTTGTCGGCTCAGGTTGTGATACTAAAATAGTTTTTACTTTCAAATATTAGGTCTTTAAGGTTTCTCACTCATAAATCAACAAAACCTATTAATTATCAGCACTTTAAAGCTATGAGTAACCATAAGAATGGTGCTATTTCAAAAAGACAAATGTACAAAATAATATAAGAAATTTCAAATGACCTTCGTTTCCTAAGGTCTAGAAAAACTTTGACTTTAGACAAAAAAAGTAAAATGAACGTAGTAGAAAATAAAAGAAGTATTTGTTTTAAAGCAAAAGCATTTATTAAATAAAAATATATTGAGGATAGGACAACGGGAATAAGAAATAAATTTAAATAATGAATAGATAAAGAAACCAACTCATAAAATAGTGTTTGCTGTCTGAGGAGAAAAGATATCATATAAATAAGCCCCCACTTTAAGCTCAAAAAAACCACAATGAAAAATGCAGAAGAAGTATATAGCCTTGAATAATCTGTATAACTCGAACAGTATTCTAAATAACTTGAAAGAATAAAAGATGCAAATAAAAAAGATACTAAAGAGAATAGGATTACAAAGTATTCAAAAGGTTTCGTTTGTCTCCTATAATTTACATCATATTGTTTATTAAATACTGATGTTAAAAAATAACGGAATCGCTTAGGGTCATCAGTATAAAGCACAGCATAAATCAAAATAATAACAAAAAAAAGTATTAAAGCAATGCTAGATTGAGGAAGAGGTCTTACTATTTCTATCACTCTGCAAAATTACGAAACTAAAAATATAATACCACCCGAAGAGAGGGTGGCATTAATTATTAATAATAAAAAATAATGTGCTTACTCTGCTCTTACTCTCTTAACTACTTTACCAGAAGAATAGAAATCAAATACAATTGCTACAGGACCATTTTTACTGATTTTTCTCCCAAAAATATCTAGGGTAAATAAATATGACTCTTCTTCTAAATTAGATTCTATTTTGTCAATAAACATCGTATTCTCACATGAGCATTCACAATAATCTGCAAGGGTCATCTCCCCAAAGTTAAATCCAGGGCTACCATCCCAACTACATGATTGCGAAGTAGAGTAGCCATAATTATTTGCTAAATAATCAATCGCTGCAGAACAAGTAGAAATTGACATTCCTCCAGAAAAAAGAGATTCTATTGTTGCATCATCATCTAAACAATCTGGGCTTGGACTTACTGTAATAGTTGCAACCATCCCCTGGGCAGCATGACTCCCAATGGAGCAGTCATAAGTAAATGCCCCAGCAGTATTAAAAGTAATACAACCTAATTCTCCTCCACTATTTGGAGATAAATATTGGTCAACAAGTTCTTGAGGATTTCCATAAACTGCAGAAAAATTAACATCATGGTATCCTCCATCATTGAACCAGCAAATCTGATCTCCGACATATACAGTTTCAGTTATATCTGTAAAATAATAATTACCAGCATTTACACTGTGTGTAGTTTGTGCAATAGCTGAAGATAAAAAAAAGGAAAATAAAATTATTAGTTGTTTTTTCATAGCTAGTTTTTTTGTGAAATTAAGCAATATTTATCAAACAACTTCTAGAGAGCTCTTATGATTGCTTAATCATTTTTATAGTCTTCACTAATTTTTTATCTGAAGTCCATACAGCTGTATATATCGATGGTGGGAGCTTCCCTGAGTTCCAATTCAGCTCATATCTCCCTTTATCCATGTGTTGTTTTAAAAGAATTTTCACCAAGGCTCCTTTTTGGTCAAATATTTCAATTTGAGTTTCTGCGTCTCTATTTAAAACCAAGAATAATTTAGTTATAGAACTAAAAGGATTTGGATAATTTTGACTCAAATCACCATACTCTCTTTGGAGTTCATTAATTCCTATTGGACCATCGCCCGATAAAACAATATCAAAAGTACTGAACCAGTCTCCTGCAATACCTGCGTTAAGCTGTATGATTCTATTAGCTGCTGAAGGGCTACTTGCCCAGGGGTCCCCAGATATATCTTCATCTCCAGTAAAGTAAATTTGAGTAACAAGCTCATTATATCCCTCCGCCTGAACTTTTAAATGAATATGAGAAGGTCTATACTGAGAGCCATTCAAATATTTGCCCGGAACAATAGTTTCTATATTGTAATTTCCATTCTCATCTGTAATGATTTTTCCACGAAACCTATAAGTAGTATTATCATAGACCCCCAACTCATCTGCTTGCCAGAAATCTAGTACAGCATTTGAGATTCCTTTATCACAGTCTGATGACGAAAGCCTTCCACTTAAAAAAAGTCGCTCTCCCTGATAGCCCTCTGGTACTATAGAGTTTGTCTCTGGAGCTCCCTCAGAGAAATATGGTCCTAAAATATCTTCTGTTGTAGGAATGCATTCCGAAACATTAGATGACTTTAATTTGAATGGCACTATAGATGCTGCTATTGCCATTAAAGACCCTTTTTTTAAAAACTCTCTTCTGTTAGACTCCATATGTTTATGATTTAACAAATTAAATATAACTAATTTTTCACAATCCATTTTATTCAAATCTAAACATAAGAAGAAGATACATGAATCATTATTATTATTGCAAAGTCAAGAGTATTAGTAAAAATAAATCAATACTTTTGCAATAAGATAAAAAAGTATGACAACAGATCTATTTCAAGCTCCGGATTACTATAACCTTGATGAGTTGCTAAAAGAAGAACACATTCTTGTTAGAGATGCATCAAGAGATTGGGTAAAAAGAAACGTATCTCCAATTATTGAAGAGGCTTGTCAACAAGCTGAATTCCCAAAACAAATTGTTCCTGGTTTAGGGGAGATTGGGGCCTTTGGGCCTTATATCCCAGAAGAATATGGTGGTGCTGGATTAGATCAAATATCATATGGCTTAATCATGCAGGAGTTAGAGCGAGGAGACTCGGGCATTCGCTCCACGGCATCTGTTCAATCCTCGTTAGTGATGTATCCAATCTATAAGTATGGAACGGAAGAGCAACGCAAAAAATATTTACCCAAATTAGCTAGTGGAGAATTACTTGGATGCTTTGGCCTAACTGAGCCCAATCATGGTTCAAATCCAGGGGGTATGGAAAGTAACTTCAAAGATATGGGAGATCACTACCTTTTAAATGGAGCTAAAATGTGGATCTCTAACGCTCCTTTTGCTGATCTTGCAGTGGTCTGGGCAAAAAATGAAGAAAATAGAATTCATGGATTAATTGTAGAACGTGGTATGGAAGGGTTTTCAACACCTGAAACACATGGTAAATGGTCGCTTCGGGCTTCTGCTACTGGAGAGTTGGTGTTTGACAATGTAAAAGTCCCAAAAAACAACCTACTCCCCAACAAAACAGGCTTAGGTGCACCTCTTGGCTGTTTAGATTCTGCACGATATGGGATTGCTTGGGGAGCAATTGGTGCTGCAATGGATTGCTATGATACAGCTCTTCGGTATTCAAAAGAACGTATGCAGTTTGACAAACCTATTGGAGCTTTTCAATTGCAGCAAAAAAAATTGGCTGAAATGATTACTGAAATTACAAAGGCACAACTGCTAACATTTCGTTTGGGCCAATTAAAAAATGAAGATCGTGCAAGTACCGCGCAAATATCTATGGCCAAAAGAAATAATGTTGACATGGCGCTATCCATTACAAGAGATGCCAGACAAATGCTTGGAGGGATGGGTATTACTGGAGAATACCCGATTATGAGACATATGATGAACCTTGAATCTGTTGTTACCTATGAGGGGACTCATGACATACATCTCCTAATAACTGGTCTAGATATAACAGGTTTAAGTGCATTTAAATAAACTTTTTTAGACGTCAACAGGGTTTGTATTCTAAAAAATGTAATACCCTACAGGACTTCGAGAGCTTTTTTTAATTTATTTACCCATTTAGTGTATGAGAAATAGAACCATTCAAAGTATCGCTATATTAGGGTGCATTGCTATAGCAGGGATTATTTGTGTTCAAATTTATTGGCTAAATCAAGCTTTAAATCTACAACAAAAGCAATTTCAAGAATCTGTTTTCATTTCTTTAAAAAGAGTTGCTGAGAGAATTTCCGATTACAATAAAATGGATTTCCCGGTTAAAAATCCAGTAAAACAAATTTCCTCTGACTACTATATCGTAAATATTAGAGAAGCTATAGATGCAAATTTATTGAAACTCTACTTAAGTAAGGAGCTTCACAAAATGAATATCCAAACAGATTATGAATACGCTATTTACGATTGTTCTAGCGATAAAATGGTCTATGGAGATTATGTTTCATTTCAGGAAAGTGTCCCTCCAATAAAACTTGGGGAGCTTCCTAAATACGATGAATTTATTTATTATTTTGGAGTAAACTTCCCAAACCAAACTTCTTATTTAATGGCAGGAAATAAGCTTTGGGTGTTTTTCTCTTTCCTTTTATGTATTGCGATACTATTTTTTATTTATGCCTTAGGCGTTATCCTGCGTCAAAAAAGATTGTCTGAGTTACAAAAGGATTTCATAAATAATATGACCCATGAATTTAAAACTCCTATTTCTACAATTCATATTGCCGCAGATGTTCTTCTTGAAAATGAGCTCATAAAAAAAGATTTTGGTTTATCAAACTATGCTGAAATTATAAAAGGACAAAATGAGCGACTAAATATGCAAGTAGAAAAAGTACTACAACTAACAAAAATAGATCGGCAAAACATAGAGTTAAAGAATGAAAAAATAAGCATTCATGATTGTATTAATGCCATTGTTCAAAGTGTGGAGCTTAAGCTAAAAAACAAACAAGGGTCTATAGATACTCTACTCCTTGCACAGGATGATATTATATCTTGTGACAAACTACACCTAACAAATATTCTTTACAATATTATAGACAATGCAATGAAATATTCTCCAGAAAAACCAAAAATCACACTTGAAACTTCTGAAATGGAAGGGTTTTTGTGTTTAAAAGTTTTAGACAATGGAATTGGAATTGCTCCTGAACATATTAAAGAAGTGAAAAAAAAGTTTTTTAGAGTCCCTACAGGAAAAGTTCACAATGTAAAAGGGTTTGGCCTGGGGTTATATTATGTTAGCCAAGTATGCAAAGCACATAAGTGGTCCTGGAGCATAGAAAGTAAAATAGATGTAGGCACAACAATTTCCTTTAAAATGAAACGATAAAAAATGACTAAAATATTATATGTAGAAGATAATTTAAGTCTACGTTTTGTGACCAGTGATCAGCTAATAAAAAGAAATTATGATGTGGTTACTTCCCAAGATGGACTAGAAGCCTTTGAGCTTTTCCAAAAAAATGTTTTTGATATTTGTGTCTTGGACGTCATGCTTCCTAAAATAGATGGGTTTGAGCTTGCCAAAAAAATTAGAGCAAAAAATAAGCACATTCCTATTATTTTTCTTACTGCTCGATCCATGCAAGAAGACAAGATTGAAGGGCTTAAGTTAGGTGGAGATGATTACCTTACAAAACCTTTTGATATTGAAGAGCTATGTTTAAAGATAGAAATCTTTTCCAAAAGAAAACAAATAAGTAATCTGCACAATGATTCTTATAAAATTGGCAAATACGTACTTTCTATTTTAGAACAAAAAATAACACTAAAAGATTCTGAACAAAAACTCACACTAAAAGAGACAAAACTTTTATCCCTTTTTGCCGAAAAGGAAAACACCATTATTAAAAGAGAAGATATTCTTATGAATCTCTGGGGAAAAAACGATTACTTTCTTGGAAGAAGCTTAGATGTCTTTATCTCAAGGCTTAGGAAATATTTAAAAGCAGATGATAACATATCAATTGAAAACATTAGAGGGGTGGGGTTTAAAATGAATGTTCTTTCCTAAGCATAAATTTTTCGCTTTAAGTACATACAAATATAAGAACTAGTACAACATGAGTATAAGCAGAGCTCGATTTTGGAGAAGAATATACATTCAATTTTCTCTGTTTTTAGGGGTTTTCTCTCCTATAATTTGTTGGTATATGATTCCCGACTTTAACCCAATAGAAAAACCTCTTTCTTATTTTGGTGTTGCTAAGATTACAGCCTGGTATTGGAATGCTTCTCTTCTAATTATTTCTTTTGCAATTTATATAAATGCAAAAAAGGCTCTTGGTTTTTACTTCTCTAAAAAACTACAACGAACTATTCTTAATTGTCTTTTATTTATTTCTTTTTTTGGTCTTTTTATTACTGCAATCATTCCTATGGATAATGTACTACTCCATAGAATCTCAGCAAGTCTTTTTTTTCTAACCTACAACTTTTTTGTGTTCTGTTTTGGTGTTTTTCGCTCCTCTAAAGATATTCGTAAGGGACTCTTTTCTGTCGTTATTGGCTCCCTAATGCTTCTAAGTTCTTTACTTCTGCTTCCCTTTCCAAGCTATGGGGTATTTGAAATAGTTTACGGGTTGTTGATTTTTGTATGGAATAGAGAAGTTTTCTATAAAAGAGTACATAAGGAAGATACTTTTAGAAGAAAAAATTAAATACTTATTCAAGTCTGCTGAAAAAAATTACCGTTAGCATTTAAACTAGAGCGTCCCTCTTCTTAATTGCTCTGCCTCAATAGACTCAAACAATGCTTTAAAATTCCCTTTTCCAAAGGATTGAGCCCCTTTTCTTTGAATGATTTCAAAAAACATAGTTGGTCGATCTAGAATTGGTTTTGTAAAAATCTGTAATAAATATCCTTCATCATCTCGATCAACTAAGATTCCAAGTTCTTTTAGCTTTAAAATATCCTCATCAATTTCTCCACATCGACTCAAAACAGTATCATAATAATTCCCCGGAACATAAAGAAATTCAACCCCTCTAGCTGTCATTAAAGTGACAGTCTCTATTATATCATCTGTCGCTACAGCAATATGCTGACAGCCTGGGCCATTATAAAAGTCCAGGTACTCTTCAATTTGAGATTTCTTTGCTCCATGTGCAGGCTCATTTATTGGGAATTTTACTCGTCCATTTCCATTGGTCATTACTTTACTCATCAAAGCAGTATATTGGGTTGAAATGTCTTTGTCATCAAAAGTAATTAGGTTCGCAAAGCCCATGATTCGATTATAAAAATCTGACCAAACATTCATCTCATTCCAACCTACATTAGCAACCATATGGTCGATGTATTTTAATCCTAAAGTACTGGGGTTAAAAATAGATTTTTGTTGAACATAGCCCGGTAAGAAAACACCAGTATAGTTTTTACGCTCTACAAAAATATGAACCGTATCTCCATATGTATGAATGCCTGATCGAATGACCTTTCCAAACTCATCTTCTTCTACTCTAGGTTGCATATAGGGCTTTGCCCCTCTTTTCGTTGTCTCATTAAAAGACTTTGTGGCATCATCTACCCAAAGAGCAATCACCTTAACCCCGTCTCCATGAAGCTTAATGTGTTCGGAAATTTCCCCTTCTGAACTCATTGGTGTCGTAAGTACAATTCGTATTTTACCCTGCTGAAGAACATAAGAAGCTCTGTCTTTAACCCCCGTTTCTAAGCCTGCATAAGCGACTGTTTGAAAGCCTAAACAATTTTTATAGTAAACAGCTGCCTGCTTTGCATTACCCACATACATTTCAACATAATCAGTTCCTAGCAGAGGCAAAAAATCTTTTGCTTGAGGAAAAATCTTTTTTAGGGTTTCATCTTTCTCCATAACACTCATCATCATATTTTTATTGATTCTATTTTTAATGTGGCATCCATGACTTAAAATAATCTGCATTCTCTATTTTCATTGCCTGCTCTGTAATTTGTAAGGGTCTAAACGTGTCAACCATAACTGCAAGTTCTTGAGTTTTCTTTTTCCCTATGCTTCTCTCCATGGCTCCTGGATGCGGCCCATGGGGAATTCCTGCAGGATGCAAGGTAATATGTCCTTCTTCTATATCGTTTCTGCTCATAAAATCCCCATCTACATAATACAAAACCTCATCAGAGTCTATATTGCTATGATGATATGGGGCTGGTATTGCCTCAGGGTGATAATCATAAAGTCGAGGGCAAAATGAGCAAATAACAAAGGCTGCTGTCTGAAAAGTTTGATGAATTGGAGGCGGCATGTGGATGCGACCTGTTATTGGCTCAAAATCTAAAATGGAAAAGGCATAAGGGAAATTATAGCCATCCCATCCAGCAACATTGAATGGATGCGTGGCATAAGTGAACTGATGCAATACGTTCTGCTTTTTTATCTTCATCAAAAAATCACCCTCTTGATCATAGCACTCAAGGTCTTCTGGTGTTCTGAGGTCCCTTTCACAAAAAGGGGAGTGCTCTAGAAGTTGACCGAATTTATTCCTGTATCTATTTGGAGTATACACTGGGTCTGATGCCTCTACTATCAACATTCTATTTTTTTCAGAGTCGAAATCAATTTGATAAATCATCCCTCGAGGAATCACCAAATAATCTCCATATGAAAACTTGAGGTTGCCCATCATCGTTCGCAATGTACCTGACCCTTTATGAATAAACAAAACTTCATCTGCATCTGCATTTTTATAAAAATAATCGCGAAGGGACTGTCTAGGTGCAGCTAAAGAAATACAGCAATCTGCATTCACCAAAACAGGAACTCTACTTTCTAAATAATCATCTGAAGGAAGAATATTAAAGCCTTTTAACAACCTAGATTTTAAGTTTTTTCCTTCTGCAATTTTAGGACTTACGTCTATGCTTTCATGAGAGGCTTTAATCTGTGTAGGTCTATTTACATGATATAACAAAGACGACAACCCAGAAAATCCTTCCGTACCAAATAACTGTTCGTAATGGTGCTTTCCATCACTTTTTTTAAATTCAGTATGACGCTTGTGGGGAATGGTTCCCAATTTCGAATAAAAAGGCATAATTTCTATTTTTATATGCAACCAAAAATGGGGGGACTAAAACATGGTTGCGGACAAATATAATTGATTTCATAAAACAATACACAATAAAATTTATTCCCTATGCTCTATGCTTGTCAAATCGGCGAAAATATTAAATGTTAGCACCTCAAATATCGTATATTTGTAGGAATAAAATAAATAGATGATAAAAGATTCAATCCTTGTAATAGGTGCCTCTGGACAAATAGGGACTGAGCTTGTAGAAAATTTAAGAGCTCTATATGGAACTGATTCCGTGCTTGCTTCTGATGTAAAAATACCCAAAGGTAACATCTTCGATTCAGGACCATTTGAATTATTGGATGCAATGGATGAAACTCGTTTACATGAAATTGTTGACAAATACAAAATCACACAAATTTATTTATTGGCTGCTCTTTTATCTGCTACTGCAGAGAAAAACATTGAACTAGGCTGGGCCTTAAATATGCGTTCTTTGTCTCATGTTTTAGAACTCGCTCGTCACAAAAAGATTAAAAAAATTTACTGGCCTAGTTCCATTGCTGTTTTTGGCCCTACCACGCCAAGCTTTAATACGCCTCAACATACGGTGATGGAGCCTAATACTGTTTATGGTATTTCCAAGCAAGCAGGGGAGCGTTGGTGTGAATACTACCACCAAAAGTTTGATGTAGATGTGAGAAGTCTTCGATATCCAGGACTTATAAGCTGGAAAGCAGATCCCGGTGGTGGAACAACAGATTATGCAATACATATGTTCCACCAAGCCTTAAAAAATAAGCATTACGAATGTTTTCTTTCAGAAAACACAACCTTGCCAATGATGTATATGCCCGATGCCATTCGAGCTACATTAGAGTTAATGAATGCGCCCTCAAAACAATTAAAAATTCGCTCCTCATACAATATTGCTGGAATAAGCTTTAATCCTAAAGTTCTTGCTGATTCTATCAAAACACATATTCCAGATTTTAAAATCAGCTACAAAATAGATGATCGACAAGAAATTGCTAATAGCTGGCCTCAATCTATTGATGATACAGTAGCAAATAATAATTGGGGCTGGAAATCCAAATTTGATTTGGCTGCAGTAAGTGAAGATATGATTAAGAATCTAAAAAAGAATAAAGCTCCCATGCCATGGAAAAATTAAAATTATACAACTCCCTCACCAGGACAAAAGAAGTTTTCACCCCTTTAACTGAGGGGAGCGTTGGAATGTATGTTTGTGGTCCTACAGTTTATGGAGATGCTCATTTGGGACATGCAAGACCAGGAATTACATTCGATATCGTATACCGATACCTTGTGCATTTAGGCTATAAGACACGTTATGTTCGAAATATTACCGATGTTGGACACCTTGTCAATGATGCAGATGAAGGAGAAGATAAAATTGTAAAAAAAGCACGCTTGGATCAAGTTGAGCCAATGGAAGTTGTAGCCTACTACACAAGAAGCTACCACCATGACATGAGCTTATTAAACACTCTGCCCCCAAGTATAGAGCCTACAGCTACTGGACACATCATCGAGCAGATTCAAATGATTGAAAAAATATTGTCTAATGGATTTGCATATGAGGTCAATGGGAATGTCTATTTTGATGTCGTTAAATACAGCAAAAATAACAACTATGGAAAGCTCTCTGGAAGGAATATTGAAGACATGATCTCTAACACCCGTGCTCTGGATGGCCAATCTGAAAAAAGAAACTCAGTAGATTTTGCACTCTGGAAAAAAGCCTCACCCGAACACATTATGAGGTGGCCATCTCCATGGTCTGATGGCTTTCCTGGATGGCATCTAGAATGTTCTGCAATGAGTACAAAATATCTAGGCAAACGTTTTGATATTCATGGAGGGGGATTGGATTTGCTCTTTCCTCACCACGAAGCTGAAATTGCACAATCATGTGCTAGTGATGGACAAGAAGCCGTTAGCTATTGGATGCATAACAACATGATTACCATCAACGGGCAAAAAATGGGCAAGTCACTTGGGAACTTTATCACTCTGAGTGAATTTTTTAATGGTTCTCATAAAAGCCTGGAGCAAGCCTATAGTCCTATGACCATTCGCTTCTTCATTCTTCAAGCGCATTATCGATCTACTGTGGATTTCTCAAATGAAGCCCTACAGGCAGCAGAAAAAGGGATGAATAAATTGATGACTGCAATAGACACTTTAGAAACAATTAAAACCACAAGTGAATCTTCTCTTGATGTTGAGGCGTACAAGAAAAAGTTTTATGATTCCATCAATGACGATTTCAACACCCCTATTTTAATTGCCCACATCTTTGATGTGGTAAAACAAATCAACTCAATTTCTGTAGGCAATGGAAGTTTAAATGAGAATTCTAAAAAAGATTTAATGAAACTGATGAATGATTTCTGCTTTGATATTTTAGGCTTGAAAAAAATTGAATCTGAAACTCAAGATGGCTTGGTTGACGAAGTGATGGATGTAGTTTTAGGTTTAAGAAAATTAGCAAAAGAAAATAAAGACTGGACCTCTGCTGACTTTATTCGTGATCAACTGGCAAAGCTAAATATTACGGTTAAAGACTCAAAAGATGGTGCTAGCTGGACAAAAGAATAATGAATCTGATTAAATCTAGGTTCACAAAAACAAATTTTTAAAATGAAAAACCTATTTATTCTAATGCTAAGTGCCTTCTTATTTAGCTGTGGGAACGATGTTCCTGTAAAGAAAAGCGCTAAAACTAAAAAGATTGTTGATGTTCCTTCATTTAATTCAGATTCTGCCTACAATTATATAGCAAAACAAATAGCTTTTGGAAAACGAGTTCCAAACAGCAAAGCACATCTTGCCTGTGGAGAATATCTAATTCATCGTCTTAATCTATTTTGCGACACGGTTATTGTTCAAGAAGCTAACCTTACTGCTTTTGATGGAACAATTTTAAATGCAAAAAATATTATTGGCTCTTTTAAACCCAATCGTGCAAAGCGTGTTATGCTTTGTGCTCACTGGGATACTCGCCCCTTTGCAGACCAAGCAGAAACAGACAAAAATGTGCCAATAGAAGGAGCAAACGATGGCGGTAGTGGTGTTGGTGTTTTGCTAGAAATTGCGCGACAATTTTCAATGAAAAAACCAGATGTAGGAGTTGACATTATTTTATTTGACGCAGAAGATTATGGGCAACCAGATGACAGCGAACTTCCAAGGATGCCAAATTCCTATTGTCTCGGATCACAATATTGGTCAAAAAACATTCATAAGCCAAACTACTACGCAAAATATGGAATCCTTCTTGACATGGTGGGAGGAAAAGAAGCTGTTTTTACTCAAGAACAGGTTTCTAGAGATTTTGCCCCAAAAGTATTAAGAAAAGTATGGAATGCTGCTTCAAGCCTGGGTTATGGAGAATTCTTTTCCTTTCAAAAAACAAAACCAATAATTGATGACCATCTTTACATTAATAATTTTGCTCCGGGACGCGTACCAACCATTGACATTATTGAGTATGATGCAAAAACTGAAAATAATTTCTACAAACATTGGCACACGCATGATGACAAACTAGAACACATTGATAAAAACACTCTAAAAGCTGTGGGTCAAACTGTGATGCATGTTGTTTACAATGAATAACAAAATAAAACAAAAAAGCCGCTGCAATTGCAACGGCTTTTTTTGTTTAAAATTTGTTTACTCTCCCTTAACAATATCCATTTCATCAATAAGGTGAGTCGCTCCCGCGTATTTATCCACAATAAACAAAACGTATCTAATGTCGCAAGAAATTGTTCTTTGCAGTTCCGGCTCAAATGCAATATCTCCACTCATAGCCTCCCAATTTCCATCAAAGGCTGTACCTATAAGGTGTCCTTTAGCATTAATAACTGGTGAGCCTGAATTTCCCCCAGTAATATCTGTGTTGTGAATAAAATTCACAACTAAATCTCCATTTTCATCTGCATATTGACCATAATCCTTTGCATCATAAAGTGCTCTTAGACGCTCTGGCAAGTCAAACTCATGGTCTCCAGGAACATATTTTTCAATTACCCCCTCCATAGTTGTCACATGACTGTATTGAACAGCATCAGCAGGAACATAATCGCCAACTGTTCCGTAGGTTGTTCGCATACTAAAATTAGCATTTGGATAATATGTTTTATCAGGGTTCATTTTTCTTAATCCGTCTACAAATAATCGATTTCCTTTTGCAAGTTTTGATTCTGCATCAGCATTAAGAGAGCCAAGACCAAAATAAGATTGAATTACAGAACTTGAAGCCATAAGCCCTAAATCTTTTTCTAGTTTTTTCGAATTTGGTGCATCAATAAAAGCATTAAAACGAGCTTCATCTGTAAAGAATGATTTGGCATACATCTTTGCTGCAAAAGCCTCAAAATCTCCTTTAAATTTCTTTTCTACATAATTAAAAAAAGATGGATGTTGAGAAGGATCAACCTCTGCGTGATATTTAGCAAAAAGCTTAGAAAATTGCTCTTCGTCTAAAGCAGCATTATAATTTTTAAAATGTTCCTCTGCCAAGTCTTTTAATCTGACCAAGGCGGATTCTTTTTGTGCTGGCTCAGACGCCTCCATTAATCTCCCTATGATTCTGTTTGCACGGAAAACAAATAAAACAACATCTGTACCTCTAATCCCTACTTCTGATAAAAATGTTGCGCCCATTTCTGTTTTATCCGTTGCTACATAAGCTTCCTCTATTAAAGAAAGTGCTTCGCCGTACATTTCCTTATTGGCTTTTGAAGAATTTGCAAATGCAGTAAAATCAGCTTCTATAGCTTTTTTCTTGTCATACACACCAAGCCTCTTTAAACCTTTAGATTGTCCAATGTAATACTTCCAGTAATTGGCAGTTTGCGCATACTTGGAGGCATATTGTATTCGAACCTCAGTATTGGCGTCCATGTGTTTTTTCATGACGCTAAGCTTCAAATCTCTAATGTCAACAATCGTTGGCGCTTTAATGTCTAAAAGCTGCTCCACCCCCCAAGAGGTTAAAAACCGATCTGTTGATCCTGGATAACCCCAAACCATTGTAAAGTCATCATTTTGGACGCCTTCTAAAGAAACAGGAAGGTGGTGATAAAACGCATCATTTTGCTCTCTTAACTCCTTCGTTAATGGAACGTTTTCCTCCGCATAAGCTGCAGGCGTTCCATCTGGTGCGCAATAAATTCGAAACATCGAGAAGTCTCCAGTATGTCTTGGCCACATCCAGTTGTCTGTATCTCCACCGTATTTACCAACGGAAGACGGTGGTGCTCCGACCAAGCGTATGTCTGTGAATCGCTCGTAAACAAACATATAATATTCATTCCCCTCATAAAAAGACTTTACTTGAGCTCTATAATCATTCCCGTCTGTTGCTTCTGCTTGAATGGTTTTTATCTCAGCATCTATTGCTTGGGCTCTTTCTGCTTCAGTCATCTCTACATTTACTGAAGCCAATACGCGCTCCGTCATGTCTTCCATGCGAATCAAAAAATCAACATGAAGGTCTGGGTTGGAAAGCTCCTTTGAATGGTCTTTGGCCCAAAAGCCATACGTTAAATAATCATTCTCTACAGTAGAATGATCTTGGATAGCTCCATACCCACAGTGATGATTGGTTAACAACAATCCTTCTGCTGAAATAACTTCTCCAGTACAAAATCCACCAAAACTTACTATGGCATCCTTTAAACTGGAATTGTTAATGCTGTACAATTCTTCTGCGGTCAATTGCAAACCTGCCGCTTGCATGTCTACTTCATTTAATCTCTTAACAAACATCGGCAGCCACATTCCTTCGTCTGCTTTCACCATGATTGGCAAAGCAAAAAGTGCTGCCAACATAAAACTTAAAACTCTTTTTGTCATCAGAATATATTTTGAATTAATAATTCGAGTTACAAAGAAAAGAAATATTATTCGTATAAATAATAGTTGCTTATTGCTTGTTAATTTATTCAAGTTAAGAATTATTTTCAACGATCATTTGTCGTAAAAAACCTATTGTTTTTATAATAAGTACGATTTGTTCTGAAGTACACGTTTTGGGTTTTAGGTCTAACCAAAATATTGTTTACTAAAACCTCATGACTTGTTGTCAAACTATTTTTTAGTTCAATACGAATTTGCTCACCTGGCAATTCTGGTTTATATAAAAACTCCACTAGCCCCCAGCCATTTAAGTTTACATGCTTAACAATCTTAAATATAGTAGAACTGAACTGCTCAACCCATAGGCCTTCTTTATTTTTAATTTTTGCTTTGAGTTCTGTTCTAGGCATAATGTCTTTGTCCATATCACTCATCCAAAACGATATAACTATTGAGTCTGTTGATTCGAACAAAATATCTTCATAGATGATGTTGTTTCTTTTTGCAATAAATCTAAACCCCTCATCTAATTGAAGGTTCGGGAATTCTGTTCCTTTAATAAGATAATTAAATGCTTTAATTGAATCGGATACAAAAGGGGTTTTTAGAGGGATCTTAAGTTGGCGGAACTCATTCATTAAATCATTCTGATAATCAATAGACATTTGTCTAATAGAATCAACAGGCAATCGATAGGCTTCATATTTTTTGTTTTGAGAAATTGGAATGGCATATTTTTTATACAACTTCTCTGTTTTATTTAAATGCTCGTTGAGATGATATATAAGTAAGAAATCTTTATTATTGGGTAAATCCTCCAAAATTGTTTTTTGACGAATGGGCTCAAAATAATATTCTAATAATTTCATCGTTTTGGGTATAGAGGTTCTACTAAGCATCGTAGCGCTAATAGGAAGGCCTGTTTTCCAAGAAATAATAAGTGTATTTCTAAGCACTTCCTTAGTTGCACTTACCCAATATACTTCAGATCCAACATGAAAAAAGGGAAGTGGAAGTATCGATTGAAATTCATTTGGATAAATGCTGTTTATCCAAATATTGTTTTCCAGCTCATTTGCTGTGTCCTCTAATTCTAAAATGCGATTACTTATCAAAGACTCTTTTCCCCTTACATTTAAATAAGAATCATATAAACCCCAAGCCAAAGCACTAACCAAAACTGCTATTGACAAATAGTTTCTTTTTTGTTTATAGAATTTCCATATCAGGAAATATGCAATGACATTGATTGCATAGAAAAAAAGCCATGCAAATCTCCCTGAAGCTCTAAATTGTTTAAATGGTCCTGTGTAATTTAATAACCACTTTAGATCCCATACAAATGGGTAGGCAAAACTGACCAATAAGGCTACCATTGAACCCAAGAAAACAGCATCTAAATAATCATTCCCGGTAAATTTCAAACGTTCTTTAAGAGACTTCTTTTTCTTCTTTAAATACTTAAAAAGTAATACAAAAAAGCTGATCGATGCTGTTAAACCAACATAAGAAATCCCGGCCCACCTCACGTATGAAAAATTAAATAATGTCCCATAAGGCTTCCCTATTGGTAGGAATACAGATTCGGGGAAAGCCCGACAATAAAAGAAACCCCAGGGATATGCTGTTCTATAATCAGAATAAGAAAGTGTAAGTATAGAAAATAAAAGGTAGGGCGTTATTAATTGGATTAATAGATAAAAAATATTATGTAAGATGTTCCCAAATTTATCTTTGTTGTTTACATATCCAAAAACCAGAATGAAAAACAGCCAAAATACAAACATGGCAAAAAAATAAGCCTGCACACACAGCGCTATAAAACTTAAGGCCCCTATTAGTATTGATAATTTATACGAAGGCTTGTCAAAAAACTTTTTTAACAGGTATAAATACAGTGGAAGAAAAAAGAGATAAGATAAATTATAATGCCCCCCAAACCTCCCTAACTGAGGGGATAAAAATACAATTATAGTTGCCACCAATGCGGAATAATGCCAGGGGAGTTTGAGATTTACTAATAGCAAATACAAAATTGCAACCGCTAAAACCAGAGTGAAAAGCAAAAAAACATTTAATATCCCAACCAAATCATCCGAGAGATCGGCCCCAAAATTTGATAAAACCTTAAACGTATTTACAACCAAGGGTTGTCCTCCAGTATACATAACAGACTCCCCATACGGATAATTCATGCTGTTGGTGTGCCAGTAGGTACTGTCAAATTTTAGATGGTAATAAGAATTGAAAGTGCTCTTTAGTCCATCGCCATCCGATGAAAAGAAAGTGGTGTTTGGGGAACTTAAGATATTACCATAAAAAGTAAATAACAAAACAGTTGATAGAATAAGGCTCAACAACAGTCCGGCTCTTTTATTTGAAATTCCTAATCGTATTTTCAATGTGCTTAATTTATTTCATCCATAACAATATAGTGAGGACGAGCCTTTACTTCATCAAATAAATTTCCAAGATAATCTGCCATGATTCCTAAAACAAAAAACAAAACACTAAACATAGCCGTGATTAAAATAACAATGGTAGTATAACCTGAAATAGGCTGATCTATAAAATACATCAGTAAGGAATAGACTCCAACTCCTAAACTAAATAAGCCAAAAAAAGTACCAACATATATTCCTAATCTCAAAGGAGCTTTTGAAAGGACGGAAATTGCTGAAAATGATAAAACAAGTAATTGGGAAAATGAATATTTACTTTTCCCTGCAATGCGCTTAGGAGCTATAAACTCTATTTTTTCACTTTTAAAACCAATAAGCTGAATTAAGCCTCTAAGAAATCTTGTCCGCTCTCGGTAATCTTTATTTAAAATGGATACAACGCGTTTTGAGAGAAGAAAAAAATCAGAAGCATTCGGCTCTATTTTAATTCGAGTCATTTTATTAATGATAAAATAAAACAGCTTGGAAAATATGTTGATTAATACGGTTCCGTCTTTTCTTTGGGCGCGAACCATATGAATAATATCTGCTCCCGCACGAAATTTACGATACATTTCCTTTAGACAGCTCGGCGGGTGTTGTAAGTCGCAATCCATACAAACAACAGCCTCTGAGTTTGCGTAATCCAATCCGGCCAACATAGCTGATTCATGACCAAAATTTCTGGAAAAGTTCAACACTTTTATACTTTCATCTTGTTTTGCTAAAGTCTGCAAAATGGAAAAACTATCATCAGTACTTCCATCGTTTACAAATATAATTTTATGACTTATATTTAATGATTCCAGTTCTTTTTTTAGTTCATTACAGCATCTTTCTATCGACTGTTCTTCATTATAAACTGAAACAACTACGCTAAGATCTATAGGACTCATTTTTTAGATTCTATTTTCCCCTAATATATCAGGATTGACTATGTACAATGATACAAAAAACTAATAATACATATCATTAATCAAAATAGAATTGAAACTATAGAAAAAAATGGTGTTCGTTTTATGACATCTTAGTCCCCAAAATCGTAAGGAATTTCTTGATCCATCCACTCATCAATTTCTTTAAAATTATCGATGGCTCTTCGATCGCGTTTGGTTGGTCTTCCTAGCCCGCGGTCGCGATCTTC
>MDTB01230852.1_pt1 | contig 21815 bp, 19 predicted proteins | sample 811161 | NCBI WGS metagenome assembly MDTB01 (sample SAMN05326650, study PRJNA326480) | marine metagenome | isolation source: seawater | place: Mediterranean Sea | collected 2009 | reverse complement strand
GTACTGCGGTCATGCCCCTGAAATTCCTCTGCTTCCTCGTCAACTGGTGTCCATTTGGTACTCATGTCTAGCAAGTTGACGAAAAAGTCATTGGAAAGAGTTTCCGGCTTATCCGTGAAAACTCCGTGATTGGATTTTCCGTAGTTTGCCCCAAGCACCCGAAGACCACCGGTCAAGACGGTCATCTCGGATCCGGTCAGACCGATCATTTGCGCACGATCTAAAAACAATGCTTCAGTAGCAACACTGTAACGCTTCTTTAAATAATTTCTGAATCCATCAGCGACTGGCTCCATAACGCCAAATGAGTCGACATCTGTTTGCTCCTGAGAAGCATCCATGCGACCAGGCATGAAAGGAACATTAATTTTAATACCTGCTTTCTTGGCCGCGGATTCCACGCCTACTCCACCCGCAAGCACAATCAAATCGGCCATGGAGATATTTTTATCACCCTCATTGAATTCTCCCTGTATAACCTCGAGTCTTTCAAGAACACGGGCAAGTTGCATAGGTTGATTTACTTCCCAATCCTTTTGTGGGGCAAGACGAATACGAGCTCCGTTTGCTCCTCCACGCATGTCAGTACCACGGTAAGTGGATGCAGATGCCCAAGCAGTGGTTATCAACTCGGAAATCGAGATACCGGAGTCAAGTATCTTAGATTTCAAGGAGTCAATCTCGGCATCGGAGACTATTTCATGGTCGCATGCAGGGATTGGATCTTGCCAGATCAAATCTTCATCAGGAACATCAGGACCCAGATATCTAGTCTTCGGTCCCATATCTCGGTGGGTTAACTTATACCAAGCCCGAGCAAATGCGTCTGCAAAATAATCCGGTTCAGCAAGGAATTTTCTGGAAATTTTTTCGTAAGAAGGATCCGCTCTTAATGCAATGTCTGAAGTCAGCATCGTGGGCTTTCGCTTTTTAGAAGGATCATGGGCATCAGGAATAATTTCCGGAGCATCATTGGCAATCCATTGTTTGGCACCTGCCGGACTGGTGGTCAATTCCCATTCGTAAGCAAATAAATTTTCAAGGTAATTCACTCCCCATTTGGTTGGAGTTTTGGACCAAGTAACTTCGAGTCCGGAAGTGATGGCATCGGAACCAGCACCTGAATTGAAACTACTCGTCCAACCAAAACCCTGCTCTTCGATGGGAGCACCTTCTGGTTCAGGACCTACATGGACCGCACTTCCTGCACCATGTGTTTTTCCAAAAGCATGGCCACCAGCAATCAAAGCAACTGTTTCTTCGTCGTTCATCGCCATGCGTCCAAAAGTTTCACGTATGTCATGAGCGGAAGCTTTTGCATCGGGAACTCCATTGGGTCCTTCTGGATTCACATAGATCAATCCCATTTGTACAGCAGCAAGTGGGTTTTCAAGGTCACGTTCTCCAGAATAACGATTATCTGCAAGCCATGAGTCTTCTACACCCCAATAAATATCATCTTCAGTTTCCCAAATATCAGGGCGTCCACCGCCAAAACCAAAGGTCTTAAATCCCATTGAGTCAAGTGCGACATTGCCGGATAAGATAAAAAGATCGGCCCAGGATATTTTTTTTCCGTATTTTTGCTTGATCGGCCAAAGTAACCGGCGGGCCTTGTCAAGGTTGCCGTTATCTGGCCAGCTGTTCAAGGGAGCAAAGCGTTGTGCACCCGTACCTCCACCTCCACGACCATCAGCAGTTCGGTAGGTGCCAGCAGCATGCCAAGCCATTCGAACGAAGAAAGGACCATAATGACCAAAGTCAGCAGGCCACCATTCTTGAGAATCCGTCATTAAATCATTCAAATCTTTCTTGAGTGCATCGTAATCTAACTTTTGAAATTCAGCTGCGTATTCAAAGTCTAGTTCCATAGGGTTTGAACGAGCATCATGCTGATGAAGAATATCAACTTTTAGCTGATTAGGCCACCAGTCCTGTACTGAAGTTCCCTGACCTGCTGCTTGGTGAATGGGACATTGTTCGGCGGTGGTAACCGGAGCTTCTTGCTGTTGGTGATTGAAGGGACAACCGCCCCCGTTGGTAGTATTATCTGAATTCATCTTTAAGATTAGTTAAATTTAGGGTTTTCGTAACATGGCAAATAATTAAAAAAACAATATTATAAGTACAAGAAAGCATCTATTTTTCAAGCTCTTGCAAGCAAAGAAAAAGTTTTTTGATTTTTGATTCGTCTTTGACTCCTGGTCCGGATTCGACAGCACTGTTCACATCAACAGTTTCAATCTTTATCTGCGTAACCGCAGTGCTTATGTTTTCGGGTCCCATTCCTCCTGCTAGAATCCATTTTTTATCTGGATATTTTTTTTGATACCTAGAAAAGCTAGACCAATCAGCAGACTTCCCGGTACCTCCAAACTTATCATCAGAATATGCATCAATGAGAAATGTATCGGCAAATTCCAGTAGACTCTCCGGAAAATCGATACCTGGTGGAATCTTGGGAGCTAACCAAAGATTGGCAGGCTGAATGACTTCAGTCCACTGCTTTATCACATCCAAGTCCAAATCGGCCGGAAAATGGAATTGATAATATTGGAAACCAACTTCTTTCATCCGGGCGACATCATATGGATCTGGACAGACATCAACAGCAACCGATTTAAAGATTAAATCATCCAATTCATCTTTAATCCCTTTAATATCCTGTAAACTAATTTTGCGGGGTGATTTGGAATAAAGTATAAAACCCAAATATTTTGCTCCCAATGTGAGAGCAATCCTAGCATCTTTCCCGTTTGTTATTCCGCAAACTTTTACTTCCACCGACATGCTCTTCAGTATTTACATAGAAAAGTGCTCAACCAAAACCATTACCATCTCATCAATACTAGGTTTTGTACATTCCAATTTAACAATTAAATCATTTTCCTTTAAAGTCTTACTAGTTTCAGGCCCAAAACTGCAATAAATCGGCTTACAGGCACCTTCTTCCAAGCTTAGATCCTCTTCCTGCTCAATGTAAGAGAGAGCCGTTGAAGAGCTTGTGAAGATAATAGCATCAGCTCCCTGCTTACGAAATCGATCAAGATCGGGAATTTCTGTTACATCTGAGAAATCAGTCTCGTAGACAGGGAGCGTATCCACAATTGCATGACCAATGTCCTGGAGGATCTGGACTAAAACTTCACGGTTTCTATTTCCGGTTACAATCAATACATTGGCACTGTCCAAAGAATCTGTAGCCACAAGGTCTTTGGCGAGATTTTCAGCCGTAGATGTGTTCGGAATAAGTTCGACTTCTAAATTGTATTTTCTAAAAACTTCTGCCGTGCCTTCTCCAACACATGCGATTCGCATTGGACCAAAACTTCTAATATCTCCGAAAGCCAGAAAAAATAGACGCATAAATTCCCGAGCACCGTTAGCACTTGTGAAAACTGACCAATCGTAAGTCGCAATTCCAGCAAAAACTTCCGCAATCAGTTTCTTATCTTCGGATGGTAAAATTTTTATAAGCGGTAATTCTAGTATCTCAGCCCCAAGATTTTCCAATTTAAATTTAAGTTTACTGACCTGACCTACCGGACGAGTTAGTACAAATCTTTTCCCAAAAAGTGGACGGGATTCAAACCAGTTTCCTTTTTGCCCGACTCGTCCAATTGCATTACCAACAAATACAATTGCAGGTGCCTGCAAAAATTCTTTCTTAGACGCCAGAGACAGGTTACTCAAATTAGTAACCACTTTTCTTTGGTGCGGAAGCGTTCCATTACTCACGATGGCAGCAGGAATATCAGGTGACATACCTCCTTCCAAAAGCTTTCCAATAATCTCTTCCAATTTACTCATGCCCATATATATGCACAAGGTTCCACCAACCTTTGCAAATTTACTAAAGTCGACACGAAGTGCTTCCTTACTCAAATCTTCATGACCTGTAAGAAAGGAAATTGTCGAACCGCATTCACGATGTGAAAGCGGTAAACCTGCATATCCTGCACAGGCCAGCGCCGCAGTCACTCCAGGAACAATCTCATAGGAAATACCGGCTACATCCAAAGCCAGCATTTCCTCCGCGCAGCGACCAAAAACGAAAGGATCCCCTCCTTTTAGTCGAACAACTTTTTTGCCTTCACTTGCATGTTCAACTAGGGTTTTTTCAATATCCCTTTGCTCCAAAGTATGACGACCCGGAGATTTGCCCACATCAATTTGAATGCAAGTCGGAGGCACCCATTTTCGAAGTTCTGGATTAGCTAAGTTATCATAAACTAAAACATCACATTGTTCGAGCAGCTCTTTTGCTCTGAGGGTTGAAAGTTTGGGCTCGCCAGGCCCAGCTCCAACTAAATAGACCATTCCGGATGCACTCATTAAGCAACTAAATCCCCAACTTTCTGTACAATTTCATCAGATGACATTCCGGCACATGAAAAGGAATGCTTTCCCCTACTTTCCTCAAAGAAGTGGAGGGTCTCCTGATGAAGGCAAACTCCTAGGGCTACTTGGCACCCCCCTCCCCTTTGAACGAGAATTTTTCGTTCAATTTCCACATCTTTTTGCGTTTTATTATCCCCTATTTTTAGAAACTCTTTACAATCATCAGTTCTGGATTGAACTGCAATCGCTCCCTGTCCAGGTGCGGGCACCATTTCTTCGACTTCCAAGTGAATGAACTCTAGACCGGGGAAATTTTTGAACCCCAGACGATTTAATCCAGCAGCAGCCAGCACTGTACCATCAGCCTGATCCTCCTGAGCAATTTTTCTTAATCTTGTCTCTACATTTCCCCGCAATTGAATCCATCTACAATCATCAAACCTGTCTTTGAGTTGTGCCTGTCTTCTAGGACTTCCAGTAGCCATTACTTTTGGCAAAGTAACTCCTTCCTTTATCACAAGTACATCCCGTGGATCTTCGCGTTTTAGAAAAGTGGAAAGTGTTAGCCCATCAGGAGAATCAGTTGGCATGTCTTTCGCACTATGTACTGCTAAATCCGCATCTCCCCTAAGAAGAGATTCTTCTAGTTCTTTTGTAAACAATCCTTTCCCTCCTTTTTCTGAAAGATTCCACTGGGTTTGTCTGTCCCCAGTTGTACTCATGGGAAGAAGTTCTACATTACAAGCCAATACTTCTCTTATCAGGGAAGCAGTTTTTTCCGCTTGCCAAATAGCAAGGGGACTTTTTCTAGTCGCAATTCGAAATGTTCGGGGAAAATTCACTGTGCTAGGAAGCTACACAGAAAATTAACCATAGAACGATTGTATCAATGAATGAATCTCTGCTTATGAATAAGAAGCTTGGGCACCCTTAATATTTTTCTTGGGAATCCAAGGCATCAAGGAGCGCAAGCGCCTGCCGGTCTCTTCAATTGGGTGCTTTTCTCCATCTTCAAGAAGCTTGTTATACTTGGGTAAACCTGCCTGATATTCCTTGACCCACTCTTTGGCAAATTTACCGGATTGAATTTCCTTGAGTATCGATTTCATTGATTTCTTAACATTTCCATTGATCACACGAGGACCCCGAGTCACATCGCCAAATTTTGCGGTTTCAGAAACTGAAAATCTCATGCCGGCTATACCTGACTCAATCATTAGGTCCACAATCAATTTTAATTCGTGTAAACATTCAAAATAAGCCATTTCCGGAGCGTAACCAGCCTCCACAAGAGTTTCGAAGCCAGCTTCGACAAGTGCAGAAGCCCCTCCACAAAGTACAGCTTGTTCACCAAACAGATCAGTTTCAGTCTCTTCTTTAAAAGAGGTTTCCAAAATTCCGGAACGTGCAGCTCCGATGCCGGCAGCCCATGCCAAAGCAATTTTTTTAGAATCTTTTGAAGACCCCTTATTTACTGCAATCAAAGCAGGTACACCTTTTCCTTCTTTGTACTGTGAGCGGACAACATGCCCTGGACCCTTGGGTGCAACCATAATAACACTAATTCCACGCGGTGCTTTTATGAGTCCAAAATGAATTGCAAAGCCATGAGTGAAAAGCAGTGCTTTACCTTTGGAAAGATTAGGTTTGATTTCATTCTCATAAACCTCTGCTTGCTTCATGTCAGGAACTCCAATCATGATAACTTCTGCCTTGGAAACTGCTTCAGCTACTTCCATAACTTCAAAACCATGGCGTTTTGCAACCCGAATGGACTTACTGCCTTTGTATAGACCAATGATTACCTTGCAGCCACTATCTTTCAGATTGAGGGCATGGGCATGGCCTTGTGAACCGTATCCAATAACGGCGAGCGTTTTCTTTTTTATGGGCGTTATTTTCGCCTCTTTTTGAGTGTATACTTTAGCAGGCATAGCCTAGAGGGTTTTTTTAATTAATATTTTTGTTTAAAATTCAAAATTTGTTGCTCCTCGCCTGAGCGAAACCATACCGGTTCGACCAAGTTCATTGACTCCGAAAGATTCCAGCAAATTTAGAAAAGCTCTTATTTTATTTTCATTGCCCGTTACTTCAATAATGAGAGATTTCGGAGCAACATCAATGATTTTGCCCCGAAATACATCGCATATCTGCGTAATCTCAGAACGGGTACTGGAATCAGCATTCACTTTAACAAGAACAAGTTCTCTACCCACTCCTTCATCTCCAACAAAATTCTCAACTTTTATAACATCTATAAGTTTATCAAGTTGCTTGATGCATTGATCTAACGCTTTTTCATCACCGTTTAGTGTAACCGTAATTCTTGACCTTCCATCGATGTGAGTAGGGCCTACATTTAGGGTATCAATATTAAAGCCACGACCACTAAATAAACCGGCAATTCTAGCCAATACTCCGAATTTATTTTCGACGAGAACGGAAATAATGTGACGCATATGATTAAGAAAGTGGGATTGATGGTGGACGGCACAGGACTCGAACCTGTGACCTACTGGGTGTAAACCAGTCGCTCTAACCAACTGAGCTAGCCGTCCTTAAATAAGTGAACGGTTTATCATAAACGAGACTTTATTGCTTGCAAGCGCGAATCACTTTGGGGCAGAAACTTCAACACGAACTTTCATTGGACCAAGAATGGGCTTCGTCTTAGCTCTAAAACCTCCCTTAGGAGGTTTTGGGATAGCTTGTTCTTTAGGCGATAAGTGTTTGGTTGCTTCAACGGAAGATTTCATCGGACCCAACCAATAGCCAGATCCAGAGGATTTGATGGCATTGGGTCGCGTAAATGAACCTGATTTACTATTTTTTCTTTCAGAACCTGCTTGTTGAACAGGAAATCCAGGGGTGGATGATCTACCCCGTCTAAATTGGTAGCGGTTAATGTCTTGAAGCGACATGTTGTTGACCTTGCTCATCCAGTCATCTACTCTCTTGTCAAGTTCATCATAAACCGCGTCCCGAAACTCGATTGATGCAGATGCCGAAGATGGTTCTCTAAGGTTTGGATTTAATGCCTTAACTTGATTCATTTCAGAAAAATTATTCTGAATGGGCATGTCATAGGGAATATTGTTAACATTTATTCTTTTAGAATTTAGTTTATCAAGGTTAGTACTTTCTAGCCTTATGTTACTATGAATGGAATGTAAGGACGGCCACTTTTCTATTTTGATTCGATTATTAAATTTTGTGTTTAACCCTTGTTTTGAAAAAAACTTTCCAGAAAAACGGTTCATTTTACCGTCAAATGAATGAAAACGCTTTGTAAAGTCATTTGACTTTTGCTGACCAAAGGAAACAGTTGAAACTATTGAAAATAGAAACAGGTACTGGGAAAATCTCGACATATGAATTAACCTTAAAGTATTTAGTATAAGGAAACGACATCATCTTTAGCAAGGTTTTCAATAAAATTACATGAATTCATACCTTTCACTTTTAGCAAATATTATAGAAAATGGAACTTACCGGGGTGATCGAACAGGGACCGGAACATGGTCCGTTTTTGGAGAACAGTTGCGCTTCCGGTTAGATGACGGCTTTCCTCTACTTACTACCAAAAAGCTTCACCTGCGCTCAATTATCCACGAACTGCTATGGTTTCTCAATGGCGATACAAATGTAAAATACCTTCAAGATAACAAAGTGAAGATTTGGGATGAATGGGCTGATTCTAAGGGTAATCTGGGAAGAGTTTACGGAGCACAATGGACAGACTGGAAAAAGCCTGACGGTGGGAGTGTAAATCAAATTGAAGATGTTATAAAATCTTTAAAAGAGAATCCCACTAGCCGCAGGCACCTTGTGTGTGCATGGAATCCAGGTGAAATTCACCAGATGGCACTTCCACCCTGCCACGCATTGTTTCAATTCTATGTGGCTGATGGTAAGCTAAGTTGTCAATTATATCAAAGAAGTGCCGACCTTTTTCTTGGAGTTCCATTCAATATTGCATCCTACGCCCTATTAACAATGATGGTAGCCAAGATTTGTGATCTTGCCCCTCATGAATTTGTCCATACTTTTGGCGACTTGCATCTCTACACCAACCATCTAGATCAAGCAAAACTGCAACTTTCTAGAACTCCAAAGCAAAAGCCGATTATGCAGATTAAAGGAAAACAGAAAAAGATAACCGATTTTAATTATGAGGATTTTGTGCTTAGTAATTATGATCCTCACCCGGCTATAAAGGCTCCGATCTCAGTGTGAATCCATCCTGTCACATAAAAGCGATTGTTGCAATTTCTGAAAACTCGGTCATCGGAAAAAATGGGGATCTGCCTTGGAAAATTTCCGAAGACTTGAAATGGTTTAAAAAAATCACCCTTGGTCACACCTTGCTGATGGGCAGGAAAACATGGGAATCCCTGCCAGGTGCTCTTCCTCGAAGAGAAAACTGGGTGTTAAGTTCTACCATCAAATCCAAACCTGAAATAAAGGTCTTTAAAAAATTGGGGGATGCACTTGAAGCTGCATATGACCGCACCCTTTTCATCATAGGCGGAGGGGAACTGTACAGACAAACTCTTTCAATATGCTCCGAATTGTATGTATCGGAGGTCCATCGGGTTATAGAAGATGGTGATGCTTTTTTCCCACCATTTAGAAATGATTTCAAAGTCTCAGAAAAGCTTTTTCACAATGAAGAATTTTCTTTGAAAAAATGGATTCGCGTACCATCTTAATCAGTTCTAATAATATGGATTCAGTAATACATAAACCACTGGACCTGTTACTGCCACATAAAGCCAGACGGGGAAAATTTTTTTTGAAAGTTTTCGATGTTTTTCAAAATGATTTGTAAACCCATAGCAAAAGTTGAGCAGTATGAATGGCAAGCTTAGAGCAGCCAATGCGATGTGGCTCAATAAAATGGAAAGGTAAACTTTTCTCATTACGCCAGCCTCATCAACTTCAAGTTGGGATAATTTACCATCTCCATTTTGATCACCGTAAATGGTTTCTGGAGTGGTAAAATGGTACGCAACATAGGAAAGTAAAAAAACAAAAGAACAGGCCATCGCACAGTAAATCCATTTCTGATGAACAAATGCGTTTCCTTTCTTAATGGCGACCAAAGCCATAACAAGAGAAACTGCGGCCAGAGAATTAAGAATTGCGTGGAAGGGTGGAAGAAAATTCAAGGATATGTAATCCGGGAGTGGAATCTTGACCTGTCGCATAAGCATGACCAAGCCCAAAACTACTCCAGAAATAATCCACACTGCAATTTTCAAGCGCTTTAATAGATTAGAATCTGCTTTGCGTTTTTTTATTTGTTCAATTTGTTTCATGAGGCAACTCTCTGAAATCTAAATTAAAAGGGATGAAAGTTTCAAACTCATCCTCTTCGAGCAAAACCTGAACCCACAATCGACATTGCTCAATCTCGGATGAATTAAACGAAAACTGCAAATCATTGCTACTTGGTCGAACTGCTGGTCCAGTTAAATCCTCAGTCTCCAAAGGATGTAAATGAGCAAAGCCTTTCCTTTCCCAGTCAAAAGCAACCATGTGGGCATGGGCACCCATGACTGGGCGAAGTAGTAAGGGAGAACCCAGTTCATCTCGGGCTTTGAATGTTAAAATTACCTCATCCGAAAATTCATTAGGCTCTATTTCAACTGCAAATTTGCGACTTCCAACAGAAACTTGAGTAGAGTGAGTTTTATCCTGAACACCACGATCAGGTCCATCCACTGAAAAGGAGCCAGATAATAATATCCTTCTTGGACTGCGAATTGGAATCAAATCCAAAAATATTTTGTACTCACCTGAATACTTAGGGGTAATTTTAAATCTCCAAATTCCATCAAATAAACTATCAGGTTCTGGATGCAAATGCTGGTAATCTTGCAAAGTCGAGTCTATAGCAAGCAAATGAATCTTCTGAGTATGACTTAAAGCGACCTCATCAGCGGCCAGTGGTGATCCGTCAAATTCCTTCAAATTAATTTCGAATTCACATGCTTTATTAGGTTCAAGTCCTCCAAGTGCCCGTAAGTCCATTTTCAATGGCCATTTTCGGGTGGTTAAATCTACAAATCCAGAATCACCCGGACCGCAATAGTCAAGCACGCCTTCTTCGTTGTAGGTTTCCTCGTGGAGAAATTCACAAGGTTCAACTGGCAAAGAACGAGCTATAAAATAAATCACCACAAAAGGGATAAACAACAAAAGAGATTTTTTCTTCCGGGTCATTTGTAAAAATGTTTATATTTGTGCTAAATTGATTGCTGTCCTTGTAACCTGCTGAGAAAATCATCAACGGACCAACCTTTTCCGGGCACTTGATAAATTATTTGTCGCTTCGAGTTTATCACGATGGTTCTCATGGTGTGATCAAGGGGCACGCTTGGTTCTTTTTTCCTAAGTATTCCAAATTGTCGGGTGAGGTCGTCAATTACAGTTTTTCCGGCAGTTCCCAGACGGAAGTTGGATTCGTTCAAACCATATCCTCTTGCGTAAGATTTCAAAACCCCCGGGGTGTCGAATTTGGGATCTAAAGTGATTGATAAGAATTTTACAAATGGAATTTTGGTTTGCTCAACCAGTGCCTGCAATTTTTTCATTTTCATGGTTGCGGCAGGGCACATCTCTGGTTCAGAGCATCGGGTAAAAATAAAATTCACAATTGTAACAGATCCATCAAAGTAATCGGTTGTTATAATAAGCCCATCCTGATCATAAAGTGCAAATGGGGGGACTTGGTCCCCAATTGTTTTTATTGAATCTTCTCCTAGGGATAATGTGTCTCTTCTTAGAAGTCGATTCACATTGTTAAACCGAATTCTTTCTCTGAAATCATCAGGCCAAACACTGTGAAGCAGGAATATTTCCCCATTTTGGGGACTAAAAGTCGATTGCAATCGACCTTTGAAAATCCTCTTATTTTCCAACAAACTTAAATCTCCGGGATGAGCCTCCGCTTCAATTTCACTGCCATTCTCGATATTGGAAAATTTGTCAAGTGCACTACCTGAGGCGGTTACTTTGAAAGCAACAATACTTGAATTTGAGTCTATTGACACAATTTCGGCCCTTACTTCATCGTCCAAAAGACCTTTTTGGGAACTTTTCGAAGTTTTGTCAGAGCATGATGTTAAGAAAATCAGAAGTAAATAACAGGCAGTTGATGATTTGAAATATGTCACAACATCTTAATAATGGTATTTCTTAATGTCGCAATTCGTTTTAATCTTCCAACTTAATAATTTTATCAATTTCCTTTTAAAATTTTTAAGGTTGAGTTAACTACTCTACGCTATGTTATTAGTTTTTCTTTCAATGTGTTATAAGTTGCCATTCAACTTGCTTGATTTTGATGTACCTACATCATGTATGTTACCCTCGTGAACCTTACTAAAGATATCTTTTCAAAACCATCACCTTCCTCCATTCTGGAAGATGCTAAACCTTTTAGTATTCGAGGGTTATACGAACTTACTAAACCTAGGCTCAGTTTACTTTCAGTTTTCACGGCATCACTTGGTTTTCTAGTGCATGATCCTCTCAAGTCGGATTTTTCTCTTTTTCTTGCTCTTACTATCGGAACTGCATTTGCAGCTGGAGGAGCTGCGGCATTGAATCAATGGATGGAGCGAAAGGAAGATGCACTTATGTCGAGAACTGCATCCCGTCCTTTGCCCGCTAAACTTGTTTCGCCTGAATTAGCTTTATGTTTCGGTGCATTCCTCTGTACAGCCGGGCTTGCGATATTGTGGACTTGGACCAATCCCTGGGCTACATTACTTACTTTTTCAACTTTATTTATATACTTAGCCATTTACACACCCCTCAAAAAGGTTTCGCCTATCGCAATTGAAATTGGGGCGATTGCAGGTGCTTTGCCTCCCCTAATAGGATGGGTGGTGGCTGCCGGTGCTCCCACGATGTATGGTATAATTCTTTTTGGAATCTTGTTCTCTTGGCAACTTCCTCATTTTATGGCAATTGCTTGGAATCATCGCCGAGATTATACCAAAGGTGGATTTCAGTTTCACCACTCAAATGATTCTTCCGGAAGAAAGATTGGATTGAAAAGCTTCTTCTACTCCATCGTGCTCACCACTTTTGTTTTCGCTCCCTTTTTCCTGCCTCTCAATCAATCCCGCCCTCAAATTTTCTACCTTGCTTCTGCTACTCTTCTATCAGTCTACCTTCTCAATGCCTCGCTCAAATTTCTGAGTAAAAAAGATCGTGACCAAAACTCCAAAAAACTTTTCTTTGTAACAATTATCTATTTACCCTTACTTTTAGCATCCCTAGTCATTGATCGCTATCTATAACCAGTTATGATAACCAAAACTTTATCACATTGTTTTTCTTGCAAGATTTTCTTTTCTTTATTTTCCCTTTTATTTTCCCTCACCAGTTCTTGCTCGAGAGTCGACCACAAGCAGTCTGCACTTGATCCAAAAGGTCTAGTTGCACAGAATCAATACGACATTTTCATGCTTTCTGTGTGGATTACTATTTTCTTGTTTTGTGCGGTGGGAGGATGTCTTTTATTCGTTTTGTGGAAATACCGGGCAAAATCCAGAAAAGAGGCAATGGAAGTTCCAGACCAAATGCACGGAAATTCTAAAGTTGAAACAACTTTAATATTAGCATCAGCCGTTATTCTGATTATTCTTGCAGTGCCAACTCTTCAAGGTGTTGTTTTAATGAATAGGGTTCCGGATCCCAACGATCAGAAAACTCTCGAAAAGCTTAAGTTGGACAAAAGTGCAATTGAGGATGCAATTACAGTTAATGTTACTGGTAAAAGATTCTTCTGGGTTTTTGAATATCCTCAATATGGAATTGTCACAGCAAATGAATTAGTCTTCCCGGCGAGCAAAGCTGTTCGGGTTAATCTTCGCACTGAAGATGTTATCCATTCCTTCTGGTTGCCCAAATTAGCAGGCAAAATGGATTTAATGCCTGGTCAGGAAAATTTCTTATGGTTTATTGCAAATGAAGAAAAAATTCGATCTGGTTTAGATCCCGATGGTAACCCTTACAATGTTGATGCTGAAATTGCCATGCCATCTGTTTTTGACGGAAAAATGAGGGAGACTATTTTTGCAAAACAAGCTTTTACTGATGAATTCGAAGCTGTAGGAGGTCTCTTTTACGGTCAATGTGCTGAATATTGTGGTAATTCTCATGCCTACATGTCTTTCAGGGCACTAGCACAAACTGATGATGATTTTGATAAATGGGTTTTAAAATTTAGAAACGCTCAAAACCCAAATCTACAACCCAAATCTTACTCTCCTGAATCCAAATATTCCAAAGGAAGCATTGTCAATTTTCCTGACTCTTCACTTGGTGAAAACTCAACACGTGAGTTTCGTGCAATTAAAAATGTTGCTAAAGGTCAAACTCCTGATGTTCAACCCAAACTATGGGAAAAAGTACATTCAGATGACTACGAAAAAGGTAAATATTTATTTTCTTCTCTTCAATGCGTCCAGTGCCACGCTATCAACCGAACTGGTTTAGGTGCTAAAGGTCCTAACCTCACACTTTTCGGGATCCGCACCTCTCTTGCTGCCGGTTGGATGAGGAACGATGAGGAAAGTTTAGATAAATGGCTCCGTAATTCAAACGAAGTTAAATTTGGAAATCTAATGTGGAATGGCGAGGGTATTGATGATCGGCATCCTTTAAGGCAATTGGAAAATGATGACGAGAAGGTTGAACAGTTGGTTTCTTACCTGCTCGGTCTAAAGTAATTTTAATCACTAACATAATTAGTCATGGCAACTGAATCCATAAAATACGCGGCACCCGATACGGAAACCAAGCTTGAGACCAAGGTCTTCCCTCGACCTGGACAGCATACTTCAGGAATTATTGATTGGCTCACTACTATCGATCACAAAAAAATAGGATTAATGTATGGTCTTACCGCGTTATTTTTTCTTCTGGTTGGAGGTATCGAAGCCCTACTTATTCGGTCACAACTCTGGAGTCACAACATGGAAGTGCTTACTAATCGTCAGTACAACCAAATGTTTACGATGCATGGAACCACTATGGTCTTTCTTGTTATTATGCCTCTGAGTGCTGCTTTTTTTAACTTCTTTATGCCACTTCAAATTGGAGCAAGGGATGTAGCTTTCCCTAGAATGAATGCTCTTTCATTGTGGTGCTTCGTTGCCGGCGGGTTAATCTTAAATCTAAGTTGGTTTTTCACTGGTGGATCTCCTGCCATAGGTTGGTTTGGATATGCCCCCCTTACTGATACCCGCTTTGCTGAAGTAGTCGGTGATATGGGACCAGACTTTTGGATATTTGCACTCCAAATATTGGGACTTGCAAGCCTGCTTGCATCTTTCAATTTCATTACAACTATCATTAACATGAGAGCCCCCGGCATGACTATGATGAGAATGCCAGTTTTCACTTGGATGACTTTGATTGTTAGTTTCCTGATCATCCTGGCATTCCCCGCTATCACGATTGCTCTTGTAGAATTAATGTTTGATCGCACTTATGGTACCAATTTTTATGACTTTCTGGAGGGAGGGAAGCCCCATCTTTGGCAACATTTGTTTTGGATTTTTGGTCATCCTGAAGTTTACATTCTTATACTCCCGGCCATGGGAATTGTTTCTGAAGTTATTCCTGTATTTTCAAGAAAACCACTCTTCGGATATGGACTTGTCATTTTTTCCGGTGCAATTATTGGATTCATGGGGTTTGCAGTTTGGAGCCACCATATGTTCACCACGGGAATGGGAGTTGTCGCAACTTCTGCTTTTTCGATTTTAACCATGTTAATCGCCATTCCGACAGGCGTTAAAATATTCAACTGGATTGGTACCATGTGGGGAGGGAGGATTCGTTTTGATACTCCTATGCTTTTTGCTTTAGGATTTATCACAATGTTTATGATAGGTGGATTTACAGGTATCATGCATTCTTCTGTACCCATTGATGCTCAACATCAAGATTCGTACTTTGTTGTTGCTCACTTTCACTATGTTTTAATTGGGGGTGCTCTGTTTGGTCTTTTTTGCGGATTTTATTACTGGTTGCCTAAAATGACTGGTAGAATGCTTAGCGAAAATCTTGGAAAGTTTGTATTCACTTTAATGTTTATTGGTTTTAATCTTACTTTCTTCCCGATGCATTATCTGGGAATGATTGGCCAACCCCGCAGAACGCATAGTTACAATGAGGGTCATGGGTTTGAAACATGGAATCAAATTGCAACCATTGGTTCAGTAATCTTAGGAGTTGGTATTGCAATAGGTATTATTCAATTCATCAACGCTTTCTTTAACAAAAAGTTAAAACCTGCTGGTAAAAATCCCTGGGACGCCAGGACTCTGGAATGGACACTTTCATCACCCGTCCGGGAGTATAATTTCGCACGCAATCCAATAATCAAATCCAGGGATCAGGCTTGGGAGAACAACTACGGTCCCAAAGATAATCATTCTCAAAAGGAACCTCTTGATGATCATGGTGTCCACATGCCCGACCGTTCCTGGTATCCATTACTTACTGCTTTCGGTCTCTTTATATTAGTTCTAGGGATGCTCTTTCATGCTTCAATAGATTCTACAGGCGAACTCGTAAGAGATTACACAGTTGCCATTGTAGGTGGTATAATCTCTATTACTGGAATGATTATGTGGTCATTGGAAGGTCCAGGCGGCTATCATCTTTTCCCAAAAGAAAACGAAGAATAGTTTTTTTTCTTTTCCCATCAGTAATACGATTCATAAATATCCATGAGTGAAGCATCAGTACATTCTCTTGATCACCACGAACCAGTAACGAGCACTGGTATTCATAACAAAAAAGTCCTGATGTGGGCTTTTCTTGGTTCTGACTGCATGTTTTTCGGTACCCTTATTTCAACTCATTTAATCTACAGAAAAATTTCCCCCACCGTAGGCGGAAATTTTCTTGATATTAGAGATGTGTTCGATATCGAATTAACATCTTTCAGTACTTTTATTCTGCTGGCCAGTTCCCTATTTATGGCTCTTGCTGTTTCAGCTATTCATAAGGGAAACTTGAAAAGTACAAGATGGATGCTTTTTGGTACAATCATTTTCGGGGCAATATTTTTAGCATGTCAGGTTTATGAATTCACTCACTTCGTACATGCTCCCGGAAACGAACTAACACTTTCTACATACAAAGGCGAACCACATGTATTTGGTTCGACATTTTATGTGCTTACCGGTACTCATGGTACCCATGTGGCAATTGGTGTTTTTTGGTTAATTGGATGGTTGGTATATTCATTCACTGGAAAAATGAGCACTGCACATGCTATGGATATTGAATGCTGCGGATTATATTGGCACTTTGTTGATATCGTATGGATTATCATTTTTCCCGTAGTCTACCTTATGGAATATGCATTTTAACCATATTACCTACTTTTTACTTACAGAAATATCATGAGCGGTCACTCTGAAGATCCAGTAGCAGAAGAAAGTAAGCGCTTCTTCACTTTTTTTAATTTATCCATGATCCTTGTAGCGATCACTGGACTAGAAATTGTCATCATTTATGTACAGTCGTTCGAAGGCTCTACCATCATTGGCGTGTTGTTTGCCACTTCAGTACTGAAATTTATCGGTGTGATTTGGTGGTTTATGCATCTAAGATGGGATAAAATACTCAACACAATATTATTTCTAATGGGGCTAGTGATTGCATTGGGAACTTATTTCGCCGTAATCTACATGGCTGACGAACATCCTGTTGTAGAAAAGTTTGAAGTTTCCCAAATAAAAAATGATTGGAAACCAGATACTAATTATAAATCAGGTGACTATGTATCCATAAATGACAAGTTTTATATAGCTAAGTCTGATCACACTTCAGACAGCAACTGGACCATGGATTCATGGAATTCAGTAGATGGTGTACCCCACATGATTTCTTGGAAAATCAGCACTGCGGATTTAATCGAAATCAATTCAAAAAAACCTGAAAATCCCTTTTATCATCTGTACTCCCCATCGCCTCAAAATAATGTAGAAGGTAACAGGACTGCTTTGCTCGAGCAAGTTGGAGCCACTGAAGATTTCAGAATTAAGGTTAGGTCCGAAGCCTTCTGGGTAGAAAATAATTAGTTTTTTGCCCTTTCGTCAGGGACGTCTACCATGATGTGGTTGTGAATTCCCCTGTTAATTTTAGTCATTGGCATACTGAACCCGCCCTCATTGGCGGATTACTTCTTTTGTCGTGGGGTTACACAATTTTAATCGGTCCCTACAGAACCCTGTTGTGTCCGTCCCTACCCTTCAATCGTAAGTATGGTTATTGGTTCGCACTTTCAGTGATTACCTTTTATCTGGCCGTAGGTTCGCCACTTGATGCATTGGGTGAAAACTTTCTCTTCTCTGCGCACATGATACAGCACAATATCCTTATGTACACTTGTCCGCTGTTTTTTCTTCTTTCTCTGCCAGAACAACTGGTCGACAAAATTTTTGAGAAACAACCTTTTCTAGAAATTACCGCAAAATTTTTCTTTCATCCAATCATCGCGGGTCTACTTTTTACTCTTGTATTTTCATTTTGGCACATAGGACAATTCTATGAGGCTGCAATTCGAGACAAGTCCATCCACATGGCAGAACACCTGTCCATGTATTTTTGTTCAATCGCTATGTGGTGGCCAGTCTGTGGACCATCAAAGAGAGTTCCCCCTTTACGCTTTGGCCCACAAATGCTTTATATACTTGCACTTATGCTAGGACAAACTCCTATATTTGCAATTCTGACATTCTCCAAAGATGTTCTATATGACACCTATTTTTATGCAGAAAGAATAATCGACTTGAGTCCTCTGGAGGACCAAAAGAGTGGAGGAGTGCTTATGAAACTAGCCAATATGGCCGTCTCGGTAGGGGTGCTCTCGTCCATCTTTTACCGATGGTCAACCCAGTCCCAGGAAACATCAAAGCCTGCTTAAAGTCTCGAAACCAATAGTTCCCGTTCAAACAGCATCTCCTTGGGAAGAAATTCTGATAGCTGAAGAAACAATTCCTCATGCCTTAAAGTCTGCATTCTCAAACTTTCCTTGTCTGTATACATTAGTTCATTCCAATCCGCTTCACTAAAGTCCATACCTGACCAGTCCAGATCTGCTTTATTGGGTATCCAACCGAGAGGCCCTTCATGAGCACGACCCTTTCCTGTAGATCTTTCGACAATCCAGCGGAGAACCCTCATATTATCCCGAAACCCTGGCCACATGAATTTACCTTTAGCATCTTTCCTGAACCAATTAACATGAAAAATTCTTGGTTTTTCCTTTAAGGTTTTACCCATCTTTATCCAATGTCTGAAATAATTTCCCATGTTATACCCACAAAAGGGAAGCATCGCCATAGGGTCACGACGCAGGTTGCCCTGTGCACCTTCAGCCGCAGCTGTTGTCTCTGAAGATAAAGTGGCACCAAGATACACTCCATGGTTCCAATTAAATGACTGATAAACCAAAGGTATATCAGACATCCTTCGACCACCAAAAATAAATGCAGCCACTGGAACTCCTTGGGGGTTTTCCCATTCACGATCAATTGTTGGACACTGAGATGCAGGAGCCGTGAATCTGGCATTTGGGTGTGCGGCTGGCGTCGAAGAATTAGAAGTCCATTCATTTCCCTGCCAATCGGTGAGTTTAGATGGAGACTCTTCGGTTAATCCTTCCCACCAGACATCCCCGTCTTCAGTCAATGCAACATTGGTAAACAAAGTATTCGCCTTCATCGAATCCATAGCATTTGGATTAGTTTCCCACGATGTACCTGGAGCAACACCAAAAAATCCAGCTTCTGGATTAATCGCTCGCAGGTCACCATTTTCATCAGGCTTTAACCACGCAATATCATCTCCAACAGTGGAAACTTTCCAGCCTTTCATGGAATCAGGAGGAATTAACATTGCCATATTTGTTTTCCCACAAGCACTGGGAAAAGCCCCAGCCACATAAGTTTTCTCTCCGCTTGGGCTCTCGACTCCCAGAATCAACATATGTTCGGCCATCCATTCATTGTCCCTTGCCATACACGAGGCAATTCGTAACGCTAAACATTTTTTACCGAGAAGTGCATTTCCACCATAACCACTTCCATAGGAAACTATGGTTCTTTGCTCTGGAAAATGAACGATATATGTATTCTCAGGATCGCATGGCCAAGAAACATCTTCCACACCATCATGCAGAGGAAAACCAACTGAGTGCAGACAAGGGACAAAAAAATCTTTTTCCCCTAACAAGTCTAATACCTGCTTCCCCATTCTGGTCATGATTCGCATATTTAAAACCGCATAGGGAGAGTCCGTGACTTGTACCCCGAATTGCGAAATGGGGGAACCGAGAGGTCCCATGCAGAATGGAACGATATACATGGTTCTTCCTTCCATGCATCCTTTAAATAATCTTTTTAATTTAGCCCGCATCTTTCTTGGCTCTTCCCAATTATTGGTTGGACCGGCATCATCTTTACCGTAACTGCAAATAAAAGTACGACTCTCCACCCTTGCCACATCTCTTGGATCAGAACGTACAAGAAAACTATTTGGTCTCTTTTCCTCGTTAAGTTTTATCATTGATCCACCCTTAACCATGAACCCGCATAATCTTTTCCATTCTTCATCTGAGCCATCGCACCACTCAACACTCCTTGGACCGCACATACTGATCATTTTTTCAAGCCATTTAAGAAGAGCTACATTTCTCGTTTTCGATCGGTCAAAATTTATTTTTTCGTTTTCCATTTCCTTGGAGTTGCTAGGGGTAGACAGACCCGACGTCAACTCTTCAGGTTTTTTTCCTATCTAAATTAAATAATCTAGACCAATTAAGTTGCTAAAATTTACAGTTCCTTTTACCTCGAATATCAGATGAGTATTTTTAAAAAAGACAGAAATGCAGTTCTTGCTCTGGAAGACGGAAGTGTCTTTCGTGGATTTTCCTTTGGTGCTAAAATTACGGTTGTAGGAGAAGGTGTTTTTAACACTGGAATGACTGGGTATCAGGAAACTCTGACCGACCCATCTTATTTTGGTCAGATCGTAACTATGACTAGTCCTCAAATTGGGAACTACGGAACCAACCAAAACGATGAAGAATCGAATGGACCAAAAGTTTCTGGCTTTGTTATTCGCGAACTAAGCCCCATATCCAGTAACTGGAGATCCACTCATTCTCTCAGCGATTACTTAGAAAAACACGGTATTCCTGGAATTGAAGGAGTTGACACGCGGGCTATAACCAAAAAACTTCGTACTGCAGGTTCACTGAGGGCCTGTTTAAGCACTGAAAATATCTCCGATAATGAAGCCATTGAGAAGGCGCAGGAAAGTGAAAGTATTTTGGGAAAAGATTATGTAAAGGAAGTAACTTGCTCTGAATCATTTGTCTTTGATGCAAGTGGAAGAGAGAGCATTCCTTTCACAGTCGACGGAACCCATCTCGAACAACCTGAAGTTCCCGATGAAACTCATCGTCTCGTAGCTTTTGACTTCGGAGCGAAGAAGGCAATTTTTAAGAATCTGCGTCGCCATGGTTTTGAAGTGATTGTTTTACCCGCAACCGCTTCAGTAGAAGAAGTCAAATCTCACTCTCCAGATGCTGTTTTTCTTTCCAATGGTCCTGGAGATCCTGCTGCTCTCTCACATGCACATGAGACCATTCGTATATTATTAGAGGAATTCCCAATCTTTGGGATTTGCCTTGGCCATCAAATTCTAACCCATGCCATTGGTGCAACCACTTACAAACTAAAATTTGGTCACCGGGGAGCCAACCAACCCGTTCGAAATCAGGAAACTGAAAAGGTATCTATTACTTCCCAAAACCATGGGTTTGCCGCCGAAAAAGAAGCCTTGGAAGCATGCGGTGCCATTGTGACAGAATACAACCTAAACGATAAAACCGTTTCGGGCATGCGTTTGGCGGACAAACCTGTATTCTCGGTCCAATACCATCCGGAAGCCGCCCCGGGTCCTAATGATGCCCAACACCTATTTGAAAGCTTTCATCAGTTGGTCAGCGACTGCAAAGCTAAAATTGCTTCTTAGTTCTCTGCCACTCCATGACAGAAAAGTTGTGCGGTTTGATTTACGATCCCATTTTTGCGGATCACCTCACAGGGGCCGGTCACCCCGAGCAACCCAAAAGAACAACTCATGCCTTTGAGATCCTTCAGCAGGAAGGGTTGATTGAAAAATGTGTTCCGCTTGACGCGAAAGCTTGTGACGAAAAGCATCTCAGTTTAGTTCACCACGCGGAATACCTAAAGATCGCAAAAAGAGATACCCAATCCGGAAAAAATTCCCTTTCAACAGGTGACACTCAGATATGTGAAGATTCTTGGGATGTTTCCCTACGGGCAACTGGTGGCTTGGTTAACGCTATAGATGAAATTTTTAGCGGTCGAATCGAGCGGGCCTTTTCTCTTTCTCGCCCTCCC
>MDTB01214121.1_pt1 | contig 21822 bp, 18 predicted proteins | sample 811161 | NCBI WGS metagenome assembly MDTB01 (sample SAMN05326650, study PRJNA326480) | marine metagenome | isolation source: seawater | place: Mediterranean Sea | collected 2009 | reverse complement strand
CGAACCCGTCTGCCGAAATTATAAAACCTGATCCAAGGGCTGATCCCCTTCTACGCCTCTCCGGCGCATTGTTAGGACTTTCTTTGTCTTGGAATTCACGGAAAAATTCTTCAAATGGTGAACCAGGTGGAATCCGCGGATTAAATTCAGGTGGTTTGGATAAAAGTTTTGTTGACGTAATGTTTACAACAGCCGGACTCAATTCTTCAACGAGATCTGCAAAACTTTCTGGAGCCCCTTTAGATTCTACGCTAACAGCATAACAAAAGAATAATAGTGAAACCAAAGCTAAAGATTTAAATCCACTAGACCATATTTTTACTATGTTGGACCCTAACATAATATTTGACTGCATGATAAACACCTCTTTCAATTATACGCATTGACACCGGACATCATCTTCGGTCAATAAATGTCGCTTGACCTTTTTAACTATATTTAAAAACCTAAATTTCAATGATCGATAAAAAAAATATACCTATAATCATCATCAAAAGCCCAGTGATTGAGAGGAAAGAGTTAGAACTTCTCTCTACAACCTTTACAACTTCCTTAATTCGCTTAGGTAATATGGCCAGCATCAGCCCCTCAAAAACAAGGGCTGACGCCAGTCCAAAAAAAAATTTTTCAATCAATCTCTTGAACTCTCCTTGATGTAATCGAAAAATTCAGAGTCAGGACTCATAACGATAGTGGTGTTAGATTCAGTCATTGATTTTTCATAGGCGCTCAAAGATCGTATGAATGCATAAAACTCAGGATCTCTACCAAATGCATCAGCAAAAATATTGGTAGTTTCAGCATCTGCCAAGCCCCGAATTATTTCAGAATCGCGTTTAGCCTCTGACACAAGAGTGACTGCAGTCCTGTCAGCGACAGCGCGAACTTTCTGAGCAGCTTCTTTACCTCTAGCCCGCTCATCAGCAGCCATTCGTTCTCGTTCAGCTTGCATTCGTTGAAAAGTCGCGGCTAAATTTTGCGTTGGCAAATCAGCTCGCTTAATTCTAACGTCAACTATTTCAATGCCCAGGCTTAATGCTTCAGAAATTGCGTCATCACGAATTTGTTCCATCAACGATACTCGCCCATCTGAAAGTACCTCGTTTGATCCAACTGACCCAAGAACCTCACGGAGTGCTGCATTCAATATTCTTTCCAGACGCTTTTCAGCTGACGCCGTACCACCAGTTCCAACGGCCTGACGAAACTGCACAACATCTGTGATCCGGTACCGCATGAACGCATCAACAACAAGCCGCCGATCATCAAGCGGGGTCACTTCAAGAGGTTGTGTATCGAGCGACAAAATTCTATCGTCATACCTGACCACCTCTTGTATCAAGGGAATTTTAAAAGCTAAACCGGGATTTTCTTTTACAGCCTTAATTTGACCAAATTGTAATACTAAAGCCTTTTGTCGTTCATCGACTACAAAAATTGAACTATAAGCGATAACCAAAATTATAATAACAAAGGCTCCAAGAATTCGTAAAAATTTCATCAGTTTGATCCTCCTACTTTAAGCTGGTTTAGAGGAAGGTAGGGCACAACCCCTTGCTCGCCCCCCGCAGATTTGTCTAATATGACTTTATCTACCTTGCCAAGCATTCTTTCCATAGTATCCAAATATAAGCGTTTACGAGTTACATCCTTAGATTTTACATACTCCGCATATATAGACAAAAATCTACTCGCTTCACCGCTAGCCTCATTAACGACTTTAGCCTTATATCCCTCCGCCTCCTCTAACAATTGAGCAGACTCTCCTCGGGCTTGCGCTAAAGCTTTGTTTGCGTATGCATCTGCCTGTTTCTCAAGAGTATCGCGCTCTTGCTCAGCCGCTTGGACATCTCTAAAAGCATCAATGACTTCGGCAGGCGGATCAGCTTTATCAAAATTCAATCTTACAATATTAACTCCACTATCGTAACTGTCTAAGGTAGCCTGAATAAGGGCACCTACTTCGGAACTGATCAGGGCACGATCTCTATTTAAAATTGGACTCAATTCCGACCTACCGATAACTTCTCTCATAGCAGACTCTGATACAGCTTGAATTGTTTTTCGTGGATCAGCGAGATTGAAAAGAAACTCCCTCGGATCAGAAATATTCCAAACTACCTGAAAGTCTATGTCAACAATGTTTTCGTCTCCTGTCAGCATAAGACCATCATCGGCACGACCACCCCTTATCCCCACTCCAATATCCTCAGTATTTTCTCGTGTGGTAGTTAACACTTCAGCTCTAACAATTGGCCAAGGTGCAAAATTTAATCCAGATTCGCCTGTCTTATAGTAACTGCCTAAAAATAATTCTATTGACTTTTCCTCCGGTTTGACGGTGTACAACGATGAATAGGCCCACAAACCAGCCAAGGCAATTATTATGAGCGTTATGGGCGTTCGCCCTAAACTGCCAGATCCACCACTATTTGACCCATTAGATCCACTACCACCGCCTTTGCCGCCGATAATGCTTCGAAGTTTTTCCTGCCCTTTTCTGACAATCTCGTCTATTTCAGGTACCGATCCAATCGGATCATTTTTTCCTTTCCCTGGATCTTTGTCGTCGTTTGCTCCCCAAGGACTCTTCTTACCATCATTATTTTTTCCGCCGTTGCCCCAAGGGCCTCCAGAATTGTTGCTATAAGGCATGGGCCTCTCTTTCTTTTAGACTTACATTGAATATAATTTTCTCATAGTACTTAACTTGGGTTGCATTTTCAAAATTACAAGAGCTAACTCAAAGTGACCAGCTCTTCAGCTATCGTTGGATGAACAGCGCAAGTTTTATCAAAATCCTCTTTGGTAGCTCCCATCTTTACTGCTACGGCAGCCAGCTGAATTAACTCCGCCGAACCCGGTCCAATTAAATGGCAGCCTAAAACCTTTCCAGTTTCTTTATCAACTATCATCTTCATAATCGTTACCTCTTCTCTTCCCGCAATGACATTGGCTAATGGCTTAAATTTCGTTTTGAACACCTCAATAGAAAAACGTTTTGATGCTTGTTCCTCAGTTAAACCAACCGTCCCAACTTCAGGTCGAGTAAAAACTGCCGTAGGGACAAGGTCATGATCCGATGGTAATGGGTTGTTTTTGATGGCTGTCTCTACAAAGGCTATTGCGTCCCTAATTGCTACTGGCGTGAGATTGAGACGGTCTGTTACATCCCCGATAGCGTAAATAGATGAAACCGAAGTCTGTTGCCATTTGTTTACCTTGATAGCTCCATTATTATCAAGCCTTACTCCTGTTCTATCCAAACCCAAATTTGCAGTATTGGGAGTCCTTCCTGTAGCAAGTAGAAAACAATCCGCACCTATGACCGAACCATCAGATAATTTTATGAGTAATTCATTACCTTTGTTGTCGCATTTTATTACATCTACATTGCAAACAACATTCACACCACGTTGAACCATTGAAGCCATGACATGCGCTCTAATGTCATAATCGAATCCTCTAAGCAATTTTTTACCTCTGTAAACTTGTGTAACGTCGACACCCAAACCATTAAAAATAGAGGAAAATTCTGACGCTATATACCCACCTCCCACGATTACCATCCTGCTAGGTAACTTTTTTAAATTAAAAACTTCGTTCGAAGTTATCGCATGTTCTCTACCATGGAAATCTGGAACAAATGGTTGCGATCCAGTAGCAATCAAAATAATCTTTGCATCGCAAACCATTCCGTCAGCCAACAGTATTTTATTAGATGATAGTAATTGTGCACGACACCCAAACATTTTAACGCCATTTTTTTCTAGGTTGTCAAAATAAATGTTTTCTAATCTTTCTATCTCAGTGTTTTTAGCATGGACGAACTTTTTCCATGAAAAAAATGGATTTTCGACGTCCCAACCAAAACCTTTGGAGTCAGCAAATGAATCACCGAAATCCGCTGCATTAACCATTAATTTTTTTGGAACACATCCACGAATAACACACGTGCCGCCGTAACGAAATTCTTCCGCTATCGCTACTTTTTTACCTTGAGAAGCGGCCAACCTTGCCGCTCGCACCCCTCCCGAACCTGCTCCGATTACAAAAACATCAAATTTTTTTTCAATCACTTGATTACCTAAGCTCCAATTATTTTACAATGACCATCTGACTCTCCAACTACAATTGTGGTAGCCACTCCTAAGAATAAGCCTGTTTCAACCACTCCCGGAATACGAATCAAATTTTCATGCAACAATTTAGGTTCCCTGATCACTTTCAACCGCAAATCGAGGATAAAATGTCCTTCATCGGTTACAAAGTTCTCATTGTTTGAGTCCTTACGAAACTGAACTTTAAAATCCATAAAACCAATATCTCTCAAAGTCTCGCTTATAATACTCATTGTGGCCCTCGAGCCAAATTGTACAATCTCTACAGGCAAGTCAAAACCACCAAGAAATCCAGATTCTTTTGAACTATCAGTAATTATAATTACCCGCTTCGCCGCTGCAGCAACAATTTTTTCTTGAAGTAACGCGCCGCCGCCACCTTTGATTAAATTTAAGTTTAGATCAAATTCATCTGCTCCATCAATAACCATGTCTATGACATTTTTATCATCGAGGGTCGTTAACGGTATTTTTAATGATTTTGCTTGATCGAACGTACTTTTCGAAGTAGCCACACACAAAACCTCCAAACCGTTTGAAATAATCTTCTCTGACAATAATTTTACGAACCAAGATGCAGTCGAACCGGTACCTAAACCCAAAACCATGCGAGGCTTGACAAATAGTAATGCCCTTTCTGCAGCGGCTATTTTTCCTAACTCTGAAACAATCGAGCCTGCACTCATGTTATCCTCTGCTTAAATATCTCAAAACACGATACCGTGTAAAACCGTTATCGGTTTTAAAATTATTTTACAATCAATAAAACGATATCACTTTAAACATTTATGATACGAAGCAAAGATCAATAACATTAATCTTATTCAATTGGCGACTTTACAATTTTTGAAAAGCGTTAACTACATTTTGAAAACATAATCGTGGCAAAATAATTAGCATTCCAACGCTGGAGAGGTTTATTTTTACAGTACTTGAGATGGTTTGATTTGACGTGCCTACCCGTTTTGACGGATCAAATTCAATTCCGGAAATTGACCATTGTAAACCAGTGTCACTAATTCCCAAAATACGTTGCATTGGAAATAAAGATAACCTAGTACCCAGTGGCAAAGTTATCTCAAAAACCTTCGGTAAATGAAAAATAATATCATGATTTCCCAACAAAATGATTTTTTTATGGTGATAATTAACAAGGGTTGAACAAACTGCCAAAAAATGGTCTGACCTTTGCCCAATGAAACCAGTACAAAAATAAATTCCAGCGTTTACTGTATACAGGCACTTTTCAAAATCAGTACTATCTTGTTCTTCAATCTTCATAACCTGAGTACCACGGTTTTCCCATAAATTGATATCGCTTAGCGAGTCAAGATCACCGATAATATAATCTACCTTGTAATTGTTATCATCAAGATTATTGACAGCCCCGTCAGCCGATATCAGCGTCGAACCATGAGCCAAACAAGCATTCAAGTCATCGTTAGAAAAACCAGCTCCTCCGATGATCGTAACAGCTTCATCTCGAAAATTTAATTCATTAACCATCAGTAATTAAACCATTAAAATTCTGTCAAACAATAGCTTTTTATTGTTATAATTTCGCTTCATCATCTGGATCACTTTGACCAACCCCCTGAAAAACAAATTTAAGCGGGAATACCCAAACAACTCCAAAAAAAATATAAGCTAATAACTCAACTAGTGTGGGAAGGTTATTCAAAAACGTCATCCCAGTGACTACCAACGCTATATAAATTGGTAGTACTACCAATAAAATAATTAATGATAAGACTCTTCGAGTTTTATAAGTTACTTTCATCAATTTTCAAATGGATCTTTAACTAAAATTGTATCATCCCTTTCAGGGCTTGTCGAAACTAGCGCGGCAGTGCAACCCACTAATTCCTCTATTCTCCTAACATATTTAATTGCGTTTGGGGGTAAGTCAAGCCAACTTCTAGCCCCAACCGTCGAACCATCCCAACCCTCCATGGTTTCATAGATAGGTTCCACTAATTTCTGGAGAGCTGCCGCGGGTGGCAAATAATCTAATTGGTGCGTTCCTAACCTATAACCCTTACAAATTTTAATTTCTTTCAAGCCATCCAGAACATCTAATTTAGTCAATGCAATTCCATTAACTCCATTGACTGCGCACGTTTGCCGAACCAAGGTAGCATCAAACCAACCGCATCTTCTATCACGACCAGTGACTGTACCTTTTTCGTGACCAACACTTGCTAGATGATAACTTACTTCATCAAACAATTCGGTTGGGAAAGGCCCTTCACCAACTCGCGTTGTATAAGCCTTTACAATTCCTAAAACAAAATTGATAGCATTTGGAGCAACGCCCGATCCAACGGCCGCCATCCCAGAAGTGGTTGAGGAGGATGTAACAAATGGATAAGTCCCAAAATCTACATCAAGTAAAGTTCCTTGAGCACCCTCAAAAAGTAACCTACTACCTGCCCTATTTTTCTCATTTAGTATTCTCCATACGGGTGCTGCAAATGGAAGTATCGTATTTGCAACCTCCTCAAGATCTGATTTAAGTTTGGTCCTTTCAACGATTGGAAATCCAAGGCCAATTCTAAGTGCATTATGATGAGCCAAAAGCCTATCCAACCTGTCATCTAAAGTTTTACCATCCTTCAAATCCGCTAAGCGGATAGCTCGACGCCCAACTTTATCCTCATACGCGGGTCCTATCCCTCGACCGGTAGTACCTATTTTTGCGTTTTCAAATGACTGTTCTCTTATTTGATCCAAATCTTGATGCAACGGGAGTATCAACGGAGCATTTTCAGCTATTATTAAATTTTCAGTAGAAATAGTTGCACCCTGAGTACGCAATGTATCTATCTCGTTTACTAGAGCCCACGGATCTAGAACAACGCCATTACCGATGACTGACAGTTTATTCTCCCGAAGTATACCAGATGGCAATAATGAAAGTTTATATATTACCCCGTCAATTACCAATGTATGACCGGCGTTGTGTCCTCCTTGGAACCTTACGATAATATCCGCGCGGGCACTCAACCAATCGACAATTTTGCCTTTGCCCTCATCACCCCATTGAGTCCCAACCACGACCACATTAGCCATTTTGTCTCCTTTTTAGCGCATTAAAACACTGGTATGCAAAGCGTTTTTAATTAGGCTCTCAGTTCTAACTATTTAAAAAATGGTCGTTAAGTTGCATTAATAAAATAAAATTAAAAAACTAATGATTTTACATTTAAAACTTGAGGAAGCTCTCGTACCGTCTCAAGCATATCGTCAGTAATTAAATCGTCAACACCCAATAATGCGATCGCCTGCCCATGCTTGGCCGACCGCCCTAAAGCAAATGTTGCAATATTAACCCCCAAATTACCAAGTACCGTCCCCAATGCCCCAACATAACCCGGTTCATCCATGTTTGCAGTATACAACATAAATTTTTGAGGTTCTGCCTCCAAATTAATTTCTTCAATCTGAATAAACCTTGGTTTTCCATCCGAATAAATAGTCCCGGCAATCGACAGATTCTTGTGTTCAGAAATCACCTTCAATCGCACATAAGAGTCAAATGCACCTTGTGAGTCTTTTCTAATCTCAGAAATCTTTATTCCACGTTTCCTAGCTATTATTGGTGCTGACACCATATTAACCGTTGATTCCCCAACCAGATGCATCAATAAAGTCGCAGTAATCGAAGCAATTAGAGGTTTAAAGTTTAATTGCCCAACCCCACCCACAAATTCAATCTCCAATTCCCTTATTGGACTTTCAATCAGCTGGCCGGCAAAACTTCCAATTGCCTCAGTAACCTTAAGCCAGGGCGTCAAAACAGGAACCTCTTCAGCTTTCAACGAAGGTGCATTTAAGGCATTTGATACAGCGCCTCGATTCAAGTATTCGCACATTTGCTCAGCAATCTGAATAGCAACATTTTCTTGAGCTTCCTTAGTTGACGCTCCTAGGTGAGGGGTGCAAACAACATTTTTTAAACCAAACAAGGGGCTTCTAATGGCCGGCTCTGTCCCGAAGACGTCAAAGGCAGCTCCCCCTAGATGACCTGATATTAATGCCTGGACAACAGCCTCCTCATCTACAAGTCCACCCCTTGCACAGTTTATAAGTTTTGCACCACGTTTCATGATACTTATCTCTGACTTTGAAATTAAGTTTTTTGTCGCTTTTGTTTTAGGTACATGAAGCGACAAAAAATCCGAACATGCTAAGACCTCTTTGAGAGTTTCTACTTTCTCTACGCCAAGCGCTATGGCTTTATCAATTGATAAAAATGGGTCAAAGGCAACTACCCGCATCTTTAAACCTAACGCTCGCGAGGCCACAACTGACCCAACATTACCCACCCCAATAATTCCAAGTATTTTCCCAGTAACTTCTACTCCGATATATTTTGACTTCTCCCATTTTCCAGCATGCGTAGACACATTGGCATCAGGAATTTTTCTGGCAACTGATAAAATCATCGCTATTGTGTGCTCAGCCGTCGTTATTGAATTGCCAAATGGCGTGTTCATTACTACCACTCCATTAGCTGAAGCGGCATTAACATCAATATTGTCCACACCAATGCCGGCTCTTCCAATTACTTTTAGTTTTTTTGCCTTTTTTATGAGGTCAGAGGTAACTTTTGTATTAGATCTTATTGCCAAGCCATCATAATCACCAACCAACCGATCTAACTCAGTCGTCACTTTTCCAATTTCAGGATTAAAATCTACGTGAATACCATTTTCTTCAAAAACATTAACCGCAAGATCCGACAACTCATCAGCAATTAGGACTTTTATGATATCCTTGGTCATGTTGTACTCCAGTCAAGTTAAAAAATTAGTGCTAACTATGGAAACTCTTGCGTTGTTTTATGAAACGCCCATTCTAACCACGGAAGCAAGGCAACAATGTCAGCACTCTCGACAGTAGCCCCACACCAGATACGTAAACCTGGCGGTGCTGCTCTATGGCCATTAATGTCATAGGCTACCCTATGTTCTTCAAGCAAACTAACAAAATTCTTAACAAATTGGCGCTGTTGATCTTGTGTAAGGTTTTGAAATTCTTTTGCGATAATTTTGACACACACTGACGTATTTGAACGGTGTGCTTTAACATCAACCAAATTTTCTATCCAATCTTGCTTATCAATCCAATTTTGAAGAATTTGAAAGTTTGTAATGGCTCTTTCCACTGTATTTTTAACACCACCAATTTCTTGTATCCATCTAAGCGAGTCGAGAGCATCAGCGATACAAAACATCGAAGGTGTGTTGATCGTTTCACCCAAAAAGATTTCTTCCTTTATTTTTCCATTCTTTGTCAGTCGAAATACTTTCGGTAAAGGTCGATCGGGAGTGTAAGTTTTTAACCGTTTAATGGCTTTAGGGCTAAGCACGAGGATTCCATGCGCAGCTTCGCCACCCATAGCTTTTTGCCAAGAAAATGTTGTGGCGTCCAGTTTTTTCCAATCAATTGTTTGGCCAAAAACGGCAGATGTAGCATCACAAAGTACTAAACCTTCTCTATCATCAGGTATCCAATCTGCGTTCGGAACTCTTGCGCCAGAAGTTGTGCCGTTCCAAGTAAAACACGCATCGCTCTTATTTCTAAGGGTCGTAAAATCTGGTAAGCTGCCATAACTGGCTGAGGTAACACGGAAGTCTTGTAATTTTAATTGTTTTACTACGTCATTAACCCACTCCAAACCAAAGTTTTCCCAAGCGAACAAATCAACAGGTAGTTTTCCAAGCAAAGTCCACATCGCCATCTCGAACGCACCAGTATTTGAACCAGGGACTAAGCCAACTTTGTAATTTTCTGGAATCTCTAATATCTCTTTTGTTAACCCGAGAACGTCCCTAATTTGACTTTGAGGACCGTTGGCTCTATGCGATCGTCCTAGATACGCGGTGCAAACAACTTGTTTTATATCCCATCCTGGTCGCTTAGCACAAGGCCCCGAGGAGAACTCTGGTCGCAGAGGTTTTGCCTCCGGCTTTTCAATAAGTGGCATGAGAGCTCCAATAAGAGGGTAAAACTTTCGAGTTTATTTTCGGTCACCCTCAGTCCGAACATAAACCCCAACCCACGTCTACATATTACAAAATATTAATTCAAGTAAAAACCCACGAAGCAAACAAAATTGCTAACTTCGGATATGATCGATTAAAAGTTGTATTACGTTTTCAATTAAATTTGAGTCATGGTGTTCAGCCATAATTCTTAAAACTGGCTCAGTGCCTGATTTTCTTATCAAAAGCCTACCATCATTTCCTAATCTTAAATTGCATTCCTTTATAAGTTTCTTTACTGAGTCTTTTGTCAAAAGATCAATTTCTCCCGAATATTCAATATTTCTGATAATCTGAGGATAGGGTTCAAAATTATCCAGCAACTCACTAGCATTTTTACCGGTGTCAACCAATGCAGCAAGAAACTGAAGTGCCGCAACTAACCCATCTCCTGTAGTCATATAATCAGTCATGATAATATGACCCGACTGTTCGCCCCCAAGGTTATAATTCAAACGGCGCATCTCTTCAACGACGTAACGATCTCCCACCGCAGTTCGTTTTAACTGTAACCCTATCTCATTTAAATATCGTTCAAAACCAAGATTTGACATTACCGAAGCAACAATTCCATTACCTTTCAACCGATTAGTTCGCATCCAAAAATTTGCAATTTGAGCCATTAATTGATCTCCGTTCACTACGTGACCCTTTTCATTAATTAAAACCACTCTGTCAGCATCTCCGTCCAAACAAATACCTAGATCAGCTTTTTCTTTCACAACTACTTCAGCTGCTGTTTGCGGATGTATAGAACCACACTGCAAGTTGATATTATAACCATTCGGGTTGTTACCCACCTCGATCACTTCTGCTCCCAACTCCCACAAAACCTCTGGAGCAGCTCTGTAAGAAGAACCGTTGGCACAATCGATAACTACTTTGATACCCTCTAATGAGAACGATGGTGCTAAAGAAGTTTTCACTACCTCAATATAACGACCCAAACCATCTGTTATACGACTTGCTCGGCCTATTTCTTGAGATGACACAAGGGGCAATTCTCTTAGAAAAAGTTCTTCAATTTTTAACTCATCGGCATCTGAAAGTTTGAAGCCGTCTGGACCAAAAAATTTTATCCCATTATCGTCGAATTGATTATGTGAGGCCGAAATCACAACTCCCAAATCGGCTCTCATTGATTTGGTAAGCATACCTATGGCAGGGGTTGGCAACGGTCCCAGCAAAAATACATTCATACCGACCGATGTAAAGCCAGCTGTCATAGCATTCTCCAACATGTAACCAGAACGCCGGGTATCTTTCCCTATCACAACTCTTTTGGTTCCTAATGCAGATCGAAAATAGTGCCCCGCCGACAAACCAAGACGCAAAGCAATTTCTGCAGTTATCGGTGGTACATTGGCTCTCCCTCTGACTCCGTCAGTTCCAAAAATTTTTCTTTTCAACCATACCTCCCATCAGTTATCTCATCTGTGTTAATTATTGACTCCCACAAATTTAATGCTTGTTTAGTTTCTCGAACATCGTGAACGCGGATAACTTGAATGCCCTGTCGAACCAATTCTATTGTGGTGGCGATTGAACCTGGAAATCTATCAACCGCTCGAGAAACCTGTCCAATAACTCCAATAAATCGTTTTCTTGATACACCATAGAGGATTGGGTATCCCAGACTATGAAAAAGACTTGCTTTTCTAATTAATAACAAGTTCTGCTCAGTTGTTTTTCCAAAACCGATACCAGGATCAATTATTATGTTTTCTGGTAGTATTCCAGTTGCGATAGCCGCATCTATTGAATCTCTTAAATAATCATAAACATCTAAAAGTACATCAGTATAAGAAATATTGTCCTGCATTTTTTCGGGATCTAGCCCCCCATGCATAAGACAGATTTTGGTATCCTTAGCAGCCAAAATTTGTTTACTTTTGGAATCGAAGCTCATTGCCGAAACGTCATTTATGAAATCAATACCAAGCTCTATGACACGAGCCATAACGCCTGATTTTCGCGTGTCAACCGAAACTGGAAAACTTGGATAATTACGTTTAATATGTTTTAAAACTGGTATAATTCGGGTAAGTTCTTCATGCTCAGAAATTACTTTTGCTCCAGGTCGCGTAGACTCACCACCTATATCTAAAATGTCAGCCCCTTCACTTATCATCATTTCAGCAGCTTTAATGGCGTTCACAAGTGCAAAATTTTTACCTCCATCTGAAAAACTATCTGGCGTTACATTGAGAATTCCCATAATCATTGTTCGCTTTATACTCCCAAAATCATGAAGATCACGGGCGTTTTGAATTCTTTTTAAGATCTTAACAGGAATACTTTGAGCGGGTACAATTTTTGGTATTTCGCCACGTTGCATTATTTCAACCCTGTCAAACCATTGTTTTTTTTTACCCACATTATAAAAGAGTTTTGGTTTAGAGTTGTCCATCTGAATAATTGGTCGATAATAAATACTCATCTAGGGCCCGTCACCAAGTATTTTTTTTATTAAGTCTGGAATTTCACAGTGATGGTTAAAAAACCCGTGGTTCTTGATAGCCTCTACAGAAGTCTTTCTATAGCCCCCACTAAAAAGTAAAAAAAATGCGTCTACATTTTGCGCAGTAGCAGCATCAGTTTCACTATCACCGATATAAATTAAAGGTCCATCACCAAAACCAGTTATTGAATGAAATACCATATCTGGGTGTGGCTTCATTACAGACAAACTATCTCCAAAAGCAAAACCATCAAAATAATGCTCTAATTTCAATTCTTTAAGAATTATCCGTGCAGGCTCTTCCAATTTTTGCGTACATATTGCTAATTTTGCTCGTGTAGCCTTAAGTGCCTCTAACGCATCAAATACACCGTCATAAACGACAGTCGATACTAACGGATTTGAATTATAAAATTGGCGAAATAATTTGAACTGCTTGTCTAAATTGTTATCCGGCACACCGCCGGTGTGAACGAGTAATTGTTCAACCTGCTTTAATAATCCTTTTCCAATAAAAGTTTTATATGTTTCAATATCAATCCGCGGTCTATCAAGCCCATCTAACAAAAAATTTCCAGCTTTACAAAGCGATGGCGCACTATCAACCAAGGTCCCGTCTAAATCAAAAATTATATTTGGAAAAAGATTTATCAAAAAGCGTTCCAGTCATCATTTTTCAAATGCGTTACTTCTAGGTCTCCATTGCAAGTTTGAACATTTGCTGGTTTTGAACCGATTCTATATATTTTTTTTATACTCATTTCTTTTGCAAACCACTCTGAAAACTCAATCGACCCGTAATTTAAGACTGGTGCCTGAGAGCAAGTTTGTTTTACAAATTGGCTTGGACAAAAAAGTACCACCTTCCTAGATTTTAACGCCAGAAATAACTCTGCTTTTGTATTAGCTATTGCCAACCTTTGATCCAAACTGGACAACAACAAAGCATTCTGATCCATAGAAAGGAACCTAATTTGATTTCTAACTGAAACTTCTATCGGTCCATTAAAAAGACCCTCTTCCGGTTCAATAATAACTATGAAAGACCGATCCGATTCTATCAGATTTGCAAACCAAAGTTTATAAATATCAATATCTCTTTGAAGGGAGGCAAAACTCACAAGAGAAAAATGTTCCTCATTGTAAGTAGTATTCTTGGGTTTTTGAAAAGAAGAAAGATTATTTCTTTTTCTGGAAATGCGTATTCCTAAAGAACCGGTAACTCTGTCAAGTTTTTCAATTTGCACCTCTGCTCGGATCACCCTTGGCTCTATCAGACACCTTGTCGCAACCTTTTCGGCCAGTGTCTCTAGTAGATTGAAACGTTGGGTCGCCAGTTCACAATCTATCGCATCAATTATAATCTCGTACGACAACGCTCGGTCTACATTATCATTAAGTTCTCTTGTTGGCGGCTTTATTTCTAAACAAACGTTGAATTCTACCCTCTGAGTGCATCCGCGCTCAGATTGAAATGCTCCAATCTCAATTTCCTTTAAATAATGATTAACAAAGATCTTATCCAATATAAATACCCTTTAAAAAACCAAAATTATATTAAGAAAATCAAAGCCTTTACCCGTTAGGTTGCCTAAATATTCTGACTCAAAATTTTACCTAATTATAAGTATCTTTAACTCACTTTACTAAACCAACTTCTTAAAATAATTATTTTTGAGCAACACGATTTTCAATTTTGTAAAATATATGCCTTCCAATCTCTTCTGTTTTCTTAAATGTAGTTGTCCAAGATGGTGATACATCACGTGAATGATAGAACGTCGCTCCTCCCGTGAGGAACCGAGCTGTTCCCTCATAAAACATATTTGAAAGTTTTAAAATTCGCTTGTAGGATTTTAAATCATCAATGTATTCTGGTTTACCATCGCAATTGTAAGAAAACTGACAGGAATTAAGTTTTGTAGCACCCTCTGAAATTACCTCACAAACTGAATTTGGAAATTGTTTATCGTCAACCCGATTTAAAATTACCTCTGCAACAGCATATTGACCAACAACATTCTCACCTCTAGCTTCAAAATAAATCGCCTCCGCTAAACACTTAACTTGTCGATCAACGTCCCTCAGCAACAAAAAATCAAGTGTCTTACTTGAAAATTCTTCTACTTTAACATGTTGAACCGTTGACTCAGGCTTCTTCGATTTGATGACATTACTAAAAAAAGTGCCAGTTTTCAAATTTTCGTAAACAAAAGACTTTTGATCAAATCCTGACATCGAAATCAAATGATCTCGCGTGATTATAGCCAAACGCTCCCTTTCACTAGCCAGAGCAACACCAAGAAGTTTAATAGCATCCTCTTCCGATGAATTTTGATTATCTGGTAATTGATTCTTTGCGTTTACAAGGCCGGTTAAAAAGACGCCGGTTAACATAAATATTTTTGTATACGCCAAGATTGTTGCTATAGAGATAAAACCAAGTTTGTTTTTCATTTCGGGCCAACCATTAACCACAATTTTTCCTAAAACTACAGATGTTCAGTTACAAGTATAAAAGGGCATAATGATATTTGCACAGTTGTCCATAGTTTTTTTAAAGAAACCTATTTCATGGTTAGTTTAAATTTTACTCAAACCAGTCTGGCAACTATCAGTTTTACATCAATAACAATATTTTTCCTTGACAAGGTCAAATTCAATTTCGCGCTATCAGGCTAGATTATTCATTTATATTTTCTTGCGTAAAATTGAAGCTTGAGCGGCAGCTAATCTCGCTATAGGAATACGAAATGGTGAACAAGACACATAATTAAAACCTGCTTCCAAACAAAATTTTATTGAGTCGGGGTCACCTCCATGCTCACCGCAAAGACCCAGTTCTGTGGACTGATCTGATTTCCGTGCTCTATCTACCGCAATTAAAATCAGCTCCCCCACACCTTCCAAATCAAGCGAATGGAACGGATCGTTAGGGAAAACATCTTTTTCTATATAATTGGTCATAAACCTTCCCGCATCATCTCGGCTCAGACCATAAGTCATTTGAGTTAAATCATTAGTACCAAAACTTAAGAAATCGCATTTTACGCTTAAATCATTGGCTTTTAGTGCGGCTCGTGGAGTTTCCAACACGGCCCCCAACTTGAATTCAATCTCACAATCCATTTTAGCATTAATTTCTTCAGAAATTTCGTTAATGCAGTTGCTGATATAATCCACCTCTCGTTCAGTTGACACTAACGGTATCATGATCTCAGGTTTAATGACACTTTGGCCTTCTTTATTTACATTAAACGCCGCTTCAAAAATTGCTCGAACTTGCATCTCATATATTTCTGGTAACGAGATACCCAATCTTACTCCTCTTTTTCCTAACATTGGGTTAAATTCTTCTAAGTCTTTTGATCTTTCCTTTATTTTATCAAAAGGTTCGTTGATTGCTTCGGCTAACATGCGCATTTCATCCTCAGAATTAGGAAGAAATTCATGTAAAGGTGGATCTAGTAACCTTATAGTTACTGGCTGACCTTTCATAATTTGAAAGAATTTGATGAAATCATCCCGCTGCATTGGTAGTAACTTGTTTAGCGCCTCGCGTCTTTTTACATCACTCTCTGCCAAAATCATTTCTCTCATAACTAGAAGTCGTTCTTTCTCAAAAAACATGTGCTCAGTTCGACACAGACCTATTCCATCTGCACCAAAATCCCTAGCCAGTTGGGCTTCTTGAGGCGTATCCGCATTCCCTCTAACTGAAAGAGCCCGGTACCGATCAGCCCAAGCCATCAAAGAAGAGAAGGCTCCCGAAATTTCAGGCTGTGTCATATCTGCGGAACCAACCAAAACTTCTCCAAGTGTACCATCTAACGTTATCAAATCTCCTTCCAAAAATTTTTGACCACTATCGCAAATCATACTTTTTTCTGCGATATTCATCGTTAAAGTGCTGACACCGACTACGCAAGGTAACCCTAAACCACGGGCAATAACTGCCGCATGGCTAGTCATGCCGCCCCGGATCGTTAACACACCCACCGAATCATGAATTCCAGCTATATCCTCAGGACTTGTTTCAACTCTAACTAAAATTGCTGCATCACCTTTCACATTAAAAGCACTTGCAGAAAAACTTGAAAACGCGACACGCCCACTTACAGCCCCCGGACTAGCAGGCAATCCATATCCTACAACCTCCCGACTAAAATCATCACTTATTTGTGGATGTAAAAATTCAATTAAATTTTGTGGCGCTACCTTGAGAAGTGCTTGTTCTTCAGTCAACGCAGCACAATTAACTAAATCCACAGCAACTCTTACTGATGCCCGCGCACTGCGTTCCGCTACAACCATGTCGAGTACATGAAGATGATTTTTATCAACAGTGAATTCTAACTCAAAAACCTCGCCAAATTTCATGATAATATCATTTGAAATATTTTTTATTTGATCAAAGAGCCTCGGTTGCATGGTCTCTAAAGATGGTCTTATTTGATCCCTATCATTTCTCTGTCGTTCACTCAATAAGTGAGGTTTCCGATAGCTATTCATGGCTTCATTGCCCTGACTATTTGGCAAAAAATATCCTGTTACTTTTTTTTCTCCTGTAGATGAATCAATGGAAGTCGCTCGCCCAGAACCCGACAATGTTGGTCCGATACCTATAGCCATTTTCTGCAAAACTATACCAATCCCAGCATCTGGCGGAGCACCTCTTGTACTTCTAAGTATTTTAGCTGACGGTCTGTACCAGGCACGAGACATAGCTTGAAAAGCAACGTCCAGCTGTTCCTTTAAACTCTGTGGAAAATGAGCGCCAACTTCTTGTTTAAATGAACTCTTGGTCAACTCAATTAAAGCTATTAATGATTCTTCATCTAAACGACACTCGTCGTCACCATCAATCGATCGAACCTGCTCACTATAAATTTTCTCAAAGATTGTTGGTTCTAAACCATATACTGAAATGCTAAAATTATAAATAAAGCGCCTGTAAATATCCAAAGCAACATTTTTACCAATCTCCGCTCCTATTTTGTTTACAAAAGCATCGTTCATACCTAAATTTAGAATTGCGTCAATGCTGCCCCAATCTCGATGACCTGGACTTGCTCGCAAGGCATACAATCCTTGTATGTTGTTAAATCTTTTGGAAATCTTCATCTCCTCAAAATCAATAGCCTCGCCAACTAAATCTTGAGAGATGAAAAAACCGGGTGGTGTAGGCACTCCTATATTAACTAAAGTTCGGAGCTGAGCCGCTTTAGCTCCGAAATAATTTGCGTTTATATCTCCAATATTGTGAATTGGTTCAATAATAGATCGCTTAGCATTCATAAACGAAGAATTCTCCCTAATTGTAGATGACGACGAGCATAAATGTTAACAATCTACAAATCTCCGTCTATTTGCGAAAAATCTGCTACTCGATGCATAACAGCCCTTAATTTATTCAGTAAACATAACCGATTCCTGCGAACAATACTGTTTTCAGAATTTATTTGCACACCATGGAAAAACTTGTCAATTGGTCGTCTCAATGTTGATAAATTTTCCAGAGCATTACGCACTTTTTCTTTCTCCAACTCATCAATATTTTTTTTATCTATTTTGACCAAATTTTCATACAAAGTCAGTTCAGTCTCATCTCTAAGTAACTTTTTTTCGGGATCAAAAGAATATTCAACTCCATCTTTATTTTCTTCGGCACTTAAAATATTCACTGCCCTCTTATAACCTTGAATCAAATCTTTTCCTGAATTAGTTTTAACGAATTCATTGAGAGCAATGGCGCGCTCAAGCATCTCAGATAAAGTTAAACTTTGATAATCTTTTAACTGAAGTGAGTTTAATACATCAAACCTGAGTCCTTTTTCAATAAATTGACTCCTAATTCTTTCGTTAAAGAAATCGATTAAATGATCAAAATCAAGATTGCTATTTCCTAATTCCAAAAGCGTAACCAATGAAAGTGGAACCTTATTTTCTATTAAAATCCTTATTACTCCAATGGCAGCTCTTCTCAATGCAAACGGATCTTTGCTCCCAGTCGGCTTTAAATTAATTGACCAAAAACTTGAGATGGTATCTATTCTATCCGCCAACGCTAAAACAATTGAGATCGGCTCCTCAGGCAAACGATCAAGTTGCCCTCGAGGCAGATAATGCTCGTAGCATGCATCAGCAATTGAACGTTTAAACCCGGCCTTGAGGGCATACTGCTGACCTATAAACCCTTGAAGCTCCGGAAACTCAAACACCATCTCAGAGACCAAATCAAGTTTACATAGTGATACTGCAGTTCGTGTGCTCTCAATTTCAGTATTCAGCAGGGTGGCAATATTAACGGCTATCTTACTTATCCTTTTTAAACGGTCTGCTTCCGTACCTAACTTATTATGAAATGTAACCTTACACAATTTTTCAGCAAAAGACTCGTAACCAAACGATTTTATTTGTCTAAGATCATTTTCCCAAAAAAACTTTGCGTCGGATAATCTAGCCCTTAAAACTCTTTCATTACCTTTAATGACTATATTTTTGTCATCTTCAGACACGATGTTCGCAACCATTATAAATGAATCAATAATCTTAGTCTTTTTATTTCTTAACGAGAAAAACTTCTGGTGCTCACGCATTGATACTTGAAGAACCTTGGGCGGTAATGTTAAAAATTCTCTATCTATTTTGCCAATTAAGACAACTGGCCACTCCACCAAACCAGTAACTTCTTCTAATAAGTTGGGATCTTCAACCAGATCAAGTCCAGCAGCAAACGCAAGGTTGCGAGCATCGTTTATAATTTTATTTTTTCTAGCAATCCTGTCAAAAATAACATAGCGATGTCGGATTTTCTCTTGATAATCTTCAAATGACAAAACACTGAATTGATCCGGAGACAATACCCTATGTCCAACAGACAAGTTGTTTGAAACAAGACCATCAAATTCCAATGGCAATACCTTACTATCATTATCATTACTAAGTACGCATACGATTGACCGCAATGGCCTTACCCATCGCAAGGAGCCAGAACCCCATCTCATCGACCGAGGCCAAGGGAAATACTTAACGACTCTAGTAAGTATCGCAGGAATAAGATCAGAATTTAATTGGCTAGGCAATTCCATTCGAAAAAAATAAAATTGTCCCTTCTTTTCTTCTTTTAAAAATAATTCAGACTTCTTAGCATTCATTGCCTTACAAAAACCCTCGATCGCTTTCTTAGGTGCTAAAACGCTGGGACCTCTCTTTTCCTCAAACTCTGGCAATGTCTTTTCGGCAAGACCTTTAATTACAAGTAGCAAACGTCTAGGCGTGCTAAAAGACTCAATATCTTGAAAATTAAGTTTTACTTGCAGCAACTCGTCCGTAACCAACTCTTTAAGAGCGCCCTGAGCTGTTACTTGCATTCGGGCCGGCATTTCTTCTGACAAAAGTTCTAAAAAAAGGTCTGCCATGCTTATTAATCCAAAAATTTCGAATTTAACTGCCGCCATTGAAACGCATTGCCATTCGGATAAATGGCGACAACTCGATCGATTCCATCCTTTTCATTCTCAGAAACTAAAAAGGCTTTTGCGTTACCCGAATCAATCGCCTCTTGAATGTTCTTGTGATCAAAACAGCTAAACCAAAATGGGGCTGCTAAAGGTGTTGCTTTTTCCAACTCTTGGAATTGTGAAAATTCGTCTATATCAACTGAAAAACACCCGCGAAGTTTTAATCCTGAAGTAACCGAGTCAATTCCTCGATAATTTTGAACTGTCACCAAGCGACCAAAAACCTCAATTGATGTCAGTCCGTTCGCCATCGTATAAAATGCAAACACTTGAAAATAATAAAGAGCAATCGAAAAGCCAATGGTAAAAATTAATAGTGATATTACAAAAAACTTGCCAGTCATTCTAATTGACTACCGGCACTAGTTTTTAGAAAGGCTTCGGCACACATTTTTGCCAAATTCCTTACTCTTGCAATGTAAGCCTGCCTTTCAGTGACAGATATAACTCCGCGAGCATCTAAAAGGTTAAAAAAATGCGATGCCTTTATGCATTGATCGTAAGCAGGAAATGGCATCAAAATGGTCTTGCCGGTCCGAGGGTCGACTTCTTTTTGAGACAAGATATTTTTACATTGATTCTCCGAGTCAGAAAAATGCTTCAATAATACATCAGGATCAGAAACATCAAAGTTCCAGCGACTGTATTCTTCCTCTACTTGTCTAAAAACATCTCCATAGGTTAATGTTTTCGTATCACCTAATGTTGCAAACGGCATATCCATCACATGATCTATTTCTAAGATATACATGGCTAGCCTTTCAAGTCCATAGGTTAACTCCCCAGAAACAGGTTTACAATCATGTCCGCACACTTGCTGAAAATAAGTAAACTGACTCACCTCCATCCCATCACACCAAACTTCCCAACCAAGACCCCAAGCGCCTAACGTGGGACTTTCCCAATCATCCTCAACAAATCTGATGTCATGAACGCTTAGATCTAATCCAATAAATTCTAAACTTCCCAAATATAAATCTTGTAAGTTAGAAGGTGAAGGTTTCAACAAAACTTGATATTGATAATAATGTTGAAGTCTATTTGGATTTTCCCCATATCTACCATCGCTTGGTCTTCGGCAAGGCTGAGCATATGCTACGGCCCATGGCTTAGGACCGAGAGCTCGAAGAGTAGTTGATGGGTGAAACGTTCCAGCACCCACTTCCATGTCATAGGGTTGAAGTATTGCGCATCCTTTTGATGCCCAATAATCTTGCAGTCCAAGTATTATATCTTGAAAGGTACTAGGGAACCTAATGCTTTTTTTCTCCATGAAATACCTTTAAGTTTAAAATTCAACATAAGACTTTTTACTCTACAGCACATACTAAGCGACTTAATCCTTAAAAAAGCAATAAAACATCACTTATTTTCCTATTATTTTATAGAATTCATCCTTTAAATTTTGTTTTTCTAAATAATCGCCTGTAAAAGCACTCGAGATCATATTTGAATTTGTCTTATGAACTCCCCTTGTACACATACAGTGATGCTCACCCTCAACGAGGACCGCGACGCCCACAGGATTTAAGGCATTTTGCATTGCATTCGCAATCTGGCTAGTCATTTTCTCTTGAACTTGCAACCGCTTCGAAAAAGCGTCAACCAACCGCGCTATTTTAGAAATACCAACTACTCGACCTCGAGGAATATATGATATGTGCGCT
>MDTB01206831.1_pt1 | contig 21822 bp, 24 predicted proteins | sample 811161 | NCBI WGS metagenome assembly MDTB01 (sample SAMN05326650, study PRJNA326480) | marine metagenome | isolation source: seawater | place: Mediterranean Sea | collected 2009 | reverse complement strand
GAGCCTTTGCGCATTGCATCAGATGCGCTGAAGCTTCCTGAAGTGCTCGGATCATAGCTGATGGTTAGGTTAAGGCCGTTACTGCCATAACGTTTATAATCCTGTGCGATAGCGGCGAGTTCATCTGCGCTAATCGCGCTGACATCAATAGCGTGCTCATAGCCTGTTTCGACCAGTTCAATTTTGCGTTCGGTCACGCCTGTGGGCGTGAAATAATTATCGGAACAGCCCGCAAGGCATAAAAGGGCAAGGGGGGCAATAAGGATTGGTTTTAGAGTCATCGTAAATCTCTCCACACTTAATCTATGATATAGCCGAACTGGTCGCTTTGTTCGTTCATTTCAGGTGCTTTTGCCCCATAGATGCGACGAATATTCCTTGCGAAAGTCATTGCTAGTTGATGTGATTCTGGTTGTTTGGTTTTTGTGACAACCTTGTCGTTATCCGTATATGGCTGGACAAGTACTGGGGTTACAATAACTAAAAGTTCTGTTTCTTGACGCTCAAAGCTTGATGAGGATACAAGGTCGCCAAGTACAGGCGTATCTTTAATGCCTGGGATGCCAGAAAGGTTCTTAATGGCTTCTGAGCGCATAAGCCCAGCGATCATTAAGCTTGCGCCTGATGCCATTTCAATAGTGGTTGATGCGCGGCGTACATCAAGGCCCGGAACGCTAACTTCAGCGATTGTTATGCCTTGGTTGAAATCGAGTGATGAAACTTCGGTGTCTAATTGTAGGCTGATACGGTCTTCGGTGACAACGCTAGGGATAAAGTTTAGCGAAACGCCAAATGCGCGATATTCAATTGTAATGTTACCGTTACGGTCACGTCCTGTCGGGACAGGGAATTCACCGCCTGCGAGGAAGCCGGCTTGCTCACCTGAAATGGCGGTCAAATTTGGCTCGGCGAGCGTGTTGGATAGGCCGTTGCGCTCTAAGGCATTAAGCGCAAATTCAATAAGGCCAACACCTGATATGCCAGGGTCGAGGGCGAGAGCGGCGCGTGTGAAAGGGTCTTCGGTCAGGCCAGTGGCGCTGCTGATCAGGTTTTGGATATAACCATCGCTATCAATGCTGTTTGGCGGCAGGACGTTAAAGGACTGTGCGCCCGCACGGTTCACGCCGTTAACACTCGTTTCAAGGCCGAGTTCTTTGAGGACTGTACGGTTCACTTCAACGATTTTTACGTTAAGCATGACTTGCTGTTCGCCGGCAATGGTCATCATGTTAACGATTGTTTCGTCGGGTGTGCCGTCCTTTTCGCGTAAATCAACTGCGTGAGCGTTAACAATGTGTTCAATTTTCTGTGCGATGCTTGGATTAGGAACGCGCCCTGTAATAATAAAGCGTGGGCCGATAGATTCGACTTTGACATCTGTTTCTTGTGGGAAGAAGCTGTAAATGGCTTCCTCAATTTTTTCTGTATTGTAATGAACGTGAATATTAATGCGTTTAATGACATTGCCTTCAGCGTCTAGGGCAATAACATTGGTGTCGCCAATGCCGCGCCCTAGAATATATAAGGAATTTGACTGTAAAACGCTGACGCTTGCGGTTGAGCCACTGCCCACGCGTATATCTGCAACATTACCGTCAACATGTATGACCTCACCCTTGCCAAGGGCAATGTTGATTGTGGGGTCTTTGGGGATGACAATTTCCTCGTGCAATATTGTGCTTTTGTCAGCATGAGCTTGCTGCGCAGGAAAAGCAAATAAGGCAATGGCGGTCATGGCAAAGGTTGCTATGAAGCGCTTATGATGGAATTTCTTGTCTAGTGTATCGTTCATAACGAAACTCCGTTTTTTTAAATAGTCCAAAACTCTGCTTTGTCACGCAAAGGCCAGAGTGTTATTAAAAGAGCATTATTAAATATGTTTGATTTTGCATGTGCCAGAAGCGGCGCAGCAAGGCTTAGTCTTTTCTTTATTCATAAACGTCACGGTCGACAACGCCGCTATTGCTATAGATTCGCACAGCGTCTGTTTTCTTGCGTTTGGTTTTCTGCATTTCGGTTACTTTGTTCAAAGTTTGCCCGATGGTTACATCTGTTGTTGATTGGTCGGCGCTGTCGATGATTGTTTCATCTCCTGCGGCGCGTAGTGAAAGGTGAAGGTCGCCAAGTGTGCCTGCTAGCGCCAGTGACTGTTGCTGTTTGGCATCAACTTCTAAGGTGATAGTTCTGCCGACTTTACCCTTGTCTTCGCTCGCGGCTTCGGCAAGCTGATCTACGGCAAGGACGCGCACATTTTGCAAAATAGTCTCTGAGGCGAGGGCTTTGACGGTGTTTTTAACATCTTGGTTTGAATCGGCATCAACTTTAACCTTATAGGTCATGATGACATCAACAAAATCACCAGGGATAAGGAAACCGCCTACCATTGATTCTGCGGAGACGTCAATTGCCATCGCCCGCATACCTTTTTTAAGCTTCGCGGTCAGGACGTTCTTGCTTTCCGTGCGGACAACGGCTGATTTTAAAAATGGCTCGCCCGCGTCAAAGTTACGCTTCACGCGCTTGCCGATAATATCGTCAACAGGATTGTCGCTCTCACCCTTGATGATTGCACCTGGGAAAGTGGCATCAGAAGGCCATTTTTCCCACTTTAAATCTGTCTTCTCAATTTTCTTGCCAGCGCTTACTACTTTTGATGTGACGATAATTTCTGTCATTTCAACAGAGGATGAGACGACAGGGGCGGGGTCACTTTTAAGGGCAGATTGCGCAATTAAACCGACAATAATGGCGGTTAAAAGACTTCCTGCTAAAACAATAAGCACATTTCTGTTCATTAGGATTCGCTCCGTTAAGAGTGCGTAAGAAGATTCAATATAGGCTGCGCAGAACACGCATGTTTTTACATCCTACACTATTTTCTGTGGATTATCTAGCGAATAGAGGTAAATATGTTTGCGGATCGAAAAAACCTGCGGCGGCGTACGCAAATACAGTACCGACAAGGATTGCAATGCCGTAAGGCACTTTGGTTTTATCACCGGATTGCGCAAAAAATAGCCAGCTTCCTTCTTTTGGCGCTTTTAAAGGCTTAAATTTTCCGCAAAGAATAGTCGCAATGCCAAGCAAAGCCCCAAAAGTCGCCATGTAGAATAAAAATGGCGGCACATTCGCTGCGCCCATAAACAGGCCAAAAGCGGTCATCATTTTTGAATCGCCTGCGCCCATCAGGCGAATAGCAAATAAAAATGCAGAAAGTGCAAATAATATGGCCGCGCCGATCAAGGATGAAAGCAAAGATGGCGTCATGTCCCGCGCATCGGGGAAGATAAAGGTGATAATTTGTAAAAAGACAAACAGACCAATAACAATAAGCAAATATTGGTTAGGTATTTTAAGGCGAGTAAAGTCAGAATACGCACAAAGTCCGCCAATAATAAGCGAAGCGAGAATAGGAAATACGGTAAGTATGAATATAAGCATATTTCAAATCCTCGTTTGTGTTTGTTTTGTGTGTCTGTTTGGTATTCGACGCTTAAACGGCAGCCTTTAATGCAGCGGCGCTATCCGCGTTAATTTCTTGACGACCGATGGAAATGTAACGGAAGCCTTTTTCTCTAATCTCAGCTTCAGTATAAATATTTCTAAAGTCTAATAAAAGTGGCTGCGTCATTTTTTCTTTGATTTCTCGCAATGATAAAGCGCGGAACTCATTCCATTCGGTTAAGATGACAAGAGCATCTGCATTATCGGCAACGTCATAGGCGTTGTCTTTCCAATCCACATTTTGGAAATGTTTTTCTGCTTGCTCGCGGGCTTCTGGGTCGTATGCTTTGATATTCGCACCAGCTTGTTGAAGCATTGGGACAACGACCAATGAAGGCGCATCGCGGACATCATCTGTATTTGGCTTGAAGGAGATTCCTAGAATGCCGATGGTTTTGCCTTTTACGTCGCCATCAAAAGCCGCGATGATGCGTTTCGCCATGTCTTCTTGGCGGTTTTTATTCGCGGTGATAACTTGTTCTACAATGGTTTGCGGGGCATTATGCTTTACGCCAATTTGAGCGAGCGCCAAAGTATCTTTTGGGAAACATGAGCCGCCATAACCCGGTCCCGCGTGAAGGAACTTACCGCCAATACGCCCATCAAGCCCCATTGCTTTTGAAACTTGCTGGACATTTGCGCCAGTTTTTTCACATAAATTCGCAATTTCATTAATGAAGGTAATTTTAGTCGCAAGAAATGCGTTTGAAGCATATTTAATAAGCTCTGACGTTTCAGGGGCAACCATGACGATGGGGGTCTCGTTAATATATAGAGGGCGATAAATTTGGCGCATAACGTCTTGTGCGCGCGGCGAATCTGTGCCGATTACAACGCGGTCAGGGCGCATGAAATCTTCAATAGCTGCGCCTTCACGCAGAAATTCTGGATTGGAGGCAACGTCGAATTGTGCATCAGGGTTTTCTTCTTTGATGATGCGCTCTACTTCGCGCGCTGTGCCGACAGGAACAGTCGATTTTGTAACAATGACGGTGTAATCTTTTAGCAGTGGGGCAAGCTCTTTTGCGGCCTGATAAACATATGATAAATCTGCGTGTCCGTCTTCGCGGCGCGAAGGCGTGCCGACGGCGATAAAGACGGCCTGTGCGCCCGCAATGCCTGTCTCAAGATCAGTGGTGAATTTTAGGCGGCCTGCGCTGGTTTGGCGTTCAACCAAGACATCCAAACCGGGCTCAAAAATCGGGATCTCGCCATTGAGAAGCTTGTTGATTTTACGCTCATCTTTGTCGATGCATGTGACGTTGATGCCGAACTCAGCAAAGCATGTTCCTGAAACTAAGCCTACATATCCTGTGCCAATCATTGCTACGCGCATGGTTTTTTCCTTAAATTATTCTGTGTTTTTGATGCCTAATCATGTTAAAGCGGCTCTATTAAGATAGTGGTATATCGTTTTTGACGGCAAAATAAAGCCTTTTTTTATTGTTAAGCTGTTTTTTTATTAAAAATACGGATTAACCTTTGCAGGAGCCTGAGAATATATTATCATTACAGCTGAATTTTTTTTTAATAGTAAATTTGATCGAGGTTTAAGAGCTATGGCTGATAAGAAAAGTAAGAAGAAAGACAAGAAACTAGAATCTAAGGCAGAAGATAAAAAAGTAGAATCTGCAAATACAGGTCTACCTTTATTCTATAAGAAGCCTGTTCCTATAGATTCTAAAGCGCATGTGAAAATGGGTTTGAAAAAATTTGATCTTGGCTTTACGTCTGAAGTAAATGCTGTGCCTGTGAACATGATTGAAATGCCACAGATTTGTCACTTCTATCCAATCGCCTTTAGCCCAGATGCAAATGCAACGCCAGTTGCTATACTTGGTTTGCGTGATGGTGAGAACCTTTTTGTTAACGGTAAAGGCGAGTGGCTATCACAGACATATGTTCCTGCATATATTCGCCGTTATCCGTTTATTTTCTCTGAAATGCCAGAATCTGATAAATTCAGCCTTTGCATTGATAATTCAGATTCAGTTATGGATGAAAAAAGCGAGCAGCGTTTGTTTGATGACAAAGGCGAGCCGACAGCATTAACAAATAATGCACTTGAGTTTTGTAAATCTTACCACGCAGCGGCGCTTCAGACACAGGGCTTTAGTAAAGCGCTTTCTGATGCAGGCGTTCTTGTTGAGCGTTCAGTACAAATTAACACAGGCAATAATAAGAAAATCAGTTTTTCTGGTTTCCGCATTATTGACGAGAAGAAATTGGCTGAAATTGATGATAAAACATTCATGGAGTGGCGCAATAAAGGTTGGTTGCCGTTCATCTATGCACATTTATTCTCTGGTTCACAGTGGCAGCGCCTGACAAGCTTGTTAAGCGAACGCGCGCCAGCAAAAGCGGCTTAATTTATTTAAGTTACTTTTTGGAGTTTTTCAAAAGCACCCTGTTTTTCAGCAGGGTGCTTTTTTGTGTTTAATTTCAATTTCATATGCCCTGTCTTTATACGGTTTGTGGATAAAAATTCGCATTTATGTAATCATTTTCTTGCGCTTTTTGTGGCAGCATGATAATGAATTTAACCATAGCAAAAAAATAGATATTTAAGGTGAAGAGCGATGGCAAAAGTTGGTGCACAGCGAGCAGCAGAGCTTACAGGGAAGTCTAAATCAACAATTCAGCGCGCAATGAATGGCGGCAAATTATCTTTTGAAAAAGATAGTGCTGGTCGCCGCGTGATTGATGTTTCTGAATTAGAACGTGTTTATGGTCTGAAGCAATCAAGCATGGTTGCGGAAACACCGAAAGAAGATACCAATACAGCAATTCAAAATGAGCTTGATAAAGCAAAGAATATGCTGGAAAGCGAACGTATGCGTATGCGCATAAAAATGCTGGAAGACCAAGTGCATTCCCTGCAAAAGCAGCTTGACGATATGTTGGGTCAGCGCGATAAGTGGCAGCAGCAATCACAGCAGTTGTTAATCACCAGCGAATATACACAAAAGCAAGCCGAAGAATACAAAACAGAAATTGCCGCGCGTAATTTGCGAGAAGAAGAACGCCGCAAAGCGATGAAAATGCGTAAAATGCAGGAGCAGAATAATGCGATGCAAGCCGCAACAAACACAGATAATATGAGTGTCTGGCAGCGCATTAAAGATAAAGTGTCAGCTTAAAAAAATAATATTTATAGGGAAGAGGCCGTTTTTTACGGCCTTTTTTTTTGTTTAAAATGTTTTATGCTATTATAGTCTGTAAATGTAAGTTTCTTTAAAAAGGTTTGATGCATTGTTAAGAATTTTCATCGTTAGTCTTGTTCTCTCGCTCTGTGTGTGCGTGCTGTGTGCTGATTACGCACATGCGCAAAGAAAGGGTGATATTTCGGTTCGCGAAGCAGAGGAAGAAAAAGCGGAATATGAAGCTATGATTCTTAAAGATTACGAATATACAGATGCAGATTTTGCGCTGATGAATAATTTTTATATGCGCTGTATGCGTGATGGGACGAGCATGTATTATAAATGCGATTGCCTTGCCAATAAATACATTCAAAAGAAAGTCGTTTATGATGACACGATTACGGACCATCAGATTTACACTGAGACAGCTCCTGATTGTGTTGACATCACGGCTGTGGCGGGGCTGAGTTATACGGAGTGTTCAAAGCTAGGCGAGAGTGATCCGCGTTGGAGCGAGGAATATTGCCAATGTTATGCGAATACGTTTGCGATAGAGTTTGCCAAGTCAGGAGGCACGATGTCCCGCGCGCAAACCATGAACACACGTACAGATGCAATGAAGGAATGTGGTTTCTTTAGAGTTGACCTTAAAAAAGACGAGGAAGAGCGCAAGAAACTTGCGGCGCAGCTGCGGGCGCAGGCACGCGCGCGTCTCGAACAACAAGGCTTCCAATAGGCTGTAGCGTGCGGTGCTTTCTTAATGCATGTGTTTATTGCTGCGGTTTTGTGCGGCGTTTTTTAAATCTTCATTTAATATAGTGTGCATGAAGTCATCGACTTTGTTGAGCTCACTTCTTATCGCTTTAAGGATGTCTTCATCTGCAATAGTGCTGTCGTGATGTTCTGCAATTTGACAGAGCTCGGCAAGTTGGTCTGCACCTAAATTCGCAGAGGAGCCTTTCAATTTATGCGCGGCTTGGCTCCAATCTGATCCGTTATGATTTTTCAGTGTTTGTTCCAATACATATAATGTTTCTTTGGCTTGTTCTAAGAACAGGTTAAAGAATATCTCCTCTTCTTCGTGGTTGCCTTCAGTGCATGCGCGTAAACGTTTAAGGTTAACGGGCATCTGTGATGCATCTTTGCCTTCACTGGTTTGGTCATTTAAGTTTACAGGGCTTGTTGGTGCGGCGATTATTTGTATTTCAGAGACCCTGTCCACGGCAAGGCTTTTGCTATCGTTGTTTAGCGTTGATTGCGTTTGCTGCGCAGTATCAAGCTCTACGTCCATATATTTACTTAAGCACTGGGCGAGTAATTCGCGTGATACAGGCTTATAAACAAGTTCGTTCATACCGCTTTCATTGCTTTTCTTTCGTGCTAAGCGTGATGTATCAGCTGTAACGCCGATGATAATTGTGGGCGATAAGCCATTTCTTTTTTCTATAGCGCGGATTTCTCGACTTGCTGCGAAGCCGTCAATATTTGGCATTTGGCAGTCCATAAAGATAATCTGATGATGGTGAATATTATACATGCGTATGGCTTGCTGACCGCTACTCGCTTCGTCTATTTGCTCGTGCTCGTGGTCTTCAATAAACTTATGCAGCAACATGATGTTTGCGGGGTGGTCATCAACAATCATGATTTTTGGGGAGGTGATTTGTACTTTCCTATGCATAAAATTCCCATTTAACAGGTTTTGGCCAATGTTCTGGTGCTGCGCGGCGGGCGTGTCGCTGCCACGTTCGGTGAATGGAATATAGATGTTGTAACATTTCTGGCTTTCTCTGCCGCAATGGGTGGTGCTTGTTTCAAGGAATCCGCCAGCGTTCTCGATCATTGTTTTGGTGATGTAGTGAGAAATATCGTCCCTTTGCGCAGAGATTCCGGCTTTGCCTAAGGGGGCGTTCGTGGCAATGGCCATGCGCAGATATGTATTAATACCATCTGTATTCACAACTTCTAGGCTGAGCTCTATGCTGTTACTTTGGGTTTGGTTAATTGTATTTAACAGCATGTTATGTAGTGCGACTTTAAAGCTTTGAATATCAATATCCATCTTATTGGGGATCTCTGGCGATATTTTATAATGCAGTGTCATGTTGTGCCACTGGGCATAAATAGTGCTGCGCTCGAGGGTTGAAGCAATTGAATTGCGAAAAGAATGCACGGTAACAGGCGGTCTTACGAAGTTATCATGGCTGTGGATCTGTATTGTATGCAGGGCGTTTTTTAGATAATTTTCTAGCTTGCTTGTCGCCTTTAAGATAGATGTCAAATGCTCCGTATTGGCTTTGCTTTTGTGTGTTTTTTTTAAGGTCTCACAGCGCCCTAATATTTCAATGATAAGGCTTCTTGCCGCGATATCAGCTTTGGTTGTGATGTCATTAAGCTGGCTTTGTGTGCTTAGCTTGTAGCTCCCATGCTTATTAGCCGCGCGACGCTGCGCCCATGTTTCTATGGCCTTATATGTGATAAGGGCGACTGTAACGCCAATTATATTGGCCTCGATAGCAGGGAGTATGCTTTCTTCTGGTCTTCCTATCATATATATGATGAAGCCAGATATGCTTATGGCCAGAAAAAAGGGCATTATGATACGTGTGAAGACACCGCTGCGCGGTAGTGCGCTGCGTTGCTTATGTTGAATATGCGCGTCAAAGCGCCTGTTCTTTTCATTGTTCATTGTATAATCGCCTTAAAACTAAACGGAGTTTATTTAAAGCGAATGATGTAAAAGCCTTGTCCAGATGCTATTTTTATATTACGCGACAAGGCTTACCAAATGATTAAGAACGGCGCTGTTTTAAGGGTAAATATTAATATAATTTTACTTTATTTTTTTTGATATGAGCGCTGTGTAATGCAGATGCTATAGGGGGAGGGACGTATATTCCATTTGCTCTATAAGCGTTTTCAAAGGCTTGTTTTGCATTACGCTGTAGAATTAAACATTTATTTACGATATTATAGGCATTATAAAGCTGTTAAATATTCTTTGGAGCAGATTCATGCGATTTAAAATTCTTTCTTTAGCCCTTCTTACAAGCCTTGCTATCAGCGGTAGCGCACAGGCAGAGCCTAAATGGTCATCTTGGTTCGGCTGGGATCATGGTTTTAATAAAAGGCTGAATTTGGCGAATTTTGATTTTTCACCTTATATGGATGATCCGGCGCATAGCCACCCCGTCTATAATGAGAATACAGATTGGCAGCCTGCACATTGGGTTGATCAGCTAGAAGGGCGCGCCGAAGAATTTGTTGAGCGCGGTTATAAAACGCACATTATTTACAAGCAAGATATGCGCGATGGTGTGCCTGTTTTGGTCGTTGGGCCAAATTTCTATGCGTTATCTGCATATGATCAGCGCCGTTATGTGCGTACAATCGATTATATTTACAGTATGACGGCCAGTGCGCCCAATGTCATGATGGTGCGTGATTGGAAATCTGACCGCGTTGTTGGCGCCGTTGATCAGCACCATATTACATTCCAGTAAACAATTCTTCATACATATCACACGATAACATGACGCTTTATGTAGTTATGGCTTGATTATTCATGCGATAAACTTTAGAAATTGTGCAATCAATATTTGAAAGTTTAGGCAATGAGTACAGTAAAAGCGATGGATACGCCAAGCCCTTCCTCACAAGCAGCGCAGCAAGACGCAAGCATTAAAGATTTCTGGCAGCTGTTAAAGCCGCGCGTGATGTCTTTAGTGGTGTTTAGCGGATTTGTTGGTCTTTGGATTGCCCCGGGGCGCGAAGAAATGCACCCTGTACTCGCGCTGATCTCTATTCTCTGCCTTGCTGTTGGCGCGGGCGCTTCGGGCGCAATTAATATGTGGTATGATCGCGATATTGATAGCGTGATGAAGCGCACAAAGAACAGGCCTATTCCCGTTGGGCGCATATTACCAAGCGATGCGCTTGGCTTCGCGCTCGTTTTAAGCGCTTTATCAATTACCGTATTGGCGCTCGCGACGAATTACATGGCGGCGGGAGTATTGGCGTTTGCAAGTTTCTTTTATGCTGTGATTTATACCATGTTGCTGAAACGCTCTACTGCGCAAAATATTGTGATTGGCGGGGCGGCGGGCGCATTTCCGCCTGTCGTTGGTTGGGTGTCGGTAACAGGGCAGCTGGACCCTATGGCGTTTTGGCTGTTTATGATTATCTTCCTTTGGACGCCGCCGCATTTTTGGGCTTTGGCATTGGTTTCTAACGAAGACTATAAAAAAGCAAAAATCCCGATGATGCCATTGGTTGCAGGGGATCAATCGACGCGCGTGCAAATGCTGATCTATACCCTTGTTTTATTGGCTGCGTCGCTTGTGCCATGGTTCATGGGCTATGCGGGTGCAATTTATGGTGTTTCTGCGCTTGTATTGGGAGGCTTGTTCACAATAAGCTCTATAAAGGTTTTACTGGACAAATCAGATAAAGCTGCCAAACTTATGTTTGGATATTCTATCCTATATTTATTCCTGATATTTTTCGCGTTAATGGTGGACCATGGCTGATAGCAAAACAAAAGAAGATATAAACACAGAAGCCGAGAATGATGTGAATGCGCCGGTTGCGCCATCACAAAACCGCCGCGCACGTAATTATATGCTGCTTGCTATGGTTATAGGGCTCGCGGGGCTTATATGGGTTGTGACACTGTTAAAAATGACTATGGGAGCATCATAATGCGTAATTTAAATGGTATAATACGAAGCTTTATTTGTGGCGCGGCTCTGTTTGTTTGCATTAGCTCTGGCCACGCACAGCAAATGGACCCGACCGACCCATGGCAACATGACCGCGCGGCGCATCAAAAAAATATTGAGGAGCAAGCCAAAACCTATCAAGATCGCTGGCCAGAATATTATAAGGAACGTTATGAAATTGATGGCGTAGGCGTACTTGACAAAAAAGGTGCACGCGCTGCGTTTGACGAAAAACATGCGCCTGTCGCGCTTAATGGCGATGCGGCAGATGCCGAATCTGATGCCGTAGAAGACGCTGATAGTGATGCTGCGAATGAAGCGGATATGAATACAGACCCTTCTGAACTTTCTGAGTAAATTTACCCCCTATGACAAAAGACACAGATGCGAATAAAACCTTATTCGCGCAAGCTGAAGATATACTAAAAACAAATTCTCGCCACAATAGCTATACCGTGCCGAGTGACCGTCTGTATCCTTATCAATGGAATTGGGATAGTGGCTTTATTGCGCTTGGCTTGTCGACAATAGATCTTGAGCGTGCTGTGCTTGAGGTTGAAACATTGCTTGAAGGGCAGTGGAAGAACGGCATGGTTCCCCATATTGTATTCCATGAATATGAAGAAGATTACGCTCCGGGCCCATTAGACTGGCAAGTTCCCGAAGAATTAACCCATAAATCAATATGCACATCTGGGATAACTCAGCCGCCGATTATCGGCAGCGTGCTGTATCGTCTATATCAACGCAGCGATAAGAGCGATGCGTATGAACTGCGTTTCAAAGCGCTGTATCGCCAGATTAAAGATTATCATGATTGGTTCATGGCAAAGCGTACAAAGGCGCCCGATCATGATTTGGTTAAGTCTTTACACCCTTGGGAAAGCGGCATGGATAACTCACCAAGCTGGGATAGTTTGATTAAAACGGTGCCGGCAGAGAACCTCGCGCAGTTCCGCCGTAAAGACCTTAAAGGCGACAATGATGACGAGCGCCCGCATGACACGGATTATACGGCCTATATGTCGCTTGTTTATCATTATAAGCGTATTGGTTATGACGCGCCTGATTTACTACCACAGGCGCATTTCCGCGTATTTGACCTTGTGCTGAATAGCGCTTTACTGCGCAGCGCACGTGATATGGCTGTGCTTGCCGCGAATCTTGGGCTTGATGACGGCACATATTGGCAGGGGCAGATTGATACATTAAGTGCAGGGATCGCGAAGCTATGGTCAGCTGAAGATGGTGCGTTCTTGCATATGAATGCCAGAACAGGCGAATTATTGGCGCCCGTGACAAACGCATCTTTCCTTCCTTTATATGCTGGCGCAGCGACGCAGGCGCAGGCGGATTCTCTGGCACAGACCTATAAAGAATGGCGCGAAATATGCCCTTATGGCGTGCCGACAACTGACCCGCGCGCCGATGTGTTTGAAATGAAGCGTTATTGGCGCGGGCCGATTTGGATTAATACGAATTGGATGATTGCAGAGGGCTTCGCCGCTTATGGCTATGAAGATATCGCAGCTGAGATTAAGGCTGATAGCTTAGCGCTAATTGCAAAGCACGGCTTTTATGAGTATTTCACGCCAGATGGTGCAAAAGGCCTTGGCGCGCCGCGTTTTTCATGGAGCGCCGCGCTCGCTTTATACTGGCTTAATGATGCTTAATCATCGTCTTTTTTCTTAAAATTTAATGCTGTGCCATTGACGCAAAATCTTAGCCCTGTGGGCTCTGGACCATCAGGAAAAACATGACCCATATGGCCGCCGCATTTGGCGCAATGGACTTCTGTGCGTGCATAGCCAATATCATGGTCGGTGGTTTGGGCAAGTGCGCTTCCATCAATCGGCGCATAAAATGAAGGCCAGCCAGAGCCGCTTTCATATTTATGATCGGATGCGAAGAGCGCCGCACCGCAGCCTGCACAAGCAAAAACGCCCGCACGCTTTTCATCGTTTAGCGGTGACGTAAATGCGCGCTCCGTGCCTTTATCACGCAATACGCGGTATTGTTCGGCGCTTAATGCGCTTTTCCAGTCTTTGTCGTTTTGCTTATCGTCCATTTACCATTCCCCTGTATTTTCCATTGTATCCCATGGGGCTTGCGGCGCTAGGCGATCACCTTTTTGTAAAAGCTCAATTGATATATTGTCGGGTGAACGGATGAACGCCATGTAACCATCGCGCGGCGGGCGGTTAATCGTAACGCCGGCATCGGCGAGCCTTTGGCAGATGTCATAGATGTTGTCTACTTGATAGGCTAAATGGCCAAAATTGCGCCCGCCATCATAATCTTCTGTGTCCCAGTTATAGGTCAGTTCTAATGTTGGCGCTTGATGCTGTTTGGCTGCTTCAACATCATTGGGCGCGGCAAGGAAGATAAGGCTAAAGCGCCCTGATTCGTAATCATCGCGCTTCACCTCAACAAGGCCAAGCTTATTGCAGTAAAAATCGAGAGAGGCTTCTAGGTCTTTGACGCGCACCATGCTGTGTAAGTATTTCATATTTAGGCTCCTTGTTTATCTGTATTTAAGGATAGAGCTTTTTGGGCGGAATTAAAGGGCAGAATAAAAAAATAGCGACATAAATGCCGCTATTAAGGTGGTGATATATATATTGTTACGGGTGATTAGGCCGCGAGGGCTTGTTCGGCTTCTAATGTTGCTGCGATCGCGTGGATCACGGATGCAACGCGTATGGCTGTTTGAATTTGCGCTGTGGTTAGGCCGTGCTTTAAAAGTTCGGCTTCATGCGCATCAATGCACATGCCGCAGCCATTAATTGCAGATACTGCGATCGACCATAACTCAAAGTCAACTTTGTCAACGCCAGGGTTGCCGATTATGTTCATACGTAGCTTCGCTTGCATTGTCTGGTAAGCTTTGTTTGAGGATAAATGCACGAAGCGGTAATAAATGTTGTTCATACCCATGATTGCGGCAGCGGCTTTTGCGGCATCAAATGCAGCGGCGTTGAGGTAGCCTGCGGCTTCTTCAGAAATGGCTTTGATGACAACGTCATTTCTTGATGCAATAGCAGAAGCAAGGAAGCTGCCCCATAATTGTTGTTCGTTCAGGGTTTCATCTGAGGCAAGGCTTGAAAGGTTGAGCTTTAAGTCTTTTGCGTAGTCAGGAATAGCGGATTTTAATGTATCAATCGTCATGGCTGTTCTTTCTTTTAATTTTCTGGTTCGTTGAAAAAAAAGTATAAAAAAGGCCAGCTGAGCAATTCAGCCAGCCTTTAAATGCTTATATTATAAGTCGTTTAAAGGAGTAATTTCTTACTCAGCAGCGATTTTGTCCGCTTCGCCAACAACGTCAATCACGTCGCCGCCTAGTGGGCGGTTACATGGGCAGAGTTCATCAGTTTGAAGCGCGTCAACAATGCGCAAAACTTCTTTCGGGTTACGACCAACGTTAAGGCCGTTTACTGAAACGTGCTGAATAACGCCATGTGGGTCAATGATGAATGTTGCACGCAATGCAACGCCTGCAGTCATTTCACGAATGCCAAGGCCGTCAACAAGCGAACCATTTGTGTCAGCGAATGACCATTGTGCTAATTTCGCAAGTTCAGGGTGTTCACGTCTCCATGCAAGCTTACAGAATTCGTTATCTGTGCTGCCGCCAAGGACAACAACATCACGGTCTTCAAATTCTTCGTTTAATTTTGCAAATTCAACGATTTCTGTTGGGCAAATAAATGTGAAGTCTTTTGGGTAGAAGAAAATAACTTTCCATTTACCTTCAAAGCTGTTCTCTGTGATCGCTTCAAATGCGCTCTCACCGTTTTCTTCATGCTTCATAAAGCCAGGTTTTACGCCTGTTACTTCAAATTCTGGAAGAATATCACCAATTCCTAACATCTATAAACTCCTTTTAAGTTTTATATGTGGTTTCAAATTTTTTATGCATTAGTTTTGCCATGAATATGGGGGAAATACAAACGACATTTTTCACTGTTTGCTATCGTTTTTATCAATAGTTGACTTATTGTATCTAGCGAGTATATAAATACTGCTATGTAAAATTTAGGATAATAAAAATGCAGCCTACATATCGTCAAATTGAATATCTGCGTGCCGTGGCGGAATGCCAGTCTTTTAGTGGCGCCGCCAAATTGTGTAACGTCACACAATCTACCTTAAGTGCAGGGGTCAAAGAACTTGAAAGTATTTTGGCGGTACAGCTTTTTGTCCGTACAAGCCGTGAAGTGTATTTAACGCCTGAAGGGCAGGTGCTGTATGAGGACAGCCACAAATTATTTGAGGATATGAGCCAGTTTGTACAAATTGCGAAGCGTTTTGGCTCAGAGCGCGGGGGCGTTATTCGCATAGGGGTTATCCCGACAATCGCGCCTTACTTACTGGCGCGGGTTTATCGCGAAATGCAGGTGCGCTACCCTGATATGCATATTCATATACACGAAGATGTCAGCGCCGCTTTGGTTGATCGCCTCAATAAGCGCAATTTGGATGTAGTGATTTTGGCGTTCCCGTACCCTATCGGCTCATATGGTCATGATATTATTGGTAATGATCCGCTGCATTTAGTGGCGCATAAATCGATTGATATCCCGACTAAAGGCGGAAAAATAAATATGCTTTCAATGCAAGATGTACCGATGATTATGCTCGCCGATGGGCATTGCTTGCGCGACCATGCTTTGGCGGCATGCAGTATTGGCAGCCGCAATGTGATGCCCGCTTATCAGGCGGTAACGATGGCTTCATTAATGGAAATGGTGGGCGCGGGACTTGGCGCGACGCTTGTGCCACGTCTTATGCTTGAATCGCGTAAGGGCAGCTTGCCTGATGATGTTGTGGTCTATGACTTTGAAAGCCCCGTACCTGAACGGCAAATTGGCATAGTTTGGCAGCGCCGCGACTTAAAACCATATGCGCTGAATATGCGTGACATCTGTAAGGTAGCACTTTAAAGCTTTCTTGACATAACTTTCGGGTTTTTGTAATGTACGTGCTTAGCATTATATGGCTATATATTTTCTCGCCTATTAAGCGCGAGCTAGAGGATAAAGATGCTTTTTAGGGGGCGGGAGTGATGAATAAGAAATTTTGTGGTGTGCTTGCTTTGGTTTGGGCGGCCAACTGTGGATTTAGTTTGGCTGATGATAACCCTGAAAATGATTATGTAGGGTATGTGCATGGTGGTATCGCGCTTGTGTGGGCAGGGCTTGGCATTGCACGCGGCGCTGAAGAGCGCAAGGCTGCAAAGAAGGCAGCAGAAAAAAATATCGACAAATTTGATATCATGTAAACGATGTTTAGCAGCAGGGTGAGGGCAGCATGGATATACAGCGTTTTGAAAATAGTGATATTTGTTACAAGCAGACAGATCCTGTAAGCTTAAAAACGGTCGCCTTTGTACAGCCCAAAGGTCTTGTTCCAGACAGCAGAGTTAGCATAGATGAGATGATTGCCGCTGCGCATGAGCTTTCACGCCAATTGGTTGATTTCAAATATAATAAATTAAAAGGTATTGGCTGCGCACAGATTGATACCAGTATTTGCATTAATTATTATGGCACAATGTTCACACTCACACAGGATATGTCCTTACAGGCTGGGCGCGAACGGTATGAGCAGATAATGCGCGATACGCGCCGACAGAAAATTGGGATGAAACTGGTATGACACGTTTTTTTGTTAAAGGTAAAAATTGATGGGTATTAAAGTAAATCTAGGCTTAGCATTTCTTATGGCAGTAAATTGTGGGCTTTCAATCATGGATGATAATGAGGAAAATGATTGGGCGCCGTATTTATGGGGCGCAGCCACGGCATGTTATTTGACGTCAGCGGGGCTTAGTGCCAAGGGCGGCTGCCGTAATGCTGATAAAAAGACCAAGGATGACCGGCTTGATATAATGTAGTTAAGCTTTTTGTAAGAATAGATTAAAAAAGGCGCTGAGATCAGCGCCTTTTATTTTGTGTTTCTATAGCTTTCTGGTTGCCCTTAAAAGCCAAATGACCAACGTACGCTCATTGCGTAGTCTTGTTTCATTTGTGGGCCGTTAAGGTCTTGGTGGACCGGCGCACTGGCTTCTAGGCCGAAAACATGGCCTTTAAAGTCTGTGCTTTGTGGAGTGAAGTTTGCAAATACGCCCAGTTCAGTCCATTTGCCGCCGTAATTATTCGGGTCAGCTGTTGGCACGGGGGCGGATATGTTGCTATCGCGGCCTTTGATTTTATCTTGATCGGTATAGCTCAGGCGCGCGCCGATATTAAGGGCGCTGTTTAACTGATAGCCTGCCCATGCATTAAAAGCGTGTTTATCACCAAGGCTATAGCCCTCATCATTTTTATCCTGCAAACGAATTTCACCTTCATATTGCATGCCCCAGCCCCAATTATCGCTATGGCCTGTATAGGTCAGCGTTGGATGCGCATCATATGTGCCACTGCCAATTTGCATAGCGTAAGGCAGGCGCAATGTCGCCGTTGTATTCATAGGGGTTAGGACTTCATCGCTTTCAGTAATGCTGCCTGTGGGGAGGCTAAACCCTGCACCAAAAATAAACTTATGGCTGCTGTCTTCATAAAGACGGATCAGCGCTGTGCCTTGTAAATCGCCAAGGCCGCTTGATGCCGCCTCGAAATGACCAAGCTTCGTTGTGCCTGCCATGTTATATGTGGCGTGATCCATATCTTTTTGCATATACATCGCCATGCCCATAATTGTTAGCCAGTGATTCACGCCATACATTGCGCCAAACATATGCATTTGCATGTTCATGGTCTGCGGGACAACGCGGAAGTTGGCCGGTGGGCTATTCGGGTTTGTGGTGGCGAGAACTTGTGCATCGCTTAGATCGCTCGTGCCATCGCGCATACCGTCCATACGCATATAATTGTAACGATAACTGATCATCCATTCGCCCTTATCGTGCAAATGTGTCCCCATGATAGTGCTTGGTTCAATAGCGCTGCCGTGATTATGCGTGCTATCGGCGCGGCTTGACGCGTTGATATCAGTGTGGCCGCTATGGTGGCGATGGTGGTGATTATCCGCAGCATAGGCGTTTATTGGCGCGGCAGTAAGCAGGAGTGCAGCGCTCAGCGCTGATAATTTTGTGTAAGAAAACATCTGTTTTCCTTTCTTTTCTTTATAAATTTTTATGGTGTGAATGTTTAGAAAAGAAAAGCGGGTGGTGCACGCGGCGAAAGGGTAAAAATAAGACTTGCATTATGCAAGTTTGTTACGGGGGCGCGGTAAAAAATCGGCTTGTTTATAATGCGCGGCTGTATGCTTAATATCTGAGAGGGGAATGCTAGGCCGAGTTGCTGGTGTTGCGTGCATATAAAGCAATGATTTAACGTGGTTTGATCTGTGTTACGCGGTGGCTTTTGACCCTCAGGCGTTATATTCGCGGGCAAAGAAATTGTTTTTACGCCCTGCGCGGTGCAAATTTCTATGCCTAGCTTGGCTTCTGCAGTGGGAATCCATAACGTTCCAAGCATGACTGACAGCATGGAAAGCAATGTAAGCAGATTTATTGATTTGTGGCGCAAGCTATTCATTTATCACAGAGTTTATATTTCTTATAGGGGGCTACGATAATATATTACTGGCTATAGAGCCATAGAATATTGCTGTAAGAAAAAGAGATTCACAATATTCATGCGTTTTAGCAGGGAAAACGCTTTTCTTTTGATTTTTGTGACTAAAAGCTTATAATTTCTTGCATTAAGCGCCATATTATACAAAATGAGCCTTATAAGGGCTGTGTTGTAACATGGCCGAACCTCGTAATGATACTGAAGTGTGGATATGGAAGTTTGGATTTTATTTAACGAAGAAGTCGAATCGTCAACTGCGGAAGCGTTTGAAATACGCCGCTTCATGGCAGAGGGGCGCAATATGGGGATTGATGTCAAAGTCTTTCACCCAGAGCAATTTGACTTGCTCGTGACCGAAGAAGAAACAGATTCGATTCTCATTGATGGTAAGCCTGTTTTGCTGCCTGACTTTATGTTGCCGCGTACCTATGTGATTGAAACTGGGTATTTTCCACTAGCGATTTTGCGTCAATTTGAACGTTTAGGCGTTCCTGTATACAATACGGCGTCCTGTATTGAACGCGTTGCTGATAAGCTGCGCACGCACCAGATTTTGGCGGAAAAAGGTCTGCCGACACCAACAACGATGCTGGCGAAATTCCCTGTTGATATTGACTTGGTTGAAGAACATATTGGGTTTCCTGTTGTCGTGAAAACTTTGCTCGGGGTTAATGGCTCTGGCGTTTTCTTAATTGAAAACCGCGAAGCCTTTCTTGATTTGATGAATTTGATTGGCGAAACCAACCCAAATATTCAGCTTATTTTCCAAAAATTTGTGGCGGCAAGTAAAGGGCGTGACCTACGCGTATTTATTGTTAACGGTAAAGTGATTGCGTGTATGGAGCGCCGCGCAGCAGCGGGTGGTTTTAAAGCCAATTATTCGCAAGGTGGTTCAGTCAATGAATTTATCATTGATGAGGAGGCCGCAGAAATTTCCATTGCCACAGCAGATGCACTTGATATTCAAGTTGCAGGTATTGATTTATTGTTCACTGAACATGGCTATACGATTTGTGAAGCGAACACGTTCCCCGGCTTTAAAGGTTTAGAAACCGCTTGTGACGTTAATGTTCCAAAGGAAATTTTTAGCGCGATGCTTGAAGATTTGGAAGCCCGTGGCGGGCCAAGACGTGCGCGTTTAGAGGCATAAATAATACCTTAGTCTTGACAGTTTCCATATGTGTGTTTATCTTCCCTGTAATGCATAAAGGGAGGGGATTTTTCCATGACAGAAAACAATAAGGCTGTACGCGCGCAGCTAAGTAAAGTCTTTGAAGCAGATCAGGCTGATTTGACATCGTTCTTTAATGAAGTTGTCGCCTATGGTATGGGTGTTATCGCATCAACAAATCATGACAATAATATCGTTTTAGGGGAAGCTGAACTTGACCAGATTAAGCAAGGCTTAGAGGTACAAAGCACGAAGGCTTTTGCGCGTTTCGCGCGTGACTTTAAAGATGCAAGCATAGAAAATTCTGCTGATTTTGATGGCTTTTACGAATACCCTGTTTTGCGGCATTATCAGCAGGACTATGCCATTCAAAAGGATTTGCTCGGGCGCAGCTTCGATGAAGAGGCCGCAATATTAGAATATCTTGCCCTTGAGTCTGTCTATCAAACAGCGAAAGCTAAGTTAGTATAATAAAAAAGCGCAGCTTGTGTTAAGCCGCGCTTTTTAATATTCTATATCTGTGTCTCTTAATGACGCGTTTCGTCGCCTTTATCTGTGACGTTACCTCCGCGCGGGACGGATGTCGTTGGCCCTGTAGGGGCTTTATCTTCCGCGCGTATAATGTCTTTGCCGTCAAGCAAGTCTTTTATTTCATCACCTGAAAGCAGTTCATATTCAAGCAAAGCTTCGGCAAGGGTGTGTAAGTCATCCATATGCTCTGTAAGGCAAGCTTCGGCACGGGCATATCCTTCTTCGACGATGCGGCGCACTTCGCTGTCAACAAGCGACGCTGTCGCATCTGACATGTTTTGCGACTGCCCGACAGAATGGCCAAGGAATACTTCTTCTTGGTTGCTGACGTAACGCAGTGGGCCTAATTTATCACTCAAGCCCCATTCGGTCACCATCCGTTTGGCCATGTCTGTCGCCATCTGGATATCACTTGATGCACCTGTTGTAACTTTATCAGGGCCAAAGATAATCTTCTCAGCAATACGCCCGCCCATAGCAACGGCAAGGTCGGCCTCTAGCTTGGCTTTTGATATCGATATGCGGTCACCTTCTGGTAGGCGCATAACCATACCAAGCGCGCGCCCTCGCGGCACGATTGTCGCTTTGTGGATCGGGTCTGATTCAGGCTCATTTAGCGCAACAATGGCGTGACCTGCTTCATGGTAAGCAGTGAGCTTCTTTTCTTCGTCAGTCATCACCATGGATTTACGCTCAGCGCCCATCATGACTTTATCTTTTGCGTCTTCAAGGTCTTCGCTGCCGACAACGCGCTTACCGCGGCGCGCCGCAAGCAAGGCTGCTTCGTTAACAAGGTTTGCTAAGTCTGCGCCAGAAAATCCAGGTGTGCCACGTGCGATTACGCTTAAATCAACGTTGGTTGATAGTGGTACTTTTTCTGCGTGGACGCTTAAAATTTTCTCGCGGCCTTTAACGTCGGGGTTTGGCACAACGATTTGACGGTCAAAACGACCCGGACGTAATAACGCAGGGTCTAGTACGTCAGGGCGGTTAGTCGCGGCGATCAAGATCACGCCTTCATTGGCTTCAAAGCCGTCCATTTCAACCAAAAGCTGGTTAAGCGTTTGTTCGCGTTCATCATTACCGCCGCCAAGGCCAGCGCCACGATGGCGACCAACAGCGTCGATCTCATCAATAAAGATGATACATGGCGCATTTTTCTTGCCTTG
>MDTB01080691.1_pt1 | contig 21825 bp, 24 predicted proteins | sample 811161 | NCBI WGS metagenome assembly MDTB01 (sample SAMN05326650, study PRJNA326480) | marine metagenome | isolation source: seawater | place: Mediterranean Sea | collected 2009 | reverse complement strand
TCTTCAAAATTAAAACTTTTAATTAAATTTGGTTTCATAATAAATTTATTTTGACTACTTATTCAACATAGTTATGATGCGATTTAAGTCAAACTAATTTAAATAAAAAATGAATTCAATAAATTACACTGAAAAGATAACACTAAAAGACTCTATAAAACTAGACTCTGGAAAATTAATAAATTCATGTGAAATTGCATTCAAAACTTATGGAAAATTAAACAAAGATAAAACAAATGCAGTGTTGATTTGTCATGCTTTATCCGGTGATCAATTTTGTGCGGGTATTAATCCTATAACGAAGAAAAAGGGTTGGTGGAGTGTTTTAGTTGGCTCTGGAAAGGTAATTGATACGAATATTTTTTTTGTAATTTGTATTAATGTTCTTGGAGGATGTATGGGTAGCACTGGACCTTCATCAATATCTCCGGGAAAGAAAATACCTTATGGACTAAATTTTCCGGTGATTACAATAAGTGATATGGTTAAAGTTCAAGAAAAATTAATTTCCTACCTTGGGATTAAGAAATTATTTGCGGTTATTGGTGGTTCAATGGGGGGCATGCAAACATTGGAGTGGGCCACTAGATTTAAAAATAAGATTAACGCTGCAATACCAATTGCAACATCTTATCGACATTCTGCTCAAAATATCGCCTTTCATGAGATTGGGCGTCAAGCAATTATGGCCGATCCTAATTGGAATAAAGGAAATTATTATAAAAGAAAAATAACACCAAAAAGGGGGCTGTCCGTAGCTAGGATGATAGCACATATAACTTATTTATCTGAAAAAGTACTTCAAAGAAAATTTGGAAGAAATCTACAAAATAGTAATTTCTTTTCTTTTGATTTTGATATTGATTTTCAAATTGAAAGCTACTTAAAATATCAAGGTAGTGCTTTCGTAGAAAGATTTGATCCCAACAGTTATTTATATATTACTAAAGCTATGGATTACTTTGATTTATCAGTGAAAAGTGGCGGACTAGTCAGATCTTTTAAAGACTCAAACGTAAAATTTTGTTTTTTTACTTTTACCTCAGACTGGTTGTTCCCAACTTCTGAAACAAAGACTATTATAAAATCACTTAATAGGTCCAATGCAATGGTAAGTTTTGTAGAGGTTAAATCTGATAAAGGTCATGATGCATTTTTATTAGATGAACCTGAATTTCATGTTACTCTAAAGGGATTTTTAGAGGGACAAATAATTCAGCAAGGAATATGAAAAATAATTTAAGAAACGATTTATTTGTAATTTCTAAACTTGTTAATCACAACGAAAAAATTCTTGATGTAGGTTGTGGTGATGGCAATCTATTAAATTATCTTACGAGAGTTAAAAATGCTGAATGTAGAGGTATTGAAATTAAACAATCTGGTGTAAATGAATGTCTTAAGAAAGGGTTATCTGTTATTCAAGGAGATGCTAATTTTGATTTAGAGGATTATCCTGATAATGCTTTTAGCACAGTAATATTGAGTCAAACAATTCAAGCTATGATTTTTCCAGATGTTGTCATTAAAAATCTAATTAGAATTGGAAAAAGAGCAATTATATCTTTCCCTAATTTTGGATACTGGAGAGTGAGAAAAGATTTTTTACTAAATGGTTCAATGCCCAAAAATAAAATTTTACCCTATGAATGGTATAATACTCCAAATATTCATTTATGTTCTTGTAAAGATTTTAAAGTTTTTTGTATTGAAAATAATATAAATGTTGAGAAGTTTATTTGTTTGAATGAAAAAGGAATGGAAATAGGTGGTAAATTCTTATCTAATTTCTTTGCATATCAAGTGTTATTTTGTGTTTCTAAGAGAATAAAGTAAATGTTGGTGATTAATCAAATACAAGTGCTGACTGATAATTATGTGTATATAATTACTGAGAGTACATCAAAAATAACGGCTTGTGTTGATCCATCTGTGTATGACGATGTAGTAAATTTTTTAGATAATAACGACTTAAAATTGGATTATATTTTAAATACGCATCATCACAATGATCATGTGGGAGGAAATTTAAAATTAAAAGAGAAGTACGGTTGTAAAATTATAGGATCTTTTAATGACCAAGAGAGGGTTCCAGGAATAGATATCAAACTTAAAGAAAACGACTACTTTAGTATTGGAAGATCTATCTTTAAAATAATTGATACTCCTGGACATACTAATGGGCATATATGTTTTTACTTTGAAGAGGACCAGGTTTTATTTAGTGGCGATACAATTTTTTCATTAGGTTGTGGTAGATTGTTTGAGGGATCATACGAGGCAATGACTTCTTCACTTCTTAAAATCAAATCTCTACCCAGCAAAACAAAAATTTATTGTGGTCACGAATATACTCAGGCCAATGCTAAGTTTGCATTATTTCTTAATAGTGAAGATAAAAATTTAAAAAAAAAAGTAGATGATATAAATAAAAAAAGAGCTAAGTCTATTCCAACTGTACCATTTTTGCTTGAAGAAGAATTAAAGTTCAATCCATTTCTTAAATTTAATGAGAGCACATATTTGAATAGTATTGGAATTGAGGATTTAGATGAAGTCAAAAATTTCGAAAAAATAAGGGTTCTTAAAGATAACTTTTAGTCCATCCAGAGTCCGCCATTAATAGACATCGTTGATCCGTTTATGTAGCTAGCCACATCTGAAGCCAAGTAATCTACCATTTCAGCAATCTCGTCGGATTCACCTAATCTTTTATTAGGTATTGTGTCAATTATTGACTTTAAAATATCTTCTCTAATTGCAGCAACCATCTCGGTATTAATGTATCCAGGACAAATCACATTAGATGTTATTCCTTTGATGGCACTTTCTAATGCTAAAGACTTTGAAAAACCGATTAGAGCAGATTTTGTTGCAGCATAATTCGTTTGACCAAATTGACCTTTTTGACCATTGACTGAAGAAATATGAATAATTCTCCCAAAATTATTTTCTCTCATTTTATTAATTACAAGAGACGTCATATTAAAAACAGAATTTAAATTTACGTTAATTACTTTATGCCATTTTTCTTGATCCATTTTATGGAGAGGGGCATCCCTAGTGATACCTGCGTTATTAACTAATACATCGATAGTTTTGTATTCATTATAAATCTTACCAATACAATCCTTGCATTCATCAAAGCTACTCACATCCCATTTCATAACATCAACTTTATTTTCATCTTTAAATTGATTTGCTGCGTCGTCATTGTTTGCATAGTTGGCAATGACTTTAAAGTTTGACTTCTTTAATCTCTTTGAAATAGATGCGCCAATACCTCTAGTTCCTCCTGTTATAAGTGCTACTTTACTCATTTTCCATCTCAATACACATAGCTATACCTTGCCCACCACCAATACAAAGGGTCGCTATTCCTTTACTTTTATTTTGTCTTATGAGTTCGTGGATTAGTGTTACTAAAATTCTTGTTCCAGAGGCGCCAATCGGGTGTCCAAGGGCAATGGCCCCCCCATTTACATTTACTTTTTTCATGTCCCAACCCAATTCTTTTGAAACTGCAAGTGATTGAGCTGCAAATGCTTCGTTAGCTTCTATCAGATCAAGGTCACTCAAGCTCCAATTTGCTTTTTCAAGTGCCTTTTGAACTGCGGGAACTGGACCAATCCCCATAATGGAGGGATCTACACCAACAGATACACATGAGACAATTCTAGCTAAAACTTTTTGTCCAAGATCCTTAGCAGTTTTTCTATCCATAAGCATCACGCCTGCCGCACCATCATTTAGACCAGAGGCATTTCCAGCTGAGACAGAACCGTTTTTATCGAAAACTGGTCTAAGACTACTTATTTTTTCATAGGTGGATCCATGCCTTGGAAATTCGTCAGTGTCAAAAGTAATTTCCTCTTTTTTATTTTTAATTATTACTGGACAGATTTCTTTTTTGAAGTGATCTTTTTTTTGAGCATTTTCTGCTTTATTTTGTGATTGTGTTGAAAATTCGTCTTGTTCCTCTTTGGAGATATTAAATTTATTAGCAATATTTTCTGCGGTAGTTCCCATATGATAGTCGTTCATAGCACACCACAGTCCATCAACTATCATACTATCTTTTAATTTTCCATCACCCATCTTTAAACCATTTCTTACATTGATTGTATGATGAGCGTTTGTCATACTTTCTTGTCCACCAGATATGATGATTTTGCTATGGCCACAAAGAATTGAGTTAGCTGCAAGTTCTACAGACCTTAGACCTGAACCACAAACTTGATTAATGGTAACAGCACTGGCGGTTTCAGGAATTTCTGAGAGCATGGCAGTTTGTCTTGCAGGGTTTTGTCCAGATCCGCCAGTTAATACTTGTCCCATAATTATTTCATCTATATGGTCCTTGGATACACCGGAATCCTGAATAATTGATTTTATAACCAGACTTCCGAGCTCATGGGCAGAAAATTGTGAAAGACTTCCCAAAAACTTTCCGATTGGCAATCTTTTTGCTGATGTAATAACAATTTCAGTCATTTTTAACTCAATTGACCAAAGTAAATACCACAAATATGTAAAATATAAAATAAAAATTAATGAAAATTAATAAATTGATAAAAATTTCTTGAAAAATCATACTTTAGCTGTATAAATCACTATAAATTGAGCATGTAAAATGATTATATTTGAAAACAGAGGAAAACAATACAAGGCTAAGGCTGGTGATGTTTTGAAACTACCAAGGTTAAGCACTTTAAAAAAAGGAGACCATTTTAAGGTTGACAAAGTAATCTTTTATAAAAATGAAAAAGGGGAGTCTATAATAGGATCTCCAATTGTAAAGAATGTGACCGTAGAAGCCAAAGTACTAGAGCAGGTAAGAGATAAAAAAATTGTTGTTTTTAAAAAAAATAGAAGAAAGAATTACAGAAGAAAAATCGGACACAGGCAAGATCTCACGTTAATAAAAATTGAAAAAATCAACGTTGGAAAATCTAAATCTGAAGAGCAAACAAAAAATACTTCAATAAAAGAAAATAATGTTAAGTTAAAAGGAGAAAAAGATGGCTCATAAAAAAGCCGGAGGTAGCACAAGGAATGGAAGAGATAGTGCAGGCAGGAGGCTTGGCATCAAAAAATTTGGTGGAGAAAAGGTTATTCCTGGAAACATTATTGTAAGACAGAGAGGCACAAAATTTCATCCAGGTGAAAATGTTTCAATAGGTAAAGATCACACAATATTTGCACTTAAAGAGGGGCAGGTTTTCTTTGAAAAAAAAACTGGCAACAAATCCTTCGTAAACGTAGAAATAAAAAAGTAAAACAAATCTAAATGAAGTTTTTAGATGAAGCCAAAATCTACCTCAAGGCAGGAGATGGTGGAAACGGTTGTGTTAGCTTTCGTAGGGAAAAATATATAGAGTTTGGTGGTCCTGATGGAGGTGATGGAGGTGGTGGAGGTAATATCGTTTTCAAATCTCTTTCAAACCTAAATACACTTATAGATTTTAGGTATAAGCAGCATTTTAAGGCAGGAAGGGGAAAAGATGGTTCGGGTAAAAATAAAACAGGATCAAATGGAAAAAATTTAGAAATTAATGTTCCTATCGGAACAGAAGTTTTATCAGAGGATAAACAGCTAGTACTTAAAGACTTAACAAAAGATGATCAATCATTTGTAATACTTAAAGGTGGTCGAGGAGGAAGAGGAAATCTTAGGTTCAAATCATCAACTAACAGAGCTCCCAGAAATTTTGATTATGGTGAAAAAGGTCAAGATAAATGGGTATGGTTAAGACTTAAATTAATTGCAGATATTGGATTAATTGGTTTGCCAAATGCTGGAAAATCTACTCTTCTTAAAAGGCTTTCTAATGCAAAACCTAAGATTGCTAATTATCCTTTTACAACCTTAAAACCTCAATTAGGACTTTTCAGGCACGATGATAAAGATGTCATATTGGCTGACCTCCCGGGGTTGATAGAAGGTGCATCAAGCGGCGTTGGCCTGGGTTTAAAGTTTCTTGCTCACATTGAAAGATGTAAAATGTTATTCCATTTATGTGACATTTCAGTAAATAATTCTAGTGAATTGATTGACAACTATAAAATAATAAGGAAGGAACTAAAAAATCATAAAATTTCAAATATTGAAAAAAAGGAGGTTATTTTATTAAGTAAATCTGATCTGCTTGACTCAAAAACAATACTCGAAAGAATTAAATTGCTTAAAAAAATTACACAATCTAGAATAATAGCGGTTTCTAGTCATTTAAATATAGGTATAGAACAAGTCGAATCTGTTTTGATTAAAGAAATTTAATGAAGGAAAATTTTTTAGAAAATACTAAAAGAATAGTAATAAAAATAGGGTCTTCTCTTTTAATAAAAAAAGACGAATTTAATAGTATATGGCTTCAAAATTTTATTGAGGACATAATTTTTTTAAAAAAAAATAAAACAGAGATTTTAATTGTCACGTCTGGTGCTGTGTCTCTTGGAAAGAAATATCTTAAACTTGATAAAAAAAAACTCAAAATCAATGAAAAGCAAGCTTGCGCAGCCTGTGGACAAGTAATTTTAATGAACAACTTCAAAAAATCTTTTGCAAAAAAAAAGATTAAGGTTGCTCAAATTCTTTTGACATATTCTGATACAGAGGACAGAAGAAAAAGCCTAAACTCCAGAGAGACTATATTCGAGCTATTAAAATATGGCACTATTCCGATAATAAATGAGAACGATACCGTTGCCACTGACGAGTTGAAATTTGGGGATAATGACAGACTTGCAGCTCGAGTATCACAAATAATTTCTGCTGATAAATTATTTTTACTAAGTGATGTAAATCGACTTTACACAAAAAACCCTAAAATTAATAGAGACGCTAGATTAATAGAAAAGATAGATGAGATTGATGAAAGACATTTTAAAATGGCTGGAAGTTACACTAATGCTTATGGTACAGGTGGTATGCAGACGAAAATAGAGGCTGCGAAGATTGCTACAAGCGCAGGTTGTGCTACAGTAATTTGTAATGGAGGTAAAAAAAATCCCATCAAATCTTTCCTAAGCAAATATATTGGAACGCTATTTCTATCAAAAGTGAGAAAGGAAAGTGGATTCAAAAAATGGCTTGCGGGGACGATTAAAGTTACAGGAAACCTGGTAATTGATGACGGAGCAAGAAAAGCAGTTATTAGAGGAGCCAGTATTTTACCAAGTGGAATAAAAAAAATTTCTGGAATTTTTTTTAAAGGTGATATAATTGAACTTAAGGATATGAGTGGTAATAAACTAGGAAAGGGCGTGACTTATTACGACTCTGAAGAGCTCAAAATAATAATGGGAAGAAAAACCGCGGAAATAAAAAAACTTCTTGGCTATGAAGGTAGAGAAGAAATTATACATAGAGATTATTTGACACTAAATGATTAAAAAATCTGAGATTGTAAATTTGGTTCAAGAAATAGGTGCAAAGGCGAAAGCCGCTTCATTTAAGATAGCATCCTTAACCTCTAAAATGAAGAATGAAATTATTAAAGATGCTGCACAGAATCTAAAAAAAAATAAAAATCTTATAATTGAGGAAAATAAAAAAGACATAGAAGATCATAGAGATAGTTTAAGTTCAGCTCTTCTTGATAGGTTGATGCTTGATTCTAAAAGAATAGATAACATGTGTATTGGACTAAAAAATATTGCAAATTTGGAAGATCCAGTCGGGAAAAGTATAAGTTCGTGGGAAAGACCTAACGGGTTAAATATTGAAAAGGTCTCCATACCGTTAGGTGTGATAGGAGTTATATACGAATCAAGACCAAATGTCGCGGCAGATGCTGCGGCTCTATGCCTGAAGTCAGGTAATGCACTAATACTTAGAGGTGGAAGAGAAAGCTTTAATTCCTCATCAAAAATTATTGAAATTATAAAGAATTCTATAAAAAAATTTGGACTACCAGAGGGAACACTACAAAATATTCCAACTGTAGATAGATCAGCAGTTGGAGAACTACTAAAGATGGATAAATTTGTTGATGTCATTATACCAAGAGGAGGAAAATCTTTAATTGAAAGGGTCAGTAAAGAGAGTAGAGTGCATGTTATAAAACATCTTGATGGCATATGTCATACTTATATTCATAAATCCTCAGATCCAGAAATATCTCAAAAGGTATCATTGAATGCTAAGATGAGACGTCCTGGCATTTGTGGTGCGACAGAAACAATCTTATGTGACGCCGAAATTATTAAATCACATATACCAAAGTTGATAGAATTACTTAAAAAAAGTGGATGTGAAATCAGGGGAGATAAAGAAATTCGAAAGTTAGACTCTTCAGTAGTAAAAGTAGAAAAGATTGACTGGTCAACTGAATATTTAGATAAAATAGTTTCAATTAAAACAATTTTTAATGGCGTCGATGAGGCAGTAGAGCATATCAACTTTTATGGATCAGGCCATACGGATGCCATAATTTCTGAGGATAAAAAAGTGGCAGAGTATTTCTTAAATAACATTGATAGTGGAATTGTAATGCATAATACATCTACCCAATTTGCAGACGGAGGGGAGTTTGGGATGGGTGCTGAAATAGGAATTTCGACCTCAAAGGTTCATGCTAGAGGGCCGGTAGGTGTTGCCCAACTTACTAGTTTTAAATATAAAGTAAGAGGTGCGGGCCAGACTAGGTCATAATTTGAATAAAAAAAATAAAAGAATTGTTGGAATACTAGGAGGTACTTTTGACCCTCCACATGATGGTCATAAATTCATCAGTAATTATGCTATTCTTAAATTAAATTTAAATGAAGTATGGTGGGTTGTTTCAAAGAATCCATTTAAAGCTAAAAGCAAATCATTGCAAATCAGAAGAAAACTAGTGAAAAAATTTTTAAAATCAAGAAAAATTAAATATATTGAAATCGAACCAATTCATAGCAATTATGCAATTGACTCGATCAAATATCTAAAAAGTAAATTCAAGAGTTGTAAATTTATTTGGCTTATGGGTACTGATAACTTGTATGATTTTCATTTATGGAAGAATTGGAGAGATATTTTTTATAATATTCCAATTGCAATTTTTGATAGACCATCTTACTCTTTCATAATAACAAAGAGTAAAGCACTTCTTTTTTTTAGGAAATTTAGAATTAAAAAAAACTTTTCAAAATCACTTAACCCCTCAAAACTTCCTTCATGGGCCTTCATAAGTGGTTTAAAAAACAACCAGTCATCATCATATCTTAGAAAGAATAGATGAAAAAAACAAATGAAGTAAAAAAACTACTACAAAAGGTTCAAAAAGATTTAATACTTGCAAAAGCTAAAGATATCGAGATTATTGATATAAAAAATCGAAGTGCTCTTGGAGACTATATGATAATTGTAAGCGGAACCTCATCAAGACACCTTAAATCAATAGTAAATAATATAGTAAAATCAAATAAAAAATTTGTAAATTCGACGGAAGGACTCAATTCTACGGATTGGCTAATTGTAGATTTTGGTGATATTATTTTAAATGTTTTCAAACCCGACACTAGAAAACATTATTCACTAGAAAAAATTTGGAAAAATAATGATTTGAAAGAAGAAAAGATTGGTTTTGGTTAATCATGCAAATAAATATTCTATCTCCGGGAAAGTTCAAAACACATCAAGAGCATAAAAAGATTTTCGAATACTATAAAAAAAGAATTAAAATAAAAGTCAATTTACTAGAGTTGAAGTTACATCAAACAGATAAAAAATTAGACTTAGAGAAAAAAGAAATTCTAAAATATTTAAAAAAAGATGACTATGTTTTTATTTTAGACAAAAATGGCGATAATTTATCTAGTATAAATTTTTCAAAAATTTTACGGGAAAAAGTTGAAAACAATCGTAAAAATATTGATTTTATAATTGGCAGTGATGCTGGCTTGGATAATTACTTTAATAATTCATTTAGAAATATAGGATTTGGCAAACAAACATGGCCCCATCTCTTAGTTAGAGTAATGCTTATAGAACAAATTTATAGGGCCTTTGAAATTATGAAGAGGTCTGGTTATCATAAGTAAAATCAAAATGTCTAACAAAATTTTATTATGTATTCTTGATGGTTGGGGTTTGGCTGAAAATAATCCCAAAAATGCTATTTCGATGGCTAAGAAAAAAAATTATGATTTTTTGGCCTCTAAATATGGCTACACACACTTAAAAGCATCTGGAAATGATGTTGGGCTTCCCAAAGGACAGTTTGGAAATTCTGAAGTAGGTCACACAAATATAGGTGCAGGAAGAATAATACTTCAAGATATAATGAGGATATCAGAGTCATTTAGAAGTGATGAGATAAAAGAAAAATCTATAATAAAAAAAATTATCACGGAGTGTAACAGAATACACATCATTGGATTGTTATCTGATGGGGGTGTGCACGGTCATCAAAATCATTTTTTTGAGTTAATTGAGATTTTTAATAAAAATAAACCAGAAATTTTTCTTCATTGTATTTTAGATGGAAGAGATAGTTCTCCGATAAGCGGAATAGAAAATATGAAATTATTAAAAAAAAAAATTGAGAAAAGAAAAAATATTAAAGTTGCTACTGTATCAGGACGATTTTTTGCAATGGATAGAGATAACAGATGGCAAAGAGTTGAAAAAGCTTACAAGGCAATTATCGAAGGTGATGCTCCAAAAATGAAAGATTGCATTTCTTCAATTAGGAAAAGTTATGAAAATCATGTTACAGATGAGTTCTTTGAGCCAGTTGTATTTAATAAATATTCTGGCGTAAAAGATGGAGATGGATTTTTTATTACAAACTATAGGGCAGATAGAGTTAGAGAGTTGCTGAGTTCAATTTTTGATGAAAATTTTGATAATTTTTCAAGGAAGATAATACCAAAATTCTTTGAACCATTAAGTATGGTAGAATACTCAAAAAGACTAAAGAAAAAAATTAGACCAATTTTTGAAAATGTTGAAATTAAGAATACTCTTGGTAGCGCTATATCAAAAAATAATTCAAAACAATTAAGGATTGCTGAAACTGAAAAGTACGCTCATGTAACCTATTTCTTTAACGGTGGAGTCGAAGAGAAACTTCCTGGTGAAGACAGAATTCTTATACCTTCTCCAAGAGTTGAAACTTATGACTTAAAACCAGAGATGTCAGCTTATGAAGTAAAAAATGAAGTTTTAAAAAATTTAAAAAAAAAATATGATTTCATTGTCTGTAATTTTGCAAATCCTGATATGGTTGGGCATACTGGAAACTTTGAAGCCACAGTAAAGGCTGTTGAGGTTGTTGACGAATGCATAGGAGAAATTTATGATCAATGTATAAAAAATGGTTATGTATTAATTTTAACCTCTGATCATGGGAATGCTGATAACATGTATGACAAAACAAAGAAACTAGAATGTACAACTCATTCTTTGAATCCAGTCCCATTTATTGTGTGTAAAAACGTAGAATACAAAAATAAGATTGGAAGACTTTCCGATATTGCGCCGACTATTCTTAAACTACTCAAAATTAAAATTCCAGAAGAGATGAATGGCACTCCTATTATAAAATGAGAAAACTCTTAATTTTTTTTTTAATTTTATTTTGTTTTGATGAGGTTTTTCCAAATGATTTGCGATTTAAAAAGAGACTTAATCTTTTAAAAACACAAACAGTCCAGATTCACGATGAAATTCTTCATAATAATGAGGAGCTTAAAAAAATAAAAGTTGATATTGATAAAAATACACAACAAAAGGTAATTTTTAATAAATACATTAAAGATAAAGAGTTTCTAGGACGAAGAATAGTCTTTTTACTACAGGATAAATTTTATACAAACCAAATTACAAGGGTTTTAAGAAACCTCAATAATTCTTCAGAAAATGTAATAACCAAGCAAATAATCAGAGAGTTTTTTTTGAAAGAAGTTAAATTTGGAATAGGTGAGTATTTCAATAATCTAGAAAACCTTAAGGATCTAGATAAGAAACTTTCTTTAGAATTAGAAAATTATAAAAAGAAGAAAAAAAACCTAAAAAAAAAACTAGTTAAACTTGAAAAAAAAATAAAAGAAGTTGCTTCTTTACAAAAAAAGGTAAAACCTAACAAAAAATTAAAAGCTAAAGAGAGTAATTTAAGAAGAAAAGCAAAAAACCTTAACGAGCTTTTGAAGTCCACTGAGTCAAAAACTAAAATTATTTCTCGTATAAGATCTAAAATAAAAATGCCTGTTGTTGGTAATATAGTCTCAGACTTTGGAGAGGGAAAAGATTTACATAAACTTAAAAATGGATTGGTTTTCAGGGTAAAAGAAGATTCATTCGTAACTTCACCAATGAATGGAACTGTTGTCTATGCAAACAAATTCAGAAGCTTTGGAAATTTAGTGATGATTAAAGATGATAGAGGTTTTACATCAGTTTTAATAGGCATGAAAAATCTTCTAATTTCTACCGGCAACGAAGTTCTTGCGGGAGAACCAATTGCTAAGATTTCTTCAAACGTAAAGAGTCAATTATATTTTGAGTTAAGAGAAAACGGCAAAATTGTAGATCCAAAATCAAAAGTTGAGATTTTATAAAAAAACTGCATAATCAATCCTATATATATATATATTATGAAAAAACTTTTACTTATATTAATACTAATAATCTCCCCGTACCAATCTGTTTCTGAAGAAGAGAAAGATGTTTATAAATATCTAAATCTTTTTGGAGAAGCATTTGAAAAAATAAAAAATAATTATGTAGAGGATGTAACGTCTAAAGATTTAATCGAATCTGCAATTGAGGGAATGCTTAGCTCTCTGGATCCACATTCTACTTACCTTAATTATGATGAACTTAACGAGCTAAAAGTCCAGACCAAAGGAGAATTTGGTGGTTTAGGTATCGAGGTAACTTTAGAGAACGGGTTTGTCAAAGTGATTGCTCCAATAGATGACACACCTGCAGCAAAAGCTGGAATTAAGGCCGGTGATCTTATAACACACCTTGATGAGGAGCCCGTGCTTGGGATGACTTTATCAGAAGCTGTTACAATCATGCGAGGTAAAGTGGGGTCAAAAATAAAACTAACAGTTAATAGAAACGAAAGTGAGAACCTTCAAATATCTATTACAAGAGCAATTATTCAGTTGAAAGCAGTCAAAGCTAGAGTCGAAAATAACATTGGGTATATTAGAGTTTCTTCGTTTAATCAGAAGGTTGACCAAGAGATAGTCGATTCCATTAAAAATTTTAAAAAAGAAAAACTCATTGGATACGTACTAGATCTTAGAAATAATCCTGGTGGTTTATTAGATCAAGCTGTAAATGTGACAGATATTTTTCTAGAAAGAGGTGAAATTGTCTCCACAAGGGGTAGAAATGGTAAGCAAGGCAGTAGATATAATGCAGTAAAAAAAGATCTCACTAACGGATTGCCTTTAGTTGTTTTAATTAATCAAGGTAGTGCTTCAGCTTCGGAAATCGTTGCAGGGGCTCTTCAGGATCATAAAAGAGCAATTATAATGGGAACAAAATCTTTTGGCAAAGGATCAGTTCAAACGATTATTCCTTCCGGTAATGATGTTGCAATAAAACTTACCACTGCAAAGTATTATACACCATCTGGAAAATCAATTCAAAAGACAGGAATTGATCCTGATATACTTGTTGAGCAAGCGGAATTAAAAAAGCTTGACTCTTTAAATAACAGAAAAGAATCTGATCTCAGGGGTGCTATTGATAATGAACAAAAAGTAGAAGAGAAAACTACGAACAATAAAAAAAATAGTGATGAAGAAACTGATGATTACCAGCTAACCAGGGCTTTTGATCTTATTCTAGCTTTAAATCTAGTTAATAAGCCCTAATTCATAAACTGATTACTATGAATAAGAACTATCGCAAAGGGGTTGGAGTTTTTCTAATAAATGAAAATAAAAAATTGTGGGTAGGAAAAAGATTAGACCATAAAAATCAATATTGGCAGATGCCCCAAGGTGGAATTGATAAAGGAGAGTCGCCAGAAAACGCGATGAAAAGAGAGTTGCTTGAGGAAACTGGGTTGAGTGCAGACTATAAGATTATTAGGAAAGCAAATGGTTGGCTAAAATATGACCTTCCAAAAAAAATGATTGAACAAGTTTGGCAAGGAAAGTTCCTTGGTCAAATACAAATGTGGTATGCATGTCTATTTTTTGGTGAAGATAAGCAAGTTAATCTGAACTTCACTGATAAACCTGAATTTTGCAATTGGAAATGGATCGACCCATCCGAATCAATTAATCTAGCAGTACCTTTTAAAAAGAACTTATATAAAAGTATCTTAGAAGAGTTTGAAGACATACTATCTTAACTGTAAAAAGGTTTATTTACGATTTTGAATTTTAATTGGTCAAGTTTATCAGGTGTGTCTTGTTTTTTAAAATTCTTAGAATCAACTATATCCTCTGTCAAAAGTGTGCATTTTTCTTTTAAAACTTCAACAATCCCTCCGTTTACTAAAAAAGATTTATCTAAATTATTTTTATGATAAATATAAACAAGTCCAACTCTTAGATAAGTTAAAAATGGCATATGATTTTTTAAAATACCAAAATCTCCTTCTATACCAGGAAAAATAACCAACTCTACGTCTTCATTCAAAATTATTTCTTGGGGTGATATTATTTGAAAGTTGAAAGACATTTAATTATCAATCTTTTTAGACTTTTCAATTGCTTCTTCTATGGTACCGACCATATAAAAAGCCGACTCTGGTATATCATCGTAATCCCCCTCAACCAAACCTTTGAAACCCTTAATGGTATCTTGAAGGCCAACAAAAACTCCAGGAGATCCTGTAAACACCTCTGCAACATGAAAAGGTTGAGATAGGAACCTTTGAATTTTTCTAGCTCTATCTACGACAAGTCTGTCTTCCTCAGATAGCTCATCCATTCCTAAGATAGCAATAATATCTTGAAGTGATTTATATTTTTGAAGAGTTTCTTGCACTTTTCTTGCAACAGAATAATGCTCTTCACCAATAACCCTTGGATCTAAAATTCTAGACGTAGAATCAAGTGGATCAACGGCTGGGTAGATTCCTAGTTCAGCAATCTGTCTTGAAAGGACTGTGGTTGCATCAAGATGTGCAAATGAAGTAGCTGGAGCTGGATCTGTTAAATCGTCAGCAGGAACATATATTGCTTGTACAGATGTTATGGAACCCTTATTTGTGGATGTGATTCTTTCTTGAAGAGCACCCATATCTGTTGACAAAGTAGGTTGATAACCTACTGCTGATGGAATTCTACCTAATAATGCAGACACTTCAGAGCCAGCTTGTGTGAATCTAAAAATGTTGTCTACGAATAAAAGTACATCTTGACCTTCTTCATCTCTAAAGTATTCTGCCAATGTTAACCCAGTGAGTGCTACTCTTGCTCTAGCTCCAGGTGGCTCATTCATTTGTCCATAAACCAATGCCGCTTTTGAGTCATCTCCATCAAGTTGGATAACACCTGATTCAATCATTTCATAATACAGATCGTTGCCCTCTCTAGTTCTTTCTCCAACTCCAGCAAATACAGAATATCCACCATGCCCTTTGGCAATATTATTTATAAGTTCCATGATTAATACGGTTTTTCCAACACCTGCCCCACCAAACAAACCAATTTTTCCTCCTTTTGAATATGGCGCTAGTAAGTCAACAACTTTGATTCCAGTTACTAAAACTTCGGTTTCAGTTGATTGATCTGTAAACTCTGGGGCATCTCTATGAATGGGTGACCTTAATTTTGTTTTAAGAGGACCTCTTTCATCGACTGGCTCCCCAACAACATTCAAAATTCTACCAAGGGTTTCTGGCCCAACAGGAACTGAGATTGGACTTCCTGTATCTAAAACTTTTTGTCCTCTAATTAAGCCATCGGTAGAATCCATAGCTATTGTTCTAACGGTATTTTCTCCTAAATGTTGAGCTACTTCTAAGACCAGATCTTTGCCTTCATGTTTAATAATAAGAGCATCTAAAATTTGCGGTAAGTTTTCATCGAAACTTACGTCAACAACTGCCCCTAAAACTTGTTTGATTTTCCCCTCATTCTTATTCATTAATTATTCTCCTTAAATGTTAAACTGCTTCTGCACCTGATATTATTTCAATTAATTCACTTGTTATTAAAGCTTGTCTTGATCTATTATAAAATAGTGTCAGATTATCAATCATATCATTTGCATTCCTGGTGGCATTATCCATTGCTGTCATTCTTGAACCTTGTTCACTTGCAAGATTTTCAAGAAGAGCTCTGTGAATCTGTATTGCAATATTTCTAGGTATAATTTCATTAAGAATAACTTCCTCGTCCGGCTCAAAGTCATAGGATGCATTCAAGCTCTCTGTTTTTTCTTTATTATCCAAAGGTAGTATTTGAAAAGATTCAACATTTTGAGAAATTGCGCTTTGGAACTTTGTATATACCAGATGACATTCATCAATTTTATTTTCTAGAAACAACTCTATTATTTTATCACGGATTGAGCTAGCCAGATCGAATTTTATCGAGGGATTAGCAATATCTGAAAAAAAGTTTACAATTGAGTTTTCACAACTTCTTTTTAATGAAAAATATGCTTTTTTTCCTACAAAAATATAGCTGAGGTTTTTACCTTCACTAGATAATTGTTCTGATAATTTTTTGGAAAATTTAATTATTGATCCATTAAAACCTCCACATAACCCTCTATCTGCCGAACAAATTATAAGTAGAACATTCTTATTTTCACTTCTGCTCCCAAATTTAAAATTCTGATTTTTTTTATTATTTACTAATGAAGAAACAATTTCATCCATCTTATCGGCATATGGTCTAGTTTGTTCAGCATTATCTTGAGCTCTTTTTAGTTTGGCAGCAGCAACCATCTTCATAGCAGAAGTAATTTTTTTAGTGGACTTGACACTTGATATCCTGTTTCTTAGATCCTTAAGACTTGGCATCATTTTCCTCTAAAAACTTTTTTGTATAATCTTCTAAAAATTTTTTTAACTCCACCTCAAGATTCTCATCGAGTGCTTTTTCTTTTGCAATTTTGGCAAGAATTTGTTTTCCATCTGATCTTAATTTTTCAAGTAAAAATTCTTCAAATCGTGTAATTTTAGATAATTCAATATTATCTAGATAACCTTTAACTCCTGAGTAGATAACAACTACTTGTTCTTCGACTTTCAATGGAGTGTATTGAGGTTGCTTAAGAATTTCTGTTAATCTTCTACCTCTTTCTAACAAGTTTCTAGTTGACTGATCTAAATCGGATGCAAATTGAGAAAATGCTTCCATTTCTCTAAATTGTGCAAGGTCAAGTTTTATAGAGCCAGAAACTTGTTTCATTGCTTTAATTTGAGCAGCAGAGCCAACTCTACTAACTGAGAGCCCAACATTAACAGCTGGCCTGATGCCTTTGAAAAATAATTCAGTTTCTAAAAAAATTTGTCCATCAGTTATCGAGATAACATTAGTTGGAATATATGCAGAGACATCGCCAGCTTGAGTTTCGATAACGGGAAGTGAAGTCAATGAACCAGAGCCACTTGCATCACCCATTTTAGCAGCTCTTTCTAATAATCTGGAATGGATATAAAATACATCACCAGGAAAGGCTTCTCGACCCGGGGGTCTTCTAAGTAATAGAGACATTTGACGGTAAGCTACAGCTTGTTTGGAGAGATCATCATAAAAAATAACAGCATGCATACCATTATCTCGAAAGTATTCTCCCATAGCACAGCCTGTATATGGAGCTAAAAATTGAAGTGGTGCAGGATCAGAGGCTGTTGCCGCAACAACAATAGAGTATTTCATAGCATCATTATCTTCGAGTGTTTTGACGATCTGCGCGACAGTCGATCTTTTTTGTCCAATAGACACATAAATACAATATAGTTTGTTTGATTCATCGTCAGATTTATTGATTTCTTTTTGATTAATAATTGTATCAACTATCACAGAAGTTTTACCGGTTTGTCTATCTCCAATTATTAGTTCTCTTTGACCTCTTCCTATTGGAATTAGACTGTCGATGGCTTTGATTCCCGTTTGCATTGGTTCATGAACTGATTTTCTGGGTATGATTCCTGGAGCCTTAAGTTCAGCTCTTCTATATTTAACATCTTTTAGGGGACCTTTCCCATCTATAGGGTTTCCAAGACCATCAACAACTCTACCTAATAAAGACTTACCTGTTGGAACTTCTACTATAGATTCAGTCCTTTTTACAATATCACCCTCTTTAATTGATTTATCACTTCCAAAAATAACAACGCCCACGTTATCATCCTCTAAATTAAGCGCCATTCCCTTAACTTTTCCAGGAAACTCAACCATTTCTCCAGCTTGAACATTGTCCAGGCCATATACTCTTGCTATTCCGTCTCCAACTGTAAGAACGGTTCCAACCTCCGAAATTTTTGGATCCTCTCCTAAATCTTTGATTTCCGATTTAAGTATTGCTGATATTTCAGATGCATCGATTGTCATTAAGATATCCTTTCGTTAGGTTTTAAAGTTAGTGAGCTTTGATTTGATTGAATTATCAATCATCATTGATTTTATTTTTATGATTATACCCCCTATAATATCTTTTTTTACTATTTTTTTTAGTTTGATTTTGATATTTAGTGAATTCATAAGTTTCTCTTTAATAGAATCTTGAGCTTTCTGGGTTAGAGCTTCCGAGGTAATAACTTCAACTTCTGTCAAACCATTTTCCTCATCTATAATTTTATTAAATTCTTTAAAAATTTTTTGATAATATAGAATTTTTCTATGTTTTGTAAGTACGTTTATAAATCCCATAAAACATTCATTATACTCGGCTTTTGAACAAATTTTTGTAAGTACTTTTGATTTTTTATTTGCATTTATGAGTGGGTTTGAAATAAATCGAAAGAAAGGATCTGAATTTTTAATTAAATCACATAATTCTGCAAAATTTTTGTTGATTTGTTCAAGCTCTTTCTTATTAGATGACGAGAGGATCAGAGCTTTTGCGTATCTATTACAAATCTCATTGGTGTATTGTGAATTCTTTGTCAAATGTATGCCTTAAATTTAAAACTTGTTATTACCATAAGAAGAGTTTTATATCAATATTTGAAAATTTTTATATAAAGTTTATTGGATCTACGTCTATATACAATTTTAATTCCTTAGGAACATCAATTTTCATGAGAAAATCTTTTATTTTTTTTTGTTCTTTAAAATTTTTATTTAATTTAATAAGAATTCTATATCTAAATTTCAGGTTTTTCTTAAATAAAATAGCTGGTGCAGGTCCAAATGTTGATAAATTTCTAAAGCTTTCTCTGATTAATTTAATTATTCTTTGAGAAAAATTAATAACTGATCTTTCTTTTTTGGAAGAAACAATAACAGATATTTGTCTCACAAATGGTGGATGATCATTTTCTTTTCTTGATTTTAGTTCCCAGGTATTAAATAAATCAACATCTTGATGCTTACAGTGTTCCATGACTGGATGATTTGGCTGAAAAGTCTGGATAAAAACCTCTCCATCAAGATTTACTCTCCCAGCACGTCCTCCAACTTGAATTATTTGCTGAAAAGTTTTTTCGTATGATCTAAAATTAAAATCACTTATTAAATTATCTATATTTATAATTCCCACGGTTTTGAGCGAAGGAAAGTTATGTCCTTTTGAGATTAATTGGGTTCCAATAATAATGTCTATCTCATTAGATGTAATTTTGGAAATAGTATCTTTAAAAACAGTTGTGCTTTTAGTTTTATCACTTGAAAGCAAACACTTTTTTGCGGTAGGAAATAATTTTTCTACTGATTCATATACTTTTTCAATTCCTAACCCAGGGTAATAGAAATTGTCTTTACTATCACATTTTGAACATACCTTTTTAAAAATCTCTTTATGATTACAATGGTGACATAAAAAATAACTGCTATTTTTATTTTTAAAATCATGTAATACCAAGCTAGTGTTACAGTTTTTACATGATTTGACAAAACCACAACTTTTACAAATAACAAAAGGAGCATAGCCTCTTTTATTTATAAAAATTAAAGTTTGATAATTATTTTTAATATTTTCCTGAATACTATTCACCAGCCTCGTTGAAATTATATTTTTTTCCTTTTTCATATCTACAATTTGAACTTTTGGTAGTGGAGAGTTGTTAAATCGTTTTGAGAGTTTAAAACTTAAAAATTTTTTTTGTGCTACATTCCAAAATGACTCAAGAGATGGTGTCGCAGAACTTAGAATAATCATACAATTAGAGTTTTTAGCTCTTACTATCGCAAAGTCTCTTGCATTTATAATAATCTGTTCTTCCTGTTTGTAAGAACTATCATGTTCTTCATCAATTACAATTAATCCAAGATTTGAAAATGGTAGAAACAAAGCTGATCTTGTCCCAATAACTAATTTTAATTTTTTATTATTAGTTTGTGACCAAATTTGTTCTCTTCTTTTTTTATTAATTGATGAATGATAGATAGCAATGTTAATTGAAAAATCCTTTTTAATTTCTTCGACCCACTGTGTTGTTAAAATAATCTCTGGAACAAGGATCAAACATTGATACCCTTTTTCAAGAGCCTCTCTAACTTTGTGCATGTAGACCCTGGTCTTTCCGGAGCCTGTGACGCCTTGTAACAAAATTGTATTAAATTTTTTAAAATTTATTTTTTTTAAGTTTGTAATCACATTTTTTTGATTGAAATTTAAACTTAATTTTTTTTTCTTACTTGTAAATAATTCCTCTTCAACATCCAAAAATTTTGAATTATTTTGAGGAAAACTCGATAAAAATAACTTCAGAATCATAGAAGAGTGATTGCAACTGTAAGCACTTATAAAATTAATACTTTCGAGTATTTCTTGATTAAACTTAAGGTTATCAAATACTTTTCTTACATTTTTAAGAGGTCTATCAATTTTTTTTATACATTTATGATTTATAACAAGGCCAACCAAAATTTTTTTGCCAAATTCAACCTCTACCAATGATCCAGCTTTGACTAAATCAAAATCTTCCACAGTATAATAAAAAGTCTTTCTTATTGGTAGAGGCAGTAAAATCTCACATATCATTTTTAAATTATAGCAAATAATTTTATATAATATTGTTTAATTTCTTCTAAGATATTAATATTAAAAATGATTAAAAAAAAATTAAAAGTTAATCAGGTTATAGATTATCTTGAAAACAATCCTAATTTCTTTTTAGAAAATACCAAAGTTCTTAAAAACATTAATTTCCCGTTAAATAACAGTGAATCTGATAATGATAATTCTGACGTTATACAATTTAAAGATTGGCTAATAAAAAATTTAAAAATAAAACAAAAAAATATCATAGAAAATGCCAAACACAATTTTTTAACTCAGAATAAAATACATCAATCAATTTTGAAAATTCTCAAAAAGAAAAACTTAATCGATTTTTTTAGATATTTAATTCAAGTTCTTCCCCATGATTTTGATCTGGAAATAATTAATGTTGTGACATCCAAAAAAAGTTTATCTGACACATATAACCTAATCCTTCTTGAGGAAATAGTCATTGAAGACTTGTATGGTAACGAAAATCAATTAATAATGGATGCTTCAGATAAGCAAAGTGGCATTTTTAAAGACAAAAGTGAATTAATTTACTCAAATGCAATTTTCTCCATGAAATTTGAAATCTTTGATTCAAAGTCTCTATTAGTATTTGGCAGCAAAAATAAACACTTCATTGATAATAGAGCTTACGATTTAATACTTTTTTTTTCAAATGTAATCCAGGAAAAACTTTTTCAATTATTCAATAAATAAAAATGAGCTCTTTTTTTGAAGAATGGAAAACATGG
>MDTB01037981.1_pt1 | contig 21826 bp, 31 predicted proteins | sample 811161 | NCBI WGS metagenome assembly MDTB01 (sample SAMN05326650, study PRJNA326480) | marine metagenome | isolation source: seawater | place: Mediterranean Sea | collected 2009 | reverse complement strand
GGATTGGTTTGCTAATATAGTGATGTGGTTGTTCACTATGATTACTTGGTATACAAACAGAATAATCTATACGGTACTATTTGTGTTAGCACTTTTAGTTTTAGTTTTATATGTTTTATAAGAGCTAGAGAGTATGATAGAGTTTAATTATAAGTTTGATTATAAAAACACAATGTTCATGCCAAACGATAAAAGATATCGAATAGGTCGTGGTGAACAAGGTGTATTACTTGTTAGACCATATACCGATGATATTTGTAAACATTGGAGATTTAAAACACCTAGTGAGGCATTTATATCTAGCACAAAAATTTTATTCGAATACCATGTGTATAAAGACAAAGAAGATTTTGTAGGTATGGATATGTGTAGAAAATTTTTAGAAATGGGTTTTACCAGAGCAAGAAGATATGCTAATCATAAAGACGGTAAAAAATATGATAAAGACGGTAATGTTAAACCACAAGAAAAAGATTGGGCAACAAGTGACAAAGCAAAATCAGCAAACATATTTAAACAAGCAAGAGATAGAGTAACTACGGATCCGATATATATTCAAATGAGAAAATATTGGAGATATTTAGAAAAACATAATTATGCCAACGTATAGATTTTACAATAAGAATACAAAAACCGAGTTTGAAGAGTATATGAGTATTGCTGATATGGAAAAGTTTACGAAGAAAAAACACATTACTTTAATGCCACCTACACAAATGAATATTATCTCAGGAGTTGTATCAGCGTCAAACAATAAAGATGGTGGTTTCAATGAAGTATTACATAAAATATCTGAGGCACATCCAAATAGTGCACTTGCTGATAGAACACTTAAAAAATCTATAAAACAAGTGAAAACTAGAGAAACGATTAAAAAACATTTCAAAAAGAATAAATAATCTTATGGTCAGTAAAAAGAAAAAATTAGATATTAGTTCAACAGAATTAGTAACGATTAAACCAATTACCGATACACAAACTAAAGTTTTTGATGCATGGAAAAATGATAAAAATTTATTTTTGTACGGTATGGCTGGTACAGGTAAAACATTCATATCATTATATCTAGCACTAAAAGAAGTTTTAAAAAACGACTCACCCTACGAAAGAGTATATCTAGTAAGGTCATTATTACCGACTAGGGAGATTGGTTTTTTACCAGGTGATGAAGAAGACAAATCTTATCTATATCAAATACCATATCAAAACATGGTAAGATTTATGTTTTCAAGACCTGATGATACAGCATTCAATAGATTATATACAGATTTAAGAAATCAAGGCACGATTGATTTTTTATCTACTAGTTTTTTAAGAGGTATAACTATTGACAACGGTATTATAATAGTTGATGAGTGTCAAAATTTAAATTTTCACGAATTAGATACCATCATAACAAGAGTAGGACAAAACACTAAAATTATATTTTCAGGTGACATAGAACAAACAGACTTGATGAAAACAAATGAAAGAAATGGTATATTAAACTTTCAAAGTATTTTAAGTAATTTACCAGAGTTTGAGTGTGTTGAATTTGGAATACCTGATATTGTAAGAAGTGGATTATTAAAATCATATCTAATAGAAAAGATAAGACAAGGAAAACACTATGAGTAACTATAACGAATGTTTAAAAATAATATTAATGCACGAAGGTGGTTATGTTAATCACCCTAAAGACCCAGGCGGTGAAACTAATTTGGGCGTCACAAAAAGAGTTTATGAAGAGTGGGGTGGAACAAAAGAAATGAAAGACTTAACAATAGAAGATGTTGAGCCTATTTACAAAAAAAATTATTGGGATAAAATTAAGGGTGATGATTTACCTGATGGTTTAGACCTATGTGTTTTTGACTTCGGTGTAAATGCAGGTCCAGGTAGAGCTGCAAAATTTTTACAAAAATTATTAGGTGTAACACAAGACGGTGGTATCGGACCACAAACTCTTGGTGCATTACAATCAGCTATCGGTGAAGATAAGGTAACTCAAACTAGAGAAATGATAGAAAAGTATCAATCTATGAGGCAAGAGTATTATGAAGGTCTATCTACATTTAATACATTTGGTAAAGGTTGGACTAGACGAGTAGACGAAACGACTCACGAAGCCATAAGTATGACTTGATTTTTAGTACGTTTTGTGATATAATATATTATGCAGATTATGAAAAACCATATTAAATTAGACCAAGAATTACCAGAGTTAAAAGCTAAAAATGTTGACGGTAAAAGATTTTATGAGAAACAAGACGGCTCAAGATATCCGTCAATAACTTCCGTTCTATCAATAAAAAACAATGAGGGTATACTTGCTTGGAGAAAACGAGTAGGTGAAGAAGTTGCAAATTATGTTTCTATAAAAGCTGCAAATCGTGGAACATATGTTCATAACATGGTAGAAGATTATTTAAATAATTTACCTACAAATGAACTAGAAGATAAACACAAAAAGAAATTTCTCGCTTATACTATGTTTACTGTTTTAAAAGATAAATTAAAACACATAGACAATATACATTTACAAGAAGCACAAATGTTCTCAGATAAATGGACAGTTGCAGGTAGATGTGATTGTATCGCAGAGTATGAGGGTGAACTATCGGTAATAGATTTTAAAACATCTACGAGTGAAAAAAAAGAAGATTGGATTGAAAATTATTTCATACAAGGTACTGCATATGCAGAAATGTATGAAGAGCACTTCCATAAACCTATCAATCAAATTGTTATTTTAATCGTAACCGAGGAGGGGACAACACAAGTTTTTAAGAAAGACAAAAAAGAATTTCTACCAAAACTTGAGGAGTCAGTTAAACAATTTTATGATTGGATAGAAAATGAAAAACAAAATATTAAATAACTTACCAGGTATTTGGATTATTCTAGTATTTACACTAGGATTATTATTAATATCAAAACATGCACAAGCCCAAGAGCATCCTGTGTTTCCGGATGGCGTAATGAAAACACAACAAATACCTATTTTTTGCGGTTCAGGACCAGTAGTATTTTCATATGCAGGTAATGTATTCAAACAAAAATCATTTGCATATTCTGAAGTAAAAAAAAGTGGTAACCCTAATTCAGAAACTTTTGCATGGATATCGTTTTGGTATAGTGAAGAATTAAATAATGGTTCTATATTTTTAACTATAAAAGAAACGGGTGAAACTTGTATGATGGGTTATGGTATGGAGTGGATATTTGATACAGAATTTTTATTAGATATAGTAAACGATTCGTTAAATGATACAGGTGATTTGTAATGACACCTAAACAGTTTTCTATATTAATAGATGATAAAGTAAAACAAAAATCTATTACTCATATGGATGCAGTATTAGAGTATTGTGAAGAAAAAAATTTAGAGAGTGACCAAATTAACCACCTAATTAGTAGGTCGTTAAAAGAAAAAATAAGAGTTGATGCTGAAGCAGTAAATCTAATGCCGAAATCATCAACCCTACCAGTATAGGAGAAATATTATGGAAATAGCATTGGCAATTTTAGTGACTTTATGGATTGTAGGAGTCGTATCTGATTAATGGCAACCTTCGGTATAAGTTCACTAACGAGAAAAAGTAAACAATCACTTAATAATAGTAATATAATTAGAGAGGAAAAAATATATATGAGGCAATGGGATTTGATGAACCACACTTTTAAATTTAGAGTGGGTGATAGTGAAGAGAAAGGAGGCTGTACATTTATAGGTGGTGAATGGAAAGATGTTACCACAGACGATTTATTCAAAGATAAAAGGGTAGTAATGTTCAGTTTACCTGGTGCGTTTACACCTACATGCTCTGGTGAACAATTACCTGCTTACGATAGAGCTTATAATAAATTTGGTGAATTAGGTATCGACCACATTTATTGTATTTCAGTAAATGATGCATTTGTTATGAATGCTTGGGCTAGAGATTTAGAAATTAAAAACGTAACAATGATACCTGATGGTTGTGGTACATTTACAAGGTCAATGGGCATGTTAGTAAATAAACCAAAACAAGGTTTCGGATTAAGAAGTTGGAGATATTCTGCATTCATTAATAACGGTATTGTAGAGAAATTTTTTGAAGAACCTGGTTACAATAATTTTAGTGCTGATGATGACCCATATGAAGTATCTGACCCAGAAACAATGTTAAATCATTTAAAGGGTTAGTGACTGGTTTTGAGGCATATAAAACTTATCTGGCAATAAAATTACATTTTACCAGAAAAGATTATGATTATCATAAATTTGATGGTCACACAAGAGCCACAGTAGAAAGTTTTGAAAAGAGAAATGATAAGTATTTTTTTCACAAAATTGCTAAGAAGTATCCTAGCAATATTTCTGATTTTTTTGTGGCTAATCTTGTCAATGATAATTCCAAATGGGTTGGTGATTTCGTTTTATCTGATAGTGAGCGTACTTATCTATCATGGCGTAAAAAGGTTGATGGGTTGTGGTACTACTTCTCGCAAGACATAGATACTTTATTGAAAAAAAGTCAACAACGATTTGATAATATATTTAAATGTCCTAGAGGTCAACACCCTATATTATTGAAATGTTTATTAGCTAAAAAAGTATCAATAGAAAGTGTTGTGATTTTAGATAAACTATTAAACTTTACAAATCAGTTTGATAAAGATATAAAAGAAACTATAATATGGCCGACAGTAAAAGAGAAGATTATCAAATACAAAAATTTTATAAAGTTCAATCCGACCCAATTCAGATTAAAATTAAAAGAGAAACTACAATGAGTAAATTAATTGTACTAGGTAATGGTGAAAGTAGAAAAGCCTACAACATAGACGAGTTAAAAACAAAAGCAAAAGTTTATGGTTGTAATGCAATACATAGAGATTATACCGTTGATGGTTTAATATCAGTAGACCCAGGAATCATTCACGAAATATATCATTCTGGTTATGCGTATGATAATAAATGTTATTTTAGAGGTTGGACACCGGTACCTGAATGGCAATATGATACATTAATTGAATCTATGAAATCACAAACAGATGGTGATTGCGATATAATATCGAATGAAAAAAATACATCTACCGAAGTTGTTTGTAATATGACCGATGTCAATAAATTAAAAGCAATAAAAAACGGTAACGATATAAAAAGATGGAAAGGCTACGGTACCAAACTCATATCAGTAAGTTGGATTAGCGAAGATAAAGTTACATCATTGTCAGATTATTTTGATAATGACCCAGGTTGGTCTGCTGGTGCTACAGCACTTGCAATTGGTGTAAAAGAAGAGAAACCAAAAACTGTCTATATGATAGGTATGGACTTTCATAGTAAAACAGATTATCTTAATAACATATACAAAGACACACCTCACTATTTGTCTAGTAAGGACCCGGCAGTAGTGCCAGAGAACTGGATAGAACAATTTAGTAAGGTATTTAGTTACCACCCAAATGTGGAGTTTATTTGGGTCCACGATGGGGAAATATTCCCCGAATGGAGTAACCACAAAAATATTAAAATTATTTCACAAAAGGACTTGACTTTATGAGTTCGCTGTGTTATAATATATACAAGTTTAGCAGAAAAGTCTTCAAGGTTCGAAACTTGAAGATGAGTCTGGCTGAATATAGCTTAAGAGGGCTAATAGCATGGCGATGGAGGGTTATGACCAAATGGTTGAAGACACCGGAGTCAGTTGTAAGTAGGGACCATCTTTTTTCAAGAAATGTTGGACTCTTCCCGGAAGCTTGTGGGTATCGTACCAACGGAGTCCCACGACTCTCTGCTGAACTTGTATAAATACTTTTATTATATTATGTTTCTGTGGACAAGGTAAATACAAATAATACGAATACAATAATACGGAGAAAAAAATATGTCATTCGCAGAACTAAAAAGAAGTCGCTCGAACTTCGATAAACTCACAAAAGAGTTACAAAAAACAACATCAACACCTGAAACAAGACAATCACTAGACGATAGATTTTGGAAACCAGAACTAGATAAATCTGGTAACGGTTATGCCATTATTCGTTTTTTACCAGCACCTTCTGGTGAAGAACTACCTTGGGCTAGAGTTTGGTCTCATGCATTTCAAGGTCCTGGTGGCTGGTATATTGAAAACAGTTTAACAACCTTAAATAAAAAAGACCCGGTAAGTGAAGATAATACTAGACTTTGGAATACTGGTGCAGAAGGTGATAAAGATATTGCTCGTAAGAGAAAAAGAAAATTATCTTATATCACTAATATTCAGGTTATAGCTGACCCAAATAGACCAGAAAATGAGGGCAAAGTATTCTTATATAAATTTGGTAAAAAAATATTTGATAAGATTACTGAAGCAATGCAACCACAATTTGAAGATGAAAAAGCAATTAACCCATTTGATTTTTGGGAAGGTGCTAATTTCAAATTAAAAATCAGAAAAGTTGATGGTTATTGGAACTATGATAAATCTGAATTTGAAAGTCCATCTAAAATCAAAGAGTCTGATGAAGACGTTGAAAATATTTGGAAACTACAAACAGGTTTACAACAGTTTCTGGCTCCAGACCAATTCAAATCTTATGATGAATTAAAGACAAAGTTTGAAAGAGTTGTGTATGGAACAGGAAGTACATCTTCAGCTGAAGATATTGATACCCCACCTGCAGTATCAGAAGCAGTAAAAGAAGATGTAAGAGTTAGTGAAACAGAAAAGAAAGAAGAAGTAATCTCCAAGCCTACTGCAACAGTAGATGATGAGGACGATACTATGTCTTACTTTTCAAAGTTAGTCAACGAAGATAACTAACTTTATCTCTCCCTTATTCACTAACGGGTTTGTGTCCTAATTCACACGCCGGCGTCCATGGTTAGACGCCACCTTTTTTATAAATACTTTATATACAGACAGAGGTTACAATGAAGTATTTACTAACATTTTTTACAATTTTATTAATATCAACGTATGCGTATGCTGACACTACATCAAGTGGTGCAACAACAAATACATTATCAAATTCATCAGGTTCGAATACCACAATTACAGGTGGATATTCTCAGGAATCAACAACCACATATGCAAGTGGTTCATCATCAAATTCTACTACAACAAATACTACTAACTCTTATACTGGTGATACTAGAGTTACACCTAGTGCAAGTGCACCATCAATATCTGCTATGTCACAAGACCTCTGTAAAGTTGGCGTATCAGCAGGTGTGCAAACATTTAGCTTAGGTATATCTGGTGGAACCACAGTAACTGATGAAAACTGTGAAAGAATGAAACTATCCAAATTGTTATACGATTATAACATGAAGGTTGCAGCAGTTGCAATACTTTGTCAGGACGATAGAGTTTTTTCAGCGATGGAAAATGCTGGCACACCGTGTCCGTTTGAAGGTATGATTGGTGAAGATGCAAAAGCACAATGGAAAAAGTATGATAAAGAAAGACCAGATTACGACCAATATACTGAAAAATTAAAAATAAGAAATGAGATAGAAACTGGTAATATAGTTTTAACACAAGAGGTTCTAGATGATAAAATTCAGATGGAACAAGAAGAGTTAAAAAACCTAGAACTAAAATTAGAAAAGTCTAAAAAAGAAGCTGAACAACAAGCATTACTTCTTCAAAAAGAACTACTAGAAATTGAAAAAGAAAATGAAAAGATAAAAAAGAAAATTGAAAAAGAAGAAAAGAAAAAGAAAAAGTTAGAAGAGAAAAAGAAACAAGAACAACAAGAGTTAGAAGATAAAAAAGCAAAGTTAGAAGCTGAAAGATTAGCTGAAGAAGAAGCAGAACAAAAGAAACAACAATACAGTAACCAAAATATAGAGATATTTAAAAACGGAAGATAATGATTAAATATTTCCTTGGAGCAGTATTGGCTCTATGGACATACTCAAATGTTTATGCTAATACTGTTTGCACAGTCAACGATTTAGGTGACAAAACTTGTGTCACATCTAGTGCCGGTGTATCTACTGGTAACATTTTAAACAATTCAACATTCGGAACAGGAAATACTACAACCACTACGAGTTGGTCTACTGATGGTGACCATGGAGTTCACACACATGGTAACTTTGGTTTCTCATATCCATCAGGTGCAGACTCATCAGGTGGTGTATTAGCATTTCAAGGTGATACCGATGATAATGTTTATCAAGATGTAGATTTAGTTGCAGACGGTCACTTAACAAAAGACCAAGTCAATCAAGGTTTCACTTCGACATTATCTGCAGATATCTGGTTTTGGAATAACCTTAAAAATACTTTCACAATGAAACAGACTATCACAGCAGCAGATGGCACTGTAACCACTCAACAAAGAGTAATAGTAGACCACGTTCCAAGCAGAAATATGAATGGTGGTTCATTTACAAATTATACAGATAGTTATACTCATAACTCAAACACACAAAACGATTTTACTATTAGAGCTGAAATGTATAATGATACAGACGGAACTCAATATGATTCTTATCATAGAGGACCAGACGTAGATAATGTTCATTTAAATGTTACAACATCAGGAACACAATCTACGGTAGTTACTTTGTGTCACGATAGAACACCACCAGCGTGTACTTATGATAATACTGCAGTAGATAATGCTGTTAATTTAGTCGAAGAAGATGGTACAAATATACTTGATAATGTAGAAGACGACATTCAAGAGGCAATAGACTTAATTACTTTTGATGAACCAGATTTTGATTTTACACCACCAGAGTTAGACACCTATCTTGTATTCGAAGACGAGTACGGTGAGATAGAAGAAATTGCTTTTGATGAATACTTTGAAACTTCTTTTACAGATATGTTAGAAGAATATGAAATGGAAGAGGTATTTGTTGAAGAATTAGAAATGGCTAATATAACTGAAGAAGAATTTTTTGAAATGGCACCAGAGGGATTAATTGATGATTTTGGTGGATTAACTAATGAAGAATTTGCTGATATGAATTTCGATGATTTACCACCTCTAGATATCATGCCACCTACAGGTATGATAGACACTATGCCTGAAATGGAGTTTACTCCAGAGGTTGTAATGATTATGCCTGAAGAGTTTACCGAAGAAATGCAAGAAGAAATTATCGATGAAATTTATGAAGAGTTTGGTGCGGATACTGAAATAGTATTTATGAGTGAAGACGAAGCTGGGTTTATGCCAGAGCCTAATATGGATATGATGGAAGAATCTGAAATGATGGAAGACATGATTATGGAAGAACCTAAACCAGAGATGATGGAGTCTGAACCTGAGATGATGGAAGAAGAGATTGAAGTAGCAAGTAATGAGGTACCTAGTGAAAGACCGTCAATAGAAGAGGTTAGAGAAGAGCCTGAGATGACTGAACCTGAACCAGAGATGATTGAAGAAGAAGAGTTTTCTTCACAGGAAGAACCTGAAATGAAAGAGGAGAAACCTGCTGAAGAAGAAGTTATTGAAGATGAGCGTAGTGAAAAACAAGAACCTGAAAAGGAGACTACTAATGACAAAAAATCAGATGCAAACAACGATGATACTGAAACCAATGAAAAGGGAGAGAAAAATGAAGAATCTACGAAAGATGACGAAGATACAACGAATGAAAAACCTGACGAACCTTCAAGTGAATCCGAGGCAACTGATATTGCAGACGCAAAGCTAAAAATTAAAGTGGCTAAAATACTGAAAGTTATCAACGACAAAATAGAAAACGAGGTACAAAAAGTCGAGGCAACTTTAACAGTAGTGAGTGAAATATTATCTAGAGACCTGGTGGCTTTACAACCTAGTCTAGCAGTTTATGAAAATAAAAATCAAAACTTCTTTGACACTAGACAGTTACCATCAGGCAATCTAGATTTTTTCAACGGAATAAATATACTAGACGCATACGATAGAGATATATATGGTCAAGAAAATTTACAGTTAATTTCAACAATGGTTGGGAATGACCCGGTTGTTGTTTATGAGAAAAAAATGAAAGAGATACAAGACAAAAAATTAAAAGTATTTCTAGAACTAAAGGAGATGTTAGATGAACGGGCTAGTAAGCAAACTAACTAATTGGGCTTCAATTATCGGAGTCATCGGTGCCATTGGTGGAGGCTTTTACGCATGGGGTGAGTTTAATACAAGACTTGATGCGATTGAAGGTTCTGATTTAGATGTATCAGCAATGGTAAAAAATTCAGAGGATATAGCAGTGTTAAATGAAAAGGTCGAAAAACTTGACCTATCAGAAATAGCTGTTTTAAGTGATAGAATAGACGGACTTGATTTATCAGGTATTGCTGTTCTAGAAGAAAAAGTAAGTAAACTTGAAAACAGACCGGCAGGAAAAGATTGGTCTGCAGACATAGCAGTATTACAAGACCAAATAAATGATATTGCTAAACTTGAAGATGAGATTGATGAAATCTGGGAATCTTTAGAAGGTATGATTGAAGATTTAGAAAAGAAAATATCTAAAAACAAAGATGCTGTTGATGATGTAAAAGCAGATGTAAAAATCAATTCAAAATCTATTGAGTTTAATTCAATTAAAATAGAAGAAGTAGATACTAAAAATAGTAATCCATTAGGTGGTTAAAAAGTAGTTTCTCCAAAAGAATTGGAAGAACTATCACCATTATTAACTGAGGGTGTTACTGCTACAGCTGTCGAACCAGAAACTGCAGTAGTATCACCTTGGTTAACAACCGTATTAGATGAAACAACAACAGGTTGAACAACATCAGCACCTTGATTTGCTTGATTATTGAAACTTAACAAAGAAGCTTGTGCATTGGTGTTAAAATTTACACCTTGTAATAATTTTAATTTTTCAACATCATCTTCATCAAAATCTCTTAACACTTTTTCTAGTGCTTTAAATTCAAATTGTGTTTGTCTAATGAATGATTTGATATTTGTTTTTATGGTATCTAAATTATCATCTTGAAAATTTGCTATTGCTTGACCAAAGAGTTCAAATCCTTCTGCAAAAGTTTTCATACCATCTCCAGCATTTGCAAGTTCTACAAATTCATCAAAAGGACCACCGAGTAATAAATCAGAAACTTTATCAAAAAATCCACCACCAAGGGCATCGATTGCATTAGAAACATCAACTATACCCACAGATGCGTCAGATAATTTTTTACCATCTAATTCTTCAAAATCTCTTAATTGTTTAGCAACATTTGTAAATACATTATCTTTTACAAAGTTAAGTAATACAGCCTCTGCTACAAATTTTAATCCAAATGCATCATCTATTTTTTTCAATGCTTGACCTGCTTGGTCAATTCCTTCAAGGTCTATACTCTTTCCTGTTTCACCTACACCGACTATATGGTCTGCTAATGTTTGTATTGTTTCAAAATCAGTAAAGTTTAGTGCAATACCTTTAACAACAAAACTACCAGATAGTGCATCATCTAAAGCTGAAAGTGCATTAGAAAATCTTGTAAATCCTACCGTATCCTCAAAACCATCACCAACTTCATCAACTTTATTCATAACATCAACTACACCCTTTAATTCATCTATACCGATAAAATTAGCAAAGATGCCCTTTGTTACAAAATCACCTGTAAATGATTTATCAAATGCTTGAAGTGCATTTGCAAATCTTGTAAAACCTGTTGTATCTTCAAAACCATCACCAATCTCTTCAGCCTTTGTAATGACATCAACTACGCCTTCTAAATCTTCTACACCTATAAAGTTAGCGAAGATACCTTTAGCAACAAAACCTGCAGTTAGACTTTCATTAAATGATGTAAGAGCTTTTCCAAATTTGTCTATTCCTTCTTGGTCTACGTTTTGTCCTATTTTACTAATTTCTTCTATTGTAAGTGCTAATTGTGTTAATGAGTCTTCGTCAACAAATCGTGAGATAACTAAAGCAATAGCATCTAATACACCTACAGAGTCATTTATGATAGCGAAAGCCTCACCAAACTTTTTCACACCTTCCATATTAATATTTTCACCATCTACACCTATTTGTAAAAATGCATCACTAAAATCCTCTAGAACATCAGGAACTTTTTCAACTGCTTCAACAAATATATCAACAGCTTTTGCAAGTCCCATAGTACCAACAGCAACACCAGCACCAATACCTAAAGCTGCAAGTCCTACACCAGCACCGGCACCTGCACCTAATCCAAGAGCACCTCCGAAACCTGCAAGTGCTAATCCACCACCACCTTGTTCTTCTTCTCCTTGAGAAGGTGCAGTGGCTGTGGGTTTACCTTTTTGTTGTTCTGATTTTTCTCTATTTCTTTCAGCTTCATCTGCTGCTCTTTTATTTGCTTCTGCTTGTGCTCTTTGTAATTCCGTAGATGCACCTAATTGTTCTGCGATTAATGCAAGAGTATCATTTGTTACTTGTAAAGCATCTGCAACTCTAGTTAATCTAATTCTAACGACACCTTGAACACCTTTTAAACCGTTAGTTACACGGTCTTTTAAATTTTCAAGTGCATCTGCACTCTGCTGTTCAGTTTCTTGATTAGCTTTTAATTGTTTCAGGATATCGTTAAAATCAGCCATTTAACCTACTTCTTTTTAACGTATGCTTGAGCCCCAAAGAAAGCTGCAACGATACCTGCAACAGCGATGAAATATACACCTGCCATGTCACCTAATATTTTTGCACCTTGGTCTAGTCCTGCAACTGTAGCGACAACTATTGCGATAGGGTATAACAACATACCGTATAAAGAATACCACGCCATAGTTCTTTGTGCATCACGCATTGCATCTTGGTCTTCAAGTTCTTTTCTTTTGAACTCTAAATACATTTTGTGCTCTTCAGCACTTACTACTCCATCACCATTGCTATCTGCGGGGTGATGAATTTTTTTAACCTCTTCTTCAGCCATTATTTGTTTTTCCTTCTTTCGTTTTCTTCTTCAATATATTGTGTCAACAAAGTGACATAAACTTCTCTTTCCCACGGCATCATATTTTCAATCTCTTCTAAACTATATTTGTGATGTTGCATCAAACCAAAATTAGTTTTGTAATACATCTCCATGTTTATGTGAGAAAGAGCTATTAAAAAAAACTTTGAACGCCCTCCAATACTACTTCAGATTTTACTTTTGTTTTTGGATTTTCGACTTCAACCTTATGTTGTAATCTAGGCATAGTATTAAAAAAGTTTCTCACATCAGCAAATTGTTTTTGTGTTAAACTTTCTATAAAGTCTACCTTCTCTTTATCAGACAAATCTTTACCATCATATACATCTTCACCATCTACAATCTGATAGATAGAATTACCAAACAGTTTAAACAGATTATCTACAACACCTATTTTCTCTTTATCTTCTTTTAATTTGCTAAGAAAGTCATCATATAAATCAAAAGCAGGATATGTCATGTATAGTTCTGCAGAATCTGTTAATTTAATTTTGTTACTGTGCCCTTCAGGCATCTCTACATTGATGTTAAGTAAATCGACTGATACTGGAACATAAGTTTCATTATCGTCTGGACATATTACATTTAGTTCAGCAGTTTCACCCACTGAACGAGCACGAATATGTAACAACAAATATTCTATGTCAAACATGGGTAAAGAACTAATATCTATTTTACTGATAACACAATTTTGAATTACATTTTTCATAGTTTCAACAATAGTTTTAGTATCTTTAGATTGTTGTGCTATCAAAAGTAATTTTTCTTCTTTCACAAGAAACGGTCTATATTTTACTACCTCATCCGTTGATGGTAGATTCAACTCATAAGTTGGATAATTTATTTTAAATGCCATTATATCTCCTTATTATATAAATGGTGGGAATAGTTTTCCACCTGTAACTCTTCCAATTGGAATACTTCTTTTTATAGAACCTATCGCATCTCTTGCAATAGTTCTAAGTGTTGGTGGTAATGAAGCCAAGAAACCACCTTGTCTTGATATCTCTCCAGTAGTTAAACCTGCAACTTTTCCTGATGCATCAACATCAACAGCAAAGTTTAACCATAGTCTAAAGTTAAATGTAACATCAAAAGTTTGTATTTGGTCTAGTGCGGCATAGTCATAATTTACTGCACCAATAATTACTGGATATGCTTCAAATAGTCTAACTCCGTATGTAATGTGACTTGTATCGTTTTTACTTTCATATTCACCCAACTGAAATATATCTAATGGAGTAACATATTCATCATAAAAGTTAAAGTTATTTGTAACATGGTCATACATTGCACTCTGCCATAATTCGAAGTAACTTCTTTGTCTTAAAAACTTATCTGCATAAAAGGTTGCAGTTACAGAACCATACTGGACACCTGTAGGATATTGTGTAACAGGACCGTATCTAGTTCTAAATGGACTTGCGTTAAATGTTCTTTCAGGCATTGTAATCTTTTGACACATCATTGTAATGTCTTGACCCATTGCTTGTTGAACAGTATAATTTTGTCTTGCTCTTGAACCTGATTGTGTAACACTTGGTGGACCACCTTCAAATACTGATTGGTCACCACTTTGTTTTAAATCAGGTAAATTACTTGTAGATGAAGATAACTTTTCTAAACTTGCTGGTAATTGAAATCTAACAGAAAATTTAGATGGTTTTGCTAATCCACCGTTTTTAGAAATACCTGCTCTAAAACGATTTATTGCAGTATCTAAACTTTCTGGTTTTGGTTTGTTAAGATTTTCATATTCTCTACCTCTTGGTAATCCTATACGAATATCAAACGGACCTACTCTTTTACCTTGTCTAAAGATTGCCATTAGCTTACCATCCTTCTACTATCTGCAAATACTTTACTCTCACTTGCTTTTTCAAATTTAGCAACAGGCATAAATATTGCAGGTATGTAATCGTCTTTTTCTAATCTCATAAACCCAGACCTATAGTGAGCTCTAAGATATCTTTTGATTGTTGGTCTTATTAACTTAATTCTTTTCAACTGTGAATAATTACGTCTAAAATTACGATTGTCTAATTCTTCAAGCAGTCTTGCTCGTAAGTTATATGGTAAGTAATGAAAGTTCATACCTAAGAATCCATCTTCATACAACTCAATAATAAACACTAATGGAAATCTATCGTAATATGGTAATTTTCTTTTTAACTTTGGGTCATATGAAAACATACAGAAATCATATAGTCTAGGTCTTGCAACAACATTACCTTGACGCATGAGTTTTGCTGATGATATTCTACTAGCTAATTGTCTAACTTTAGAACGGTACCAGTTTACACTTTTCTCTTTGTCACCTGCAGATTTTCTTATTGTATCAAATATACTTGCCATGTGACTATTTATATGGAGATAAGAAATCCTCGGTCAGTATTTGAAACTCAATACCTTTCTTTTTACAATACTTTTCTGCAGCAGTCCATTTGGCCCTATTCTTCACATACTCTAATACATCATTCTTCCATACTCTTGTCTTTCTTTTAGGGTTTTTAGGTGGTGGTTTAGTGTACTTTTTTGGTTTGACTTCGATGACTTTTTGTGTTATAATGTTCTTATTGTTTCGATACTTAATCCAGAAGTCTGGAAAGTATCTAGACATACCACCAGTTATGGGATTATCGTAAACAATGCTAAACTCTTCCGACTTCCACTCTAATATATTTGGATTCGTATCTAGATATACCATCACTTTTCTTTCCCATAAACTACGGTATATAATATTGGTGTGGTCTCCAATATATTTTTTTGGGTTAGATGGCTTATATCTTCCTTTATAACTGCGATTTCTCATCATAAATAGTCTTATGGCTACAGGAATATTTAGTTTACTTGGAATAAGAAATTCTAAAGACGCAGGGTCAAGTGGACCAAGTGCAACATTACCAAACAAAAGTAAATTTACAGATAGAGATACCTCTGACTTTGGTTTTATGGACCGTAGTAAGTTCAATACTGAAATCATGTCTTATCCACAAGGTGTAGAAGATGACCCATCACAAGGTCACTACATGCTTTTTTTTATTAAGAGTAGAAAAGATGCAGAAGTTGGATTTGATGTAAAGACTGATGGTAAAGGTAATATTAAAGCATCTGGTACAGGCATTAATACTACGAGTTCAAATAGAAAAGATATATTATCAGCTTCAGGAAGAAGTGTTAAAGGTGTTTCGTTAAGAGAACCTTTTAGACTTGGTAAAAACGCAGCAGGTGGAAGTGTTGATAGAATATTTAATACATTCTCTTTAACCGAAGATGTAATATCATTATATATGCCACCAGGTATATCTAATGTATCAACCATATCATATGATGCTACTGAACTAGGTTTAATAGGTGGACTTGCTAAACAAGGTAAAGTAGATATTCAAGAGGCCGTTGCAGTATTACAAGGTTCAGATAATATAACAGCATCGAGTCTTGTTGAAGCTGTTACAAAATTTAAAGAAACTGCAGGACTAGCAACTACTCAAGCAGTAAAAGAGGGTGGTAAAGCTGCAGCAAATCTTGTTGGATTAAATGAGATTGCACAGACAGCACAAAGAATTGTAGGTAGAGCAGTTAATCCACATCTAGAGATTTTATTTAAAGGTGTGGGTTTAAGAGAATTTTCATACACATTTAAGTTTATACCGAAGAACGAAAAAGAAGTAGAGCAAGTACATAAGATTATTAAAACTTTTAGAAGACATGCTCATCCTACGTTTGATAAAATAACTGCAGGTGGGTATTTCGTGGTTCCATCACAATTTGAACTCCACTATATGTATAAAGGTGTAGAGAATCCATGGTATAATCGTATCGGTGATTTAGTTTGTACAGGTGTTAGTGTGAACTATGGTCCAACTGAACAACAAACATTTAGACCAGTAGGAGAAGCACCACCACCTATTGAAATAGATATGACTGTAAACTTCACAGAAACAGAAATAGTAACCAAAGAAAAAGTAGATGAAGGATTCTAATGTACTTTAGCAAATTTCCTACATATGAATACGATTTAAAGGGTGACGACCAAAGAAAACTCTTGACAAACATACTTGAGCGTGTTAAACTAAAAGCAAATGTTTTAGCAAATACACTTGTTATGGATAAGTACGAGGTAAAAGATGGAGAAACACCTGAAATCGTAGCCGACAAGTATTATGGTGACTCACGATATCATTGGATTATATTACTTGTCAACAATCTAACAAATCGTTTTGATTTTCCTATGTCGGTAAGAGCTTTCAACGAATATTTAATTGAAAAATACGGAGTGGGTAATCAAGATGGTGTTCATCACCACGAGGTTGCACAATCAAGTGGTGACACTTCGAGAAAACTTATCGTATCAAGTGATACAACTGGTGCAGTTGCGATAACAAATAGAGAATACGAACAAACATTACAGGACAGTAAAAGACAAATAAAACTATTAGATAGGCAATACCTATCATTTTTTGTTGAAGAATACAATAGAATAATGAGGTCATAATGGCAACGAGTGTAACGGCTATTCCACAGGCGGGTAGCTACGAACTAGATGCAGCAACTTTATACGATATCAATGGTGGTGCAACAGATATCAAAAATCTTATCGTAGAATTTAACATCTACGAGTCAATGTTTCAACCATTTGTAACTGGTAATCTCATCATCAACGATGCTACAAATCTATTAAACTCATTACCTATCGTAGGACAAGAAGAACTAGAACTCAAATTTAGAACAAGAGGTGCAGAAAAACCAGAGAGTATGGTAGATTTCTCACTACATCGTCTGCGTGTCGTAGGTGTAAAGGATAGATTACAAACAAAAGATAAGGTTATTCTTTATCGACTTGAACTTGCAAGTAAAGAGAGTATGAAGAACGTACAGATGCGTCTATCAAAAGCATACGAAGATACACCAAGTGAGATAGTCAAGAAGATACTAAAGAACGAACTCAAAACAAAGAAGAAGGTTTTTGTAGAACCAACGAGAGATAATCGTAAATATGTAGTGCCAAATCTATATCCATTTAAAGCAATACAGACTTTGGCAAAAACATCTACATCAAAAGAAACAGGACAGAATAGATATGTGTTCTATGAGAATGCAGATGGCTTTCATTTTCGTACAATACAGTCACATTTTACAGATGCGAACGGTGACCCGGTACAACCAGTACAGTTTTTTCGATACTTTCCAGCGACATTTGATAGTGGTATTGCAGCACAACATCAAAACATATCAGAATTAAAAGTAAACAACAACCAGGACCAGTTAAAGCGTAGTATTGAGGGTGCCTATGCAAGTAAACAGTTTATACATGATATCACAAAAAAAGAGGTGCGTCAAGTAAATTATAATCATTTCGAAGACTTCCGTAAAAACGAACATTTAGAGAACATTAATGCATCTGGACCAGTCTATTCACGAACAGCAGAAGACGAGTTTGACAACACATTAAACGACTTTAGCGATAATCGTATCATTGTGTCGGGTAAATCATCATATCTACATAGTCGCGATAGTACAGACTTACAAGACTATATGCCAGAAGTAAACAAGATACCAAGTGTACGTGCAATCGCATACAATAATCGTACAGTCAACATAGAGTTTATTGCACCAGGTATATCAGACTTTCGAGTAGGTGATGTGGTCGATATTTTCATACCAAAGAACAGACCATTACGAGAGAGTGAAAAGACAAGAACAGACCAACAAGACAAGTATCTATCTGGTCGTTATCTGATTACAAGTTTACGTCACTTCATAAGTGTAGGAAACGCTAAATATAATTGTGTATTCGGTTGTACGAAAGACAATGTATTAGAAGCGTATCCAGAGAATAGTAAAGATAGATTCAAAGACTATCCTAGCGAAGTAAACTCGGATATCGTAGAAATCTAGGAGACAAGAATTTTTTTATGGCTAAAGATTTTTTAGAACATATACAGGAAGAAGAGAGAATATTAGCTCTATCTCTCAAGGAGTCACGAAGAGCGAAGGCTGAGAGAACATCATCGAAGAGATTCCCCACAGCCGAAGAACGATGGCCTCGTAGGGGTGTAGAGATAAAACAGTATGAATTACCATTTAGAAAAGAGGATAGTAATGCATGATAACAAAGTTACTACAATACATGATAAATGTGGCACTGATGAGTGTTGTGGAGAGTGTAATGAGAATATTGTTTACACGCGTCAAGTGTTTTGTGCTGACGGTCACCCTTATGTTTACTACTATATAAAAGAAGAAACAAACACTGCAGTATGTGGATATTGTAATAAGAAGTGGAGATATGTAGAGAAAGCACAAGCTACGAAAAAGGTCGATTAAATGATACATTGTATGCAACTGAACAGGCTAAACTACGGATAAAAATTTTATGCAAATCACAGAATATATGGGAAAAGATGGGTTTCATTGGTTTATCGGTGTTGTCGAGGACCGTAATGACCCACTAAAAATTGGTAGAGTGCGCGTCCGTGCTATTGGTTATCACACTAGTAATAAGAGTGAGTTACCGACAAGTGATTTACCGTGGGCCTCCGTTATGACTTCTACGGAGAGTTCTGGTATGTCTGGACTAGGCACCACTCCACACTTTCTTGTATTGGGTTCTCATATCGTAGGTTTCTTTCGTGATACAGAATGTCAGGAGCCAGTCATACTCGGTGCGCTTCCTGGACGCCCTTCTTCTTATGGTAATCCTAACTATGGATATGCCGACCCGACGCGTAGGTCTGACGATGATACAGTAGAAGACTATAATCGTTCATATTATCCCAAGACTCCAGAGGAGAGTGATATCAATGAACTTGCTCGTGGAGTAGAAGTGGCGACCAACCCTAACTATCGAGAGGGGTTAAGACACAAGACGATTGCCACAGCGGTACGAGAGCAATTTGCAGTTACCGATAAAGATATACAAACAGTTACGGTGGACACATCCACGGCCGGCGCATTTAGTGAACCACAAGTCGCAAAAGTTGGTGAGGTGTTCGGTACCTATAACCCTACCTATCCATTGAACCATGTATTCGAAACAGAAACCGGCCATATACTAGAGTTCGATGATACAGTCGGGTACTCACGCATTAATATCTTTCACAATAGTGGTACCTATATGGAGATGAGCAACAACGGCACCAGAGTAAACCATACAACTGGAGATGAATACAATACAGCGCTCAATCGCTATACATACATTAAAGATAATGAAGTGTTGACTGTCAACGGTAGCATTAAAATCATTGCCAATAAGGATGCAAAGGCCGGCCAGAACTTTGATATACAAGTAGAAAACAAAGCAGACCTTAACATACAAGTAGATGATGGTAACTGTAACATCAATGTTAAGGGTAACGTCAACGTATTAGCCGACGGAGATTACAATGTCACAGCTGCAAACATAGCATTAGATAGTAAGGGTAAGATATTAATTAATGCAAAAGATAATGTAGATATCAATGGTGACCCAATAGACTTGAACTAAAAAATTTTACCGGCCAATATATGTGTGTGTTAAAAACTGGACGACCATTCTAATCTATAAATGTAAAATAAGATGTTAAAGAAAAAGTTATATAGTCTAGCCTCTCGGAGCCCTCTTCGTAAATGGGCCTTATCTCTTACCGGTTGGAAGTATTGGGTATGGCAAATAATTGTTGGTGGACTGTTTCTTCTCTTATGTGAATACTTACTTAATCATATAGGTTTCACATTGATACCATGGATAAACTCTTAAAGTCACAAAACAATCTCTTTCCATCTCTCTATAAAGAAGTAGAAATTAAATCTCTAGAGAATCGCTACCCCCTAAAATCTGGCAGTGATAATCTAGAATTGTTTGAGGACTTATCTAGTACTGGTCTTATTCACCCTATCATTGTTTCTTATGTAGGTACTCGCATAAGCACTGGACACCGTAGAGTTCATTGGGCAGAAAGTAGAGGATATACACACATATCTGCGTATCACCTTACAGACCCTCAACAATGGATGGAAGTATTTGGTTCTACAATGAAGTTTCCACCATATAAGATGTCTAAATAATAATAACAATATAACAAGGAGGATTAATCTATGTTAGATTGGATAAAAGCACGTTTCAAGGAGATGTCTTCTTGGAGTGGCGCATCATTAATAGTATTAGGGGCATTCATTCTTTTAGGTGGCCCTTTCCTCAATCTACTTGCCTGGGCGGCAGTGATATGGGGTATCATTTCATTAATTAAATCAGATTAAAAATCGAATTGAAATTATAAACATTAAGGGGGAAGTATTCCTTTCAATCAGCTTCCCCTTTACACATAGGAGTATCAATGTTAAAAAAAATTCTTTATATAGTGATTGTCATTATTGCATTTGTTCTTGGTCATAACTATGGAGAGAATACATTAGAAGTAATTGACGATATACCAGTTCCAAAGATAACCATCGAAATGCCTCAAGCGAAAGATGAGTTAGATATTCTTGAAGAAGAATTGGCTGCAGAAGAAATTGTAGCCGAATAAGAAAAGGTGTTGGCTAGTTAGTTATTCGTAACCAATAGTCAACACCATACCTACGTTTGATAATTCGTTCCAGTCGAGTATTCACAATTCTTGTATAATACTCTTTTACATTACGAGGGTCCCGAATCGCAAGTTTACGAGCTTTGAGATAACAACTAGTAAGTTCTTCTTTCATACAACGTAAATCGATTAGCAAATTCCATATGACAAAACGATTGTGGTCTACGATACTTACCAGGTATATTCGAACCTCTGTATCTATATTGTAATCTCATACCTTTACCACTTCCTGTAATCTCTTTAAAGTACGGAAGATACTTGATTGGAATATCCTTACAGATAGATGTTTCATTGTAATTTGTATTTAAGTGTTTTGATATTAATGGATTAACAACTCTATCAAAAATTTTTTTTCTTCTACTTCTCATT
>MDTB01037192.1_pt1 | contig 21829 bp, 21 predicted proteins | sample 811161 | NCBI WGS metagenome assembly MDTB01 (sample SAMN05326650, study PRJNA326480) | marine metagenome | isolation source: seawater | place: Mediterranean Sea | collected 2009 | reverse complement strand
TTATAAAATAGGTCAACTTAAGATCCAAGAATTGAGATCTAAGGCTACCCGCATATTAGGTGATAAATTTAATATCAAAGCGTTTCATGATCAAGTACTTAATTCTGGCAGTCTTCCTTTAGTTATACTCGAAAAGAAAATTAACAATTGGATTAACACTCAAGGAGTATAATAAAAAATTAGGTTCAACCCCAAATGATTAGTAGGTAGTATCCTAAAATTTTACTAATTAATGATGATATATATGAAATATTTAAGTTCCTTTCTCTGCCTTTTTTTGTTCATAACAATCCGTTGTAATACACCCGATTCCTATTTTGAAGATGCATTATGCATTGATAATATATCCATCATTAACCCCAAAGTAGGCCTAATAGAACATCAAACCATCATAATCAAGAAAGGTAAAATTTTTCAAGTCCTCCCAGCTGATCAAATAAATCTGTCATCCAAGAATACGCTCATAGATGGTACAGGTAAATTTTTAATGCCTGGTTTATGGGATGCTCATGTACATTTTGCCTATATAGAAGAGATGGCCCCTAGTATGTTTGATCTTTTTTTGGCTTTTGGAATTACTAGTGTCAGAGATACAGGAGGTGAAATCAATTTTACAAGTGCGTGGAAAAAGAAATCACTTCAAAATCCTACCTCTAGCCCACGCGTAATGATCGCAGGTCCACTGCTCGACGGTATGCCCAATGTATACGATGGAAGTGATCACGAACACCCACCCTTATCGGTAGGTTTAGCTACGGTTTCCGATGTCCGTAATAAAGTAAATGAGTTAGATAGTATAGGTGTAGATCTACTTAAGGCCTATGAAATGCTCACACCCGGCCAGTTTAAGGAGATCATACGATTAGCGAAAGAAAAAGGATTAAATGTAACCGGTCACGTACCGTTGAGTATGGATGTTATTTCAGCTTCCAATTCGGGTCTGAACAGCATGGAACATATGAGAAATCTCGAACTCTCATGTGCCGCTAACTCAGATGAATTATTAGCACAACGTCAAGAGATTCTGGCGATGGGAAAAAAGGATATTGGTGGCGTTCTCCGCTCCAAAATACATGCCTTACAAAGACCCTTAGCCATTGCAAATTACGCCCCTAAAAGAGCACAAGAAGTACTCGATGTTTTGGCCAAGAATGATACCTGGCAAATACCTACATTAGCTCTGGCTACTGGATATACCGAAAGACCTTTTGCAAGTCCGGAATGGCAAGAGACTTTTAAATATTTACCAGAAGCGATTGAACGCAGTTGGAAAAAAGAAATTGATCAGCTACTGGCTACGATACCCACTCCCTTCGATGAAACCTATACCCAATGGTTTACCAACATGGTGGGCCAAGTGCACCGCGCCGGTATTGAAATAATGGCTGGAACAGATTGTCCTATTGATTACCTCACTCCAGGTAGAAGTCTGCATGAAGAATTAGAGTTATTGGTGAAGGCTGGTCTATCCCCCTTGGAGGCGCTACAAACAGCTACCACCAATCCAGCTAAATATTTCCATCTAGAAAATGAATTAGGTGCAGTGAAAGAAACCATGTGGGCGGACCTTGTGATTTTAGACGCTAATCCATTAATCAACATTAAAAATACGCAAAAGATTGATGCCGTGATTAAGCAAGGTCATTATATGGGTCGTTCCGATTTAGATGAGATGCTCGGGGAGCTCGCCACACGATAAATATAAAAATCCAGATGCAAGGTTCTTTTTTAATTCTATGAGCTCTTCCTTAAATCTGGATTATATATCAGAGCCAGTTGTAAATATTTTTTACCATAAGCATTGACTCTTTGATAGAGCATACCGACCTGTACAGCCAACTCTGGTTTAAATTGATATCCCAAAGCTCCATATAATCTGTTTCTATCAAAAAATATTTGCTCGGTATTCACAAAAATTTCATCATAGATCCCTAAAAATACCGTTCCTGGCTCCATTAATTTCCGATTGAGTGGCACCGTCAACATCAATCGATAACGCAAACGATTTTTATAATCACCACTGACCCATCGTTGCTCCACGCGGTAGCGATGTTCAAACTTAACACGCCCTACTGAATTGTTTAAAATAAACTGCTGCCATACACGGTGTTCTTTGGACAAAGGCGTACTCGAATCCCCTTTATCGTAAGAAGTCACATAACCGTACCCTGCCGTCACTAAAGCATGAGGAGCCAAATGGTAATTCAACCCTCCCCGTAACAAGAGCTGTTCGATATTGACTGGTGCGAGCGTATGATTACGGTATTGAACTTCTGTATGAAGACTCCAACGTTCCATTATCTTATTTTGCCCAAAATACATCAGCCAATTACCTATTTCTTCTGACTGAGAAAAAGCCGAAGAAGTAGTAAAAAAAAGCAGTATAAGGAGCTTAATCTTTGGATCAATACGCATAGAAATTATATAAATGACACAACTCCAGTATGCACATCGTACATGGCTCCCACAATATCTATTTCTCCATTTTTGTAGAGTTCATTCAGCACTGGACTGTCGCTTTTGATTTTAGCTACAGTAAGGGCTACATTTCTATCAGCAACCTCTTGCACATAAGCAGCATTCTTTGAACTTCTATCTTCATAGTGTCCCGTGACCGTATCCATCGCCGGCTGAATATTAGAAAGCATATGGGTTAAGTTACCCAGTTCTACATGATCACAAGCTCCTTTTACCGCTCCACAGCTGCTATGTCCCATAACTACAATTGTCTTAGAACCTGCCACTTTACAAGCAAATTCTAAGCTGCCTAGTATATCCATATTCACAAAGTTTCCCGCTACGCGCGCATTAAATATGTCTCCAATTCCTTGATCAAAAACATATTCTGCCGGTACCCTCGAATCAATACAGCCCAAAACTGCAGCAAAGGGGTATTGACCAGTTCCTGTTTGTGCCACTTGCGTTGAAATATCTCTTTGAATGGTTTGATTGGCTACAAAACGCTGGTTACCTTTTTTCAATAATTCAATAGCCATTTCTGGAGTAATGGAGGCCTGACTTTCTGCCGACTGGACAACCGTATTATCAATATTATTAATCATAATCTTCTATTTAAATTTCTTTAGTTTCAATTATTGTATTATGCTTTTTTATGGTCTCAAATAAATTATTTTGGGACTTTTTATTTTTTTCTTGAACCAAACCTGTCCAATTTACAGTAATGTCCCTGTTTTCGGCGGTTAATTCAAAATTTGAAATGATCTCTATCACATCAGGATGAATACTTACTGTTTTACTGGCATCAATGATCACATTACTACCATCCGGCAATTCTGTTAAGGCCTTTGAAATCCCTGCTTTATTCAGAAAAGTAACAGATTCAGACAATTGAATTTTAATGGGCTCACCGGGCACATACGCATCAACATCGAAAAAGTAAGCTGCTTTGTAATTATTCCATAAAATATGAAATATCGCCAAAACGAGTCCAATAGATATACCTGTCAATAAGTCGGTAAAAACAATCCCCAAAATGGTCACAAGAAAGGGGATAAATTCCGCTCGACCCATATTATATACTTGTTTGATTACATTGAAACTGGCCAACTTATAACCCACTACCAATAGAATGGCTGCAAGGCTCGCTAAAGGGATCAAATTGATTACCTCCGGTAATAATACCACACACATCAACATCAAAACTCCATGAAAAAACGAAGATGCTTTGGTTCTACCTCCCGATTGAATATTGGTAGAACTTCTCACAATGACTTGCGTCAAAGGAAGCCCCCCAATGAATCCAGCTACCACATTACCGATCCCTTGAGCCACCAACTCCTTATTAGGGGGAGCCACACGCTTGTAAGGGTCTAATTTATCAGTCGCTTCAAGACATAATAAGGTCTCAAGACTGGCCACAACAGCGATGGTTACTCCCAAAATATAAATCCGCGGATTTCCCAACTGCGTGAAATCAGGAGATGCAAATTGTCCTAGAAACGCACCAAAAGAATTAGCAACTGGGATATCTACTACCTGAGTGACTAGTAAATTCAAATCGGGCCAATTTCGAAACAATAAGTTCAACCCAATACCCAAACTCACTACTACGAGAGGACCTTGGATCAGTCTGAAGAAAGTATATTTTTTCACAAAAGCTTGTTCCCATGTGATCAATATCAAAAGTGATAAAATTGAAATAATGACCGGACCCGGACTGAAATAATCCCAAATTATAGTCAATTCACTCAATGTATTGTGCCCATCCTTTTGAAAAAATCCTAAATCTCCTTCCGGATCTGCATCATAGCCGAAAGCATGAGGGATTTGCTTTAAAAAAATTACAATACCAATACCTGAAAGCATTCCCTTGATCACAGAGGATGGAAAAAAATAAGCAATGATACCTGCTTTTAATAGGCCTAATATTATCTGAACGATTCCCGCTACAATAACAGCCAGTAAAAAAGACTCAAAAGATCCTAACTCTTCAATAGCTGCAAAAACAATAACTGCTAATCCAGCTGCAGGACCACTTACCCCTAACGCAGATCCACTAATGAGAGCGACAATCACACCTCCAATAATTCCCGCTACAAGTCCGGAGAATAAGGGTGCCCCCGAAGCCAAAGAAATACCTAGGCAAAGAGGAATGGCCACCAAAGTCACAACAATACCCGCCGGAAAGTCATATTTCAGGTTTTGAAAAAATCCGTTATTATTCAATTTTTGCATATGATTATTCTTAATTAATTTATTAATATTTAAGGTTATAAATGATAAAAGCTCACTTTTGAAAGATCTGCTGTCTGATCAAGATCTTATAAAAAGCCTGCTTTGAGGTAAACGACCAGCTACTTCGGTGGTGGTATCAATATATCAACCAAAGGATTTTGGTAGCGATATTCAAATATATATGTAGTGTATCTCGAAAACCGTATTATCAAGTCTTTGATTTTAATAAATATCCTCGGAGCGGATATTTTATGAGCACCCTCCTCTTGAGATTCTTCCATACCCCTCTCTCCTTGCTCATAGAGATCGATATGAACATTTCTTGCATTATCTGAATCAACCGCCTTGAAAAAAATCAAAAGACCAAACATGAAACAAGCCAATCTCATAAAAAAAATTCTATTTTGAATCAACTCAATCATAGCTAATTATTTGGTTGGACATTTTGCACCGATGGCTTTAAATGCTGCCTCTTTACTGAATTCGATAATAGCATCTTCTCCATTGACCGCGTCGGTAAGACGCGGCAAATGCTGTGCAAAAAATCTTTGATGATGTGCCCCTTCAATAAGGGTAGATATCAGCATGTGGGGATATTTATAGATTGGATTAATTTCTAAGATGATGTCGCTCACCCTTCCTACCAATTGCTTATAACCTGCAAAAAAACCTTCTTTGTTATTCTGATCCACTTCTTTGGTCATGTAAGATTTCGAGGACTCAGCAATGACAATTCTATTGAGTTTATATTCATTAATATGCTCAAAACTCCCATCCAATTCGATATTTTCAGTGAGTAATTTGATCGCTTTATTTAGGCGTTCCTCAGGAGCATGGATATTGGCCAAACCGAAAGCTATTCGATATTCCATCCAGCTCCAATACCATGAAGTCAAATACAGCAATAGCTTATACTTGCTTTCAAAATATCGATAAATCGAAGCTTCATTGGAATGTATTTCTAATCCTAATTTTCTAAAAGTGAAAGCTTCAAATCCTACTTCATCGATCAAATTAATACTAGACTCAACAATCTTACGCCCCAAAGCACTGGATTCTGGATTCTTTATATAAACCCTATTATTGACTTGAAGACTGAAAGAAGTAAATAAATCTTGCATATACGTTATTTCAATTAGCAAATATAATAGTAATGCTATCATAAATGAAGATGAATGATTAAATTTTGCTAGGAAAAATTAAAAATATTCAAATACAATCAGGAAATCATTAAACCACTTAATAAAGCTCTTACCTAATTCAAGGATGATCAAAATCTGAAAATTGGAATGCTTCAAGTCTCAAATCAATACTTCATTGGAACCAATTGGCTAACCGAGATCTGTTTTTAAATATATCCCTCTAGGAATATATTTCACCTTTTTCCTTATTCTGAAACCCTTAGAATAAAACGTAAGGTAACGCCTATAATTTCAATTTGACTATCACAAAATGTCCTTTTCATAATTTTTTGGTCAAAATATTTTAGCGCCTCACAAAAAAATCATGAATCTACTATTTCGATTGAGTACCCTTCTTGACTCTCGATGAATTAGACTCGGGTTTTTTGAAAATTTTTATTCAACGAATCAAAAAAACACTGCAATTTTGTAGCTCATTATTCAATCAAAATTTTATTTGATCTTATATTATGTAGGATCAATCATCATCCTCAGTGTACATTGTAGCCAAAAAAAATCCCCAATCCCATTCGTAGCCGTCCAAATTTTAGGAAATAAAGCTTATCCTGCGATTTCATACAATGGTTATCGCCATGACATAAGAACCATTGCCCCACAATAGACGAAATAAAAGAAGACATGCGGCCCCTTAAGGCAATGGGAATAAAATTGATTAGAACCTACAGTATCCAATTGTTTGATGAGACCTCTCGCTTACTTGAGGACATCAGTCTGATGAAAAAACAAGATCCTGCTTTTGAAATGTACGTAATGCTAGGTGCTTAGATCGAATGTAAAGGTGCCTGGACCACTGAGATCGACCACCTTGAGGGCAATCTCATTCAAAATACCCAAGAGATTGCAAAGGTCGTCGAATGGGCTAAAAAATACCCTAATATCATCAAAATGATTGCCGTGGGCGATGAATCTATGGTCCATTGGCCATCCCAGTACTTTGTGACTGCAAGCATCGTACTAAAATGGGTAAACTATTTACAACATCTCAAGGAAACAGGAACGTTACCAGGGCAGTTATGGGTTACGAGTTCGGATAATTTTGAATCATGGGGAGGGGGCAATGAAAGTTATCATACCCCCGATTTAGAAAAACTTATTGAGACGATAGATTTTATTTCTTTACATACCTATCCCTTTCATGGTACGTATTACAATCCTAATTTTTAGATGATTCCCAAAGATGGACAAACATTATCTCCACAAGAACAGATAGATGCGGCTATACTGAGGGCTAAAAATTCTGCCCAAATACAATATGAGCAAACACGCCGTTATACTGAACGTCTAAATCCCAATAAAAGCATTCATATAGGAGAAACGGGCTGGACTACTACTCTTCTATTAATTACTTATCAAATGGTTCAAAAACCGCTGATGAATACAAGCAAAAGAAGTATTTTGAGTTAGTCAACGAATGGACTCAGGAATTGGGCATTACCTGCTTCTTTTTTGAGGCCTTTGATGAGGTGTGGAAAGACCAAGCAAATCCAACAAGATCAGAAAATCATTTTGGATTGTTTACCCTAGAGGGTCACTCTAAGTACGCCTTGTGGGAGGCAGTAGATGCCGGTAATTATGCCGGACTTACTCGAAATGGAAACCCCATCAAGAAATGTCATCAGGGCAATGTTAAAGCGATGATGCATGGAGTACTTCCACCCCCAACCCAAGAAGACCTGGGAATTTACGAAATTACAAAAATAAATCCGACTCGAAAGCTAGGCGAAAAGGTAACCGAGCAAGCATACATTATCAGCCATAATGCTTTTAATCAACCATCAGGCCATCCCAGCAATCCTCTAAAATTAAATGTTTGGGAAGGTACCTGCCAACTAAAAATATCGGAAAAGGGTGTCATTATCCTGCAGTCAGGCACAAGCGCTTGGTGGGGTGCCGGCATTGAAATTCAAGGAAATGGCCTGGGAAAAAAATTATCACTTTTCGAAAGTGGTAAGCTTCATTTTGACATCAAAGGAACGATCAAATCCTCCTTTAATTTAGGATTTGATATCCCGAATTCACTCAATGAAGATTGGCAGCACATGATCTTTAACATCAAAGACCTCAACGTACAGGGAAATCTCGAAAATGTCACGACCCCTATTTATATCATGGATACTGATCAATTTAATGGTGGCTTTATTTAAAAAACATCTTTTTTACAAGAAATTGATCAGAAGCATTATTCCTTCACAGCCTTCGCCTGTAAACAAACTCATTTACCTTCAACAAAATATATGACCCACTTGAAAAAAAATCAATACCACAAAAAGCTGAAAAAAGACTACCTTAAAGGTTGAACCTCGTTAGCGTCAAAAAATCATGAAAAAACTACATTTATACTTAATCGCTATTTTGATAGTTGCATCGGTAGCCGCCCAAAAGAAAAATTCCTCAATCAAAGCATTCAAAAAAGAAGTAAGAGAAAACGTACTGGCCAAGTCTAAAATGGCCCAAGTCATAGTGGATAAAGTATTTAGCTTTTCAGAATTAGGCTTTCAAGAAATTGAAACTTCAAAATACCTCACAGAAATTCTTAAAAATAATGGCTTCGAAATTGAATATGGTATCTCAGGAGTTCCAACTGCCTGGTGGGCAAAATGGGGTTCCGGTAAGCCCGTGATTGCTATAGGAAATGACATTGATTGTATTCCCAAAGCTTCGCAAAAACCTGGAGTGGCTTATCATGATCCTATCGTACAAGGAGCTCCCGGTCATGGAGAAGGCCATAATTCAGGCACACCCCTCAATATCGTAGCAGTTCTTGCCGATAAAGAAATTATGGCGCGTGAAAATATACAAGGTACGCTCGTCATTTGGCCAGGAGTTGCTGAAGAACAACTCGGCACCAAGGCCTACTATACCAGAGATGGATATTTTGATGAGGTTGATCTATGTATTTTTATGCATGTAAGCAACAACTTAGGCGTCTCCTATGGCCCCGCTTCGGGTACGGGTATGATCTCTGTCGAATATACATTTTCGGGTGAATCTGCCCACTCTGCTGGAGCCCCTTGGCGTACTAAGAGCGCCGCTGATGCCGTTGAACTTACGAATATTGGCTGGCAGTACAATCGCGAGCATTTACATCCCTTAGGCAGATCCCATGCCGTTATCACAGATGGGGGAGATCAACCCAGTGTTGTTCCCTCTAAGGCTTCTATTTGGTATTATTTTAGAGAAATTACGTATCCTAAAATCATGCAAATGTATGAACGTGCCAATGAAGTCGCTGCAGGTGCAGCCCTGATGACCCAAACTACTTTATCTAGTAAAATCCTGGGCTCCGCCTGGCCAAGACATTTTAATAAGATCATCGCTGAAACTATGTATGAAAATATTTTGCAAGTTGAATTACCTGAATGGAGCGATGACGACCAGAATTTGGCCAAAGCGGTACAAAAAAAAGTAAACGCTCCTAGTGAAATCGATGGACTTGCCGTTGCATTATATCCCATTGGACTCCCTATCACGGAACCCAAAAGTGGTGGATCAGACGATATCGGGGACATCTCTTGGAAAATGCCCTCGGTTACCTTAAGATACCCTTCAAATATACCAGGTCTTCAAGGTCATCATTGGTCTAATGCCATGGCCATGGCTACACCCATTGCTCATAAGGGAGTCATCTCAGGAGCACAACTAGAAGCAATGACCCTACTTGATTTCCTCTTAAAACCAAAACTCGTTTCACAAGCTTGGAACTATTTTGATGAAGAATAAGCCTCCAAGCAAAAATACATCCCTGTGGTTGGCGTAGAAGATGAGCCTGCCGTACACCTAAATACCATGATTATGGAAAACTTTGCACCCAAACTGAAGCCTTTTTATTACGATGAAACCAAATATGACTCTTACATGGAGCAACTTGGGATAATATATCCCACCTTAAAAAAGGAATAATTAGTATTTTGAAAGTATCTTCTCAATCGCTGATGATCTCCGGATCTCAAATTATTTATCCATCCATTTTAATATTAAGATGATCAAAGATCTGTACCGTAGAAAATTTCTAGAAAAATTAACTTGGGCGTGCGCAGGGAGCTTTATGGGTCCACTTCCCTCCCTTAATGCCACTGAAAAGAACAAAAATAACGTCCCCCCGATCAGCCTCATTATTGATGCGGATACAGCCAACGAGGTGGATGATGCTTTCGCTATTGCAAGGGCTTTGGTCGAACCGGGATTCGATATCAAAGGGCTTTGCTCAGCTCAATGGCATACCCAAGCAAATGCCCCTAATGATTCAGTAGGTCGAAGTCAACAAATGAACGAGGACCTCTTAGCACTGATGGGTAAATCAGCTATCACACATCCTATGGGATCCAATATCCCCATGGTCAGTCAGCTCCGAGCTCAACCCTCTCCTGCAGCCCGCCTGATCATTGAAGAAGCCCACAAAATGCCTAAAGGTGAGAAATTAACCGTACTGACCTTGGGACCCGCCACCAATACTGCTTCGGCACTCCTCTTAGATCCCAGCATTCAACCTAAATTAAGGTGTTGTTATCTAGGACTTTGGTACAACATAGAGGATCAAACATGGAGTAAGAGAGAATTTAATACAGACAATGATCCAAATGCTTTAAATGTATTGTTAAATACTCAAAATTTAGAGCTTGAGATCATGACAGCCACCACTTCCAAAGCCCTCGTTTTTGATAAAAAACAATTGGATCGATACTTTAAAGGCAAGGGGGGCATTTTTGATTATCTGGTTACCTTATGGGAAAATTATGATCGTTTTTGGCAAGAAACAGATCCTGAGAAAAAACATTGGACGATGTGGGATGTGGCTGCAATTCAAGCATTGGCCAAACCTCACTTGTGTCAAAAGAAAAAGGTAATTACCCCTCATGACAATTTGAAACGTGAGGTAATCATCTATTCTCAAATAAATGAAAAAGCTATGGAAGCTGATTTTTGGGCATCTTTTGGGGTATGACATCAGACCAAAAAGGGTGATATAGATTTAGAATAAACCTTCAAAAAGGCATCAAATAACTGAGTATAATATTGAAAAGAAAGCATTTATTTATAGGTCTGATTTTGAGCATGAGCTTGGTCTTGTTGGGTATTGGTATGAGCATTACTCCAGACCTTCCCGCAGCATATATTGAAAAAAAATACACCAATAATACCTCAAAATTCATGTGGATAGATAACTTAAAGGTACATTATCGAGACGAAGGTCAAGGTATGCCCCTCGTACTCATCCATGGTACCAGTTCCTCTTTACATACCTGGGAGGACTGGACCAAGGTATTGACCCAAACCCATCGAGTAATCAGAATGGATTTGCCCGCTTTCGGATTGACCGGTCCGAATGCCAATCATGATTACAGTATGGAATACTATGCACGTTTTCTTGATCAATTTCTCACCAAATTAGCTATCGATAGCCTTTATTTAGCTGGCAATTCACTAGGAGGACAGATCGCTTGGTATTACACCTCTGATCACCTTGACAAAATAAAAAAATTAGTACTTCTTGATCCTACTGGTTTTTATGATGCAGAAAAAATCCCTTTCGTTTTTAAGCTGGCCAGAACACCCCTCATCAATCAGTTAGTGGAAAAAATCACACCCAAATACTTTATTGAAAAAAATCTAAAAGAAGTCTATTTTGATTCAAAGAAAATCACGGACTCCCTGATTGAAAGATACCATGATCTATCCCTAAGAGAGGGTAATAGGGGGGCATTCATCGCCAAAGCAAATCAACCCATGATCGATCATACTGCGCGTCTAAAACTAATCACGACACCCACCTTAATTCTTTGGGGACGGAATGATCATTGGATCTCTGTAGCTCACGCTACACGATTTTCAAAGGATCTCCCCCATGCAAAAATAGAAATTATGGATGAAACAGGACACGTTCCCATGGAGGAGCGGCCCTTTGAAAGTGTTGCCCACACCCTAGAATTTTTAAATACACAATAGAATCACCTAAAAAACTCCTTTCTTATCTTCCTTCCATTAAATAAAATTAAATGTTTGCATTCTGTAAATTATTTTCGAGCTTACCGCCTTTTCTCATCATCACATAAAAAATCTTAAATGGAAATAGGAGTAGATAGTTTTGCCGCAGCCGCTTTGGACCAAGGAGGTTTACTTCCAAAAAATGCAGTCTTGGCCATAGAAGAACTTTTAGATCGCATTAAATTTGCTGACCAAGTTGGATTGGATGTCTTTGGTATTGGTGAACATTACCGTCAAGAGTTTCTTGATTCTGCTCCTGCCCTATTGCTTGCGGCAGCGGCAGCACAAACAAAAAGCATCAAACTGACCAGTGCTGTCACCGTATTAAGTGCTGCGGATCCTGTTCGCGTCTTTCAAAATTTCGCGACACTTGACCTTATTTCTGGCGGAAGAGGGGAAATGGTCGTTGGAAGAGGCTCTTTTACCGAATCCTTTGCTTTATTCGGCCTGAATTTATCTGATTATGATGTGTTATTTAGTGAAAAATTGGGCTTGTTACTTGAGCTACGGGATCACGAAAGCATCACCTGGGAGGGCAAATTTCGGTCCTCTTTACAAAACCAATCTATTTATCCTCGCCCTTTACAACCGAAACTTCCGATTTGGCTGGGCGTTGGGGGTACCCCTGCATCATTTGTACGCGCGGGAACCTTAGGACTGCCGCTCATGATTGCCATCATCGGTGGTGAAACCCATCGCTTTCGACCGCTGGTAGACCTCTATCGAGAGGCGGGTGAAAAGGCAGGACATTCCCCAGCTACATTAAAAGTCGGTCTTCATTCTTTGGGCTACGTTGGTAAAAATAGTCTTGCCACTCAAAATCGCTACTATCCCGGCTATGCGGAAACCTTCACCCGAATAGGAAAGGAGCGTGGATGGCCTCCAGTGACCAGAAGTCATTTTGATCAGCAAATTGCCCCCAAAGGCGCTTTAGTTATTGGAAGTCCTGAAGAAGTATCCGAAAAAATATTAAGACATAGCGAAAGTTTGGGAGGCATCTCTAGATTTAGTTTTCAAATGGATAATGCAGGTTTGTCTCATCAAGAACTTAAAGATGCGATCGAATTAATTGGGAAAGAAGTAAGGCCAATGGTAAATGCATAATGTTATTTTACCTTTGCTTTATACAAAAAGCAGCGATTCATTTAGGGTCCATCATAACTCTCTGCACTTTACCCCCCTTTTTTAGTTCGATGAATCATATCATCAAAGGATATATTCTTTGGATTTCTTTTTACTTTGCTGCCCTCCTTAACCCATCAAGGATCAGGACAGATCATCACAGATCGACCAGACCAAACTGAAAGTTCTTCAATCATTGAGAAGGGTGCTTTGCAAATTGAAGCTGGGTTTCAAATTGGGTTTGAAGGAGATCATTCCAATGCTATTGAACAATTACTGGCACCTGCCACCCTATTTAGGTAGGGGATCAGTGAGCGATTTGAATTGAGGATACTCAGTCAAACTGAACAAATTAGGTTTCAAGAAAAAATAATAAAAGGTATCAGTGATTTAGAAATAGGAACCAAAATTCAGTTGTATAGAAAAGCGCAAATCCGTACCCAAATAGCCTGGCTTTCTCATTTAATATTACCGACGGGAAGTGAAGGACTCACCGATAGGTCATTTAGAACCATAAATAAACTTTCTATTTCCCATGAAATCAATGAATATACAGCTTTAGGATATAATAAAGGTTACAATTATTTTGGTCTTGATAGGGGAGATATGACCTATAGTGCTGCATTGGGATTCAGTTTAAGTAGCCATGTCAATATATATGTAGAGCCCTACGGAATGCTATCAAATTTCAAAGAACCTGTGATCAACTTTGACACGGGATTTACGTATTTGGTACATGATAATTTACTATTCAATTTTTGATTTGGTACCGCAGTAGCGACCACATGAACTATGTCTCCATAGGGTGCATTTGGAAAATAATCAATGACCGCAATCAATAAGTCATAATAAAGAAAAAATGATGGGGAACGGTTATCTTTATGATCATTTATTTCTTCATTTATGACTTGATTCACTTATTCTGATGTCATCTCTAAGTAAAATAGTCGCGTTTATAGGTTTTCTTTTATTTTCTACCATCATCTCTTGCAAAAATGATGAGGATGAAATTACAGCCGATTCGAACATTGTAGAGAATGGGGTACCCGAGAGCGACATCAAAGATCCCTTGACCATTACTCCTGATGGCAGCGAAAATTATCTGAATTTTGACTCTGAGTATATTTTTGATCAAGAAAGTTTACATACATTTGATTTGGTCCTCTCAGAGGACAATTTAAATCTACTCAATGCAGATCCTACAGCTGAAAAATATGTTCAAGGAATGTTAATCTTCGAAAACGACACCGTAAGCCCCGTGGGGATTAGATACAAAGGTTCTATTGGTGCCTTTGTAGGATGCGTTGATGGACCCAATTGGTTTGAGCCCTCTGGCGCAAAAATTTGTACCAAATTATCCATGAAAATTAAAATCAATTGGGAAGGGAGATCAGAAGAATTTTATGGACAAAAAAAACTTCAATTCCATTCAATGAATAATGATAACTCTCAAATGCACGAGCGCGCAGGTTATTGGCTTTTTAGGCAAATGGGAGTTCCTGCTCCTCGTGCGGTGCATGCGCAATTAAATATCAACGGAATCTACACCGGGGTCTATGCCTTGGTCGAACAAATAGACAACCGATTCATTAAAGAAAATTTTGATGATGATGAAGGGAATTTATACAAAGAAATTTGGCCCCTCTCTTCAGCTGGCATGCCCTATCCTTTTGATGATTATGTCAATGCGCTCAAGACCAACGAAAACGATCATCCTAATGTTGACTTAATCCGTGACTTCGGACAAAAAATAGCTGAGGCCAGTGAGGAAGATCTGCAGGAGATCATTTCTACCCATATGAATACAAACGAAATTATTTCGTATGCAGTGGTAGACCGGCTTATCCGAAACGATGATGGTGCCTTTCATTGGTACTGTGATGATGGAGTTTGCACCAATCATAATTATTATTGGTATGAAGAGCCTTCAACTGCGCAACTTCATCTCATACCATGGGATCTTGACAATGCATTTGAAAATATTCTTTCCAATGCCAACCCAGTTACACCCATCGCAGATCAATGGGGAGCTTCCAGAAACAATTGCGACCCTTTCGAATATGGGCCTTGGGGCCTAACTCAAAAATCTGCTGCCTGTGATAAACTTACGCGAGGGTGGGCAAAATACACCGAAACCTATGAAATATTGAAAATACAATTCATTAATGGTCCTTTGTCAGTAGCGCAAATTGATCAGCAAATTGATTCATGGGTGACGCAAATAACTGAGGCTCACCAAGAAGCAAGTAATTTGTATGAAGATGCTGAGAGTGAAGAATCTTGGTTAAATGAAATTAATTTGTTTAAAGCAGAGCTAAATAAAGCACGGCAGCATTAATTAATCATCTGTTTTGATGTTCTTGTTAAATGGGAGTCCCAATTGATAAGAAAGATCTTCATCGCGACGCCCATCTAAAGTGTCCAGTCCGAATTTTATAGCTTTGGGATTCTCATAAATAAAGGTCCCAAAAATACGATCCCAAAGGGAGAAGATGTTGCCAAAATTGCGGTCGGTCCAGGGGCGTTCAAAATGATGATGGAGCTTGTGCATATTCGGTGTTACTAGGACCAAGGCTAAAGATTTTTCTAACCATACAGGGAGTGCGATGTTGGCATGAGTCCAATAGGTAAAAAAAATAGAACAGATCCTGTAAAAAGCCCAATAGGCAACGGGAATACCAAAAAAGAAAACCGTCAACAAGCCCATCAACTCGCGAGTCAGATAATCAACCGGATGATGTCGTGTGCCTGTTGTGGCATCCACTTGGGTGTCACTATGATGAACCATGTGCATCTTCCACAGCCATTTGACACGATGTAAAATAAAATGAATGACGTATTGTCCGAATAAATCCAAGGCCATCACGGCGATGAGTACCTCAAGCCATATAGGCAATACCAACAAATGGAGCAGTCCAAAATGCATCGCATCAATCCAAACAAAAACGCCTACGGACAACAGACCTATTACCAGATTGATGAGCGCAGAAAAGGAAAAAAAAACCAGATTGATACCATCGTGCTTCCATTTATTATATGAATGCTTGAATAAGGGTATTCCAGCCTCAAGAAGCCAGCAAAAAAACAGGCATCCGAAAACCCAACTTAGTTTCTGTAAGGTCGTAATCTGCTCAAAAAAATGTATAAAGCGCATGGTATACATGATGTATAATAACCAAATATAGCCTATTTAGAAATAAAAAGCATCAAATAAATAACAGCTTAATATTCACAATTTCCAGGAGTCCGTGGAAATGGGATCACATCTTTGATATTGGACATCCCTGTTAAAAATAGAACCATACGCTCAAAACCTAAGCCAAAACCACTGTGTTCCACCGTTCCAAACCTGCGCGTATCTAAAAACCAATCCATTTCAGCAGCCGGTATCTGCTTTTCTTCCATGCGCTCTTTTAAAACGTCCAAACGCTCTTCTCGCTGCGAACCACCTATGATTTCACCAATACCTGGAAACAATACATCCATGGCCCCTACCGTCTTATTATCGTCATTCAGGCGCATATAAAAGGATTTAATATCCTTTGGATAATCATATATAATAACCGGCTTTTTAAAATGTTTCTCCACAAGAAATCTCTCATGCTCTGATTGTAAATCGGCACCCCAAGCATCTATCGGAAATTGGAATTTTTTCTTTTTGTTAGGCTTTGAATTTCTTAAAATTTGGAAAGCTTCAGTATATGAAATCCTTTCAAAATCATCCGCTAAAATCCCATGCAAACGATCTAAAAGTGGCTGCTCGCTGCGCTCGGCAAGTGGTTTATTTTTTTGTTCTTCTATTTCTCTTTTCTCTAAGAAAGTGAGGTCATTAAAGCAATGATCGAGCGTATATTTTACCAAATACTTTAACATTGCTTCAGCCAGATCCATATTGTCTTTTAGATCATAAAAAGCCATCTCAGGTTCAACCATCCAAAACTCTGCCAGATGTCTTGTCGTATTAGAATTTTCCGCACGAAAAGTAGGCCCAAAAGTATAGATTTCAGATAAAGCCAATGCCGCTAATTCACCCTCTAATTGTCCAGAAACAGTTAAATTAGTTTCCTTTTCAAAGAAATCTTCTCGGTAATCTACCTTACCCGCTTCATCTAAAGGTATTTTTTCAAGATTTAAAGTAGTCACCTTGAAGGTCTCGCCTGCACCTTCAGCGTCCGAGGTGGTTAACAAAGGACTGTTAAAATAAAAAAATCCCTTTTCATTAAAAAACTGATGGGTAGCAAATGCTGCCGCATGTCTCACCCGTAAAATAGCGCCCATCGTGTTCGTCCTAAGCCGTAGATGAGCGATCTCTCTGAGAAACTCTAAACTATGCCGCTTAGGCTGCAACGGATAAGTCTCCGGATTCGCTTCACCCAATACTGTTATAGCTTTTGCCTGCAGCTCTTGGGTCTGACCAGATCCCAACGAAGCCACCCAAAGACCAGTAACTGCGATGCTGGCCCCTGTGCTAATTCGTTTAAGTAAATCCTCGCCGAAAAGCTCGGGATCAGCCACCACTTGAATGTTATGTATCGTGGAACCATCATTAATCGCTATAAAGACCGCATTTTTACTGCCTCTTTTAGTCCGAACCCATCCTTTAACGACAATTTCTTCCCTCAAGGATGCTAATGCAAGTAAGGCTTTAATTTTTATTCTTTTTTGATTATCCACAATGATTTAATCTAAAGTACCCAGCAAAAAAACCAAAAATAAGTGGAATGATGAAATCATATAAGGAATAGATGTATTTTATTGAATAATAAACAAACTAAAAATTGCTTTTTACATGGTAAATTATAAACTTAAAATTGACAATCTTACTTGTTTTAACCGAGATAATTACATAATTTAATAATTTTGAGGCTAGACAGATTATTATGCAAAAACTCATCCTCTCTCAATCTTTACAGCAAAAATTATCACCGCAACAGATTCAGTTTATTAAACTGTTGCAAGTACCTACCGCTGAGCTGAATACTCGAATTGAGGAAGAATTAGAAATAAATCCCGCCCTCGAAGAAGATGATCTGCCCTCGTCAGATGAGGAACCTAAAGATCCATTTGAAGAAAAAGAAGAATCAGACCATCGTACAGAAGATTACCTTCATGATGACTACACCGGATACAAAATGAACGGAAATGGGAGCAACTCCCTTGATCAAGACAAAGAATATCCAATAAGTATCGGTACCACCCTTCACGAACAGTTATTGACGCAACTCGGATTTCTTAAGCTGAATGAACATCAGCATATTTTAGGAAAACAACTTTTGGGTAGCATCGATTCAGATGGATACCTTAGAAGAGATTTGGATGCCATCGTGAATGATCTTGCTTTTTCGCAAGGCATTGAAACAGATCGGTTTGAATTAAGTGAACTACTCAAGAAAATTCAAAATTTTGAACCTGCAGGAATAGGGGCACAAAGTTTGCAAATCTGTTTGATGCTTCAGTTGGAAAGAAGAGACCTCGAGGACCGTGAAAATCATTTAGCCTACCAGGTCCTTAAGGTATGCTTCAAAGAATTTTCCAAAAAACATTATGCCAAAATAGAACAAAAATTAAGTATTTCCAGTACTGAATTAAAAAATGCCATTGGCATTATTACTCGACTCAATCCAAAACCTGGAGGTGCAGGCGCTGAAGACAGTAAGATACAGTTTTTAATGCCTGATTTCATTTTGAAAAATATCGATGGTTCACTAGAACTCACATTAAATGCTAAAAATGCTCCTGAATTAAGAGTCAGTCGATCTTATTCTGAAATGCTAAATACTTACGATAGTAGTAAAAAAAAGGATAAAAAATTGCGCGAAACGGTCTCTTTTATTAAACAGAAACTAGATGCAGCAAGGTGGTTTATAGATGCCATCAAGCAACGACAAGCTACCCTATTGAATACCATGCAAGCCATCATAAATATCCAATACGATTATTTTCACGAAGGGGATGAAAATAAACTAAAACCGATGATTCTCAAAGATATAGCTGAACGCATTGGTATGGATATCAGTACCGTATCAAGAGTAGCCAGCAGTAAATCCATTCAAACTGATTTCGGAATTTATCCACTTAAACATTTTTTCTCAGAAGGTATCTCAACACATTCAGGTGAAGATGTAAGCAGTAGGGAAGTTAAAAATAAATTACGTGTACTGATTGATCAGGAAAATAAAAGTAAACCTTTATCCGATGATAAAATTGAAAAATTATTAAATGAAGAAGGCTATAACATTGCGCGCAGAACTGTGGCTAAATACCGAGAACAATTGGACATTCCTGTCGCACGACTGAGAAAGGAACTATAATATATCATCTTCCTTTGGGCTTTTATTTTTTAAGAAAAATTGTCCAAACACATAAGCTAAGAGTAAATTTAACAAATTAAAATAATCACTGAATAATGTAATTTTTAACCCCAAAATAACCCTTTTGAATTAAAATCCTGTCAAATTGATTCCAAAGGTAAATTGACTGGGTGTGGCTTGATCGATAGGGGCATCACGCCAAACATCAGAAACATAATATTTCACAAAAGCATTTACCTTCTGAAAGCCCACCCGAGCCACCATACCATATCTCACATCGGATAAACCAAAGTTACCCGTATTCATTTCTTTCATCTTGGAACCATCTAAGTTGAATCTCATTTTTGTCTTGGCTGCTATTTTGAATCCCAATACGCTTCCAATACTTACAAAAAACCCTTCTCCATCTACTGTTGGGTTGGGATAAAATCGAAGTTCTAAGGGTAATTCTGCATAGGTGATAGCCAATCTATTCCTTTTTAATTCTCCCACACTCACCGTGTCCCAAAACGTGATTTTCAAATCATCTACTTGATAATTAGAACGATCTGCAAAACCAATTTTTTCAAATGTAAAACCTATCGCTGGATTAAAAATAAACTGATCACTCAATTTCCGCTTAATCATATAATAAATACCACAAGAGCGGGAGGGAAATAATTCTGTATTAATTAATTCTTTGTTATCTCTCAATGAATTAAAACCAAAATCCAACATAATGTCTCCAGGCATATCTGGCTGCTCAAGTCTTTTTTCGTCTTGTCCAATACCCAAAAAATAGGTGAAACATAATATGATAAAACCAAATCCTTTTTTCATTTCAATATTAAATTTATTTGTTCACGTAACTCAAGCCTTTTAAAAGCACTTCTGAAACCTCCGCAAATATAAGCGCAATTTTAAATCTCTACGTTTAGCGTAAGTTTATTTAACAAATTAGCTATTTTCGCAGGAGTTTATTGTTTTTAAATAGGCAATTCAACAACAAGGACCCGTAGCATAACTGAATAGTGCACTAGATTACGGCTCTAGAGGTTGCAGGTTTGAATCCTGCCGGGTTCACAAAAAAAGTCAGCATCAACATGCTGGCTTTTTTTTAGATCTACTTAAAAAAAATCAAAAGAAAAATTCAGAGTCAGATATTGATTGAGCAAATCAAATACATCTATAGTCCCCGTTTAAAGGAGCTGCTCCCGCGATTAATTTTGAGTAATCCCTTGACAAGTAGTAGATCATTATCAGATCAACAAAAACAAGCCTCAACGACATTTGAAATGGTGCGCCTCTTTTTGGTTGGGTAAAAGGGGGAGTAGCGCAAAACATTGATTAGGATAAGTTGTATATAAAGGACTATTTTTATAAAAAAACGAAAATAAATACAGTTTGCCAATAAATTCAAAAAAACATGAACTACCGACTGTGGGCATTGATGCCTTTAATTTCATTCGTCTCCTGCCAAAAAAATGTGAACATCACAGAGTCCTATATTGTTTCAGGCAGCGATCCTTACTTTAAAATTGTTGCCCATTCGGATCCGGATTTTGCCTCCACTAATAGAAAAGTTGATGTTTTTGGAATTCCCATTTACGCCTATGCAGAGGTTGAAGATGTCAAATTACTGCATGCTGCAAACATCATGGCTCAATATTTAGACAATGATGAAGATGGAAAAGTTGACAACCCTTTGCTCATTGCAACGCTCATCAAAAACCATGCGGCATTATTTATGTGGAAAAAAATGTCCCAAGTGAATCTCAACGCACAAGATTTAGGTGCTGACGAATCATGCCCTGAGTGGCATACCAATGGTCATATAGGCCAATTTGATGCCGCCTTGGAGGAGGTTTGGCATGTTATTAGCCATTCGGGGTATGCCCAGGCCTATCCCTCTATTTTTGGTGAAGAAGCACCCACCCAATTGACCGAGGCTATGGACCTTGCCAGAGGAGGACATTTTATTAATATACCTCATCCCTATCCCATCCAAGCATGGTATACTTACAAGGACCGTACTTGTGAATACGAATGTATGGCTGGTGAATATATATATTGGGCCCTAACTTCAATGCTTGGCGCACAAGAAAATAGACTCCAAGAAATCTCAAAAGAATGGGATTTAAATTCAAATGAGTTGGTAAAAAAAACAGATAAAGCCATTTATTCATTGTTATCAAATCCTGAATATATTTTTCCGCAGTCACTTCCCGATGGCAGTTACCGGAGGTAGTTCTTCTTTTATTTCAAAGCACCAAAACGAAACAACTTCAAAAAAAATTAATTTTAATAAAAATAAATAGCTTATTTTGATTGGCTATTCAATTGATCATCGCATAAATGAATCCCTTTCTTTTACCTCACTTCTCATGGAGCTAAATTATTCAAGTAAACTCATACCCGCTGTGGTTTTATTGATACTAGGTACTCTCGAAGCTTTCGGAGGATTGTATTTTGACGACAAGAGAACTAAAAATGATTTTACCATTGAACTCTTAAGTCTTACTATTTACCTACAATCAT
>MDTB01021072.1_pt1 | contig 21829 bp, 22 predicted proteins | sample 811161 | NCBI WGS metagenome assembly MDTB01 (sample SAMN05326650, study PRJNA326480) | marine metagenome | isolation source: seawater | place: Mediterranean Sea | collected 2009 | reverse complement strand
CCGCCACTGAGCTATCAAAATATTTTTTCCTGTCTGGGTTCTTCCAGATATTTACATCTTTATCTTTAAGTTTAGATAAATCGTAATATGTATGAGTTAAAGTTGATAAATCATAATCATTATGAAAATTACCAGCCATAAATCTAGGATAAAAATTTTTGAAATTATGATAAATTTTGACTATGCCTTTTTTATTCCTTAAAAAATTTTTTTCATTATTGCTCAAAAAAAACACAAAGTTTGTTTCAAATGGCTGTATTGTTTTAAAATAAAAACTTTTATTAATTTTTTCTCCAAACGAATTAATTAATTCTAAATTAATCTTAATGTTTTTTAAAATTTTTTTACCATTAACAAATGAAAAAAAAGGCTGAAAGTTTTTATTTGGAAGTAAATCAAATCCACTTTCTGGTACCAAGAATCTAGTATTTTGTATTTGATCAAATTTATCATTAAAAATTCTACCGCAAGTATGGACAAATGCTGAGCTATTTTTAGATTTGAGGTTAATCATAACAGCGGGAAATGGAAAAACCATATTCACTCTTGACAAAAATTCTAACTCTATAGATCCAATAAAATTTTCATTATCTAGTTTATAAGGAGTTAAAGATAATAATCTTCTAACTGAAAAATTAAAAACCTTTGTAAATGAAATATTAATTTTTTTAATTACTATTTTATTTCCAGTCCTATCTCTTAAAACAATATTAAATATAATTTTTTTAATTTTTCTTTTTAAAAACCAATAACTTAAAAAAGAGATTTCCGTATCAATTTTATCATTAATTATAACAGAAAAAATTGCTGAAGATCTAAATACACCGAGATTTTTATTTGCACTTTTTTTTATTGAATTTAAATGATCATTGTAAGATTTCATTACTTATACATCCTAAGTTTTTTTAAATGTTTGTAAATATATTCAGCGCATACTTGATTTCCAAATGCAGTTAAATGAGATCCATAGAAATCTGAATGATAAAATTTGTTAATTTTTTTTAATGAATATTTTGAAAGATATGGTGTTAAATCTAAAAGATTTAATTTGTTGTGAAGAGACGAAAAAAATTTTGAATAAATAGTTCTTTTACTTTTTTTAAACTGTATAACATCTTTTTTGTAAGGAAATACAATAAACAATGATTTTCTATGATCTTTTTTTTACTACTTTATTGAAATCATTTAAGATTAGCTCAAATAAATTTCTATCAAATTCGTTGTTGAATTTTTTTTCTAATATTAAAAAATTTTCATTTAATATTATTCTCCATGCATTATCATGATATTTATTTTTTTTTGTGATCCAGAAATAAATGAAATTCAATATTATACTGAAATTTCTTTCAGGCTTTTTAAATATATTTAAAATAAATGGAAATTTGAGCAAGTCTTTTAAAAATTTTTCCTTGTACCAATGATCACTTTTTTTTAACTCATTCAAAATTTTTTCAAATTTTTTTTTATTCAATAAGTCTTCAGCTTTTTTTAGGGGATTTTTTTTTAATTTTAAAGAATTTTTAGATTTAATTTCAAATGAAGGTTTGAATGCTAAAATATTTCCGTACTCAAAAAAATGCTTCCACATACTTCTTATTCGCAAAATTGTTTCTGGTACAAATCCTATAAGTATAATTTTTGATTTTATTTTTTTTCTGATATCTTTGTAACGTAAAAAGGTTTGATCTATTCCATAATTATTTACACCAAAGTTAAAAACATTGGTTTTTGTTCTTAAAGATAAATAATTTTGCCATGTATGACCATCCTCAACGTGTTTACAAAAAACAAAAGAGTCTCCAAAACTTGAAATTAAATTTTTTTTTAATATTGATTTATTTTTTCTTTCAGACAATTTTCCAAGATTATATTCAACCTTTTTAAATATCTTAATACTTTCTCCTTGTGTTTTTATTTCTTCGATTTTGATACTATTTTTTTTTGGTTTCCACCCTAATTTAAAATTGTATGAATTATTTTTAAATTTTTTAATTAGATTTTTTTTGAATTTTAAATTTAAATCATTTTGTTTTAGAATAAACCATTGAAAACTTTTTCTAATTCGCTTTGAAATAAAAAAAAGAATTATTTCAACTAAAATTAAAATTATTAAAATTTTAATCATTAATTAATTTAATTTTTGATAAGACAATATCTTTAATTTTTTTAGGATTATTTCTGCCATAGCTGTTTATTACCAAAAAGGGCTTATATGGTTTTGGAAAAAAAAGATTTATCCCAACAACATTTTTATCTTTTCCTAATTTATTTTTCTTATAAATACCTTTGGAGTCTCTTTTTTTTAAAATTTTTAAAGGAGTTTTTAAATAAATAAGTTTAAAGTCGTTAAAAATTTTACTAGCTTTTTTTTGTATGTCTGGAAAAATCGAAACGATTGAACAAACTACATTTATATTTTGCCTGTCTAGAAGTTTACATAGATTAAAAATTCTTTCAGCATTCAGCCTCCTGCCAGATATTGTATGTCCAACTTTATTTACCCATACTCTTCTCAATTCATCTCCATCAAGAAATACAAAATTTTTTTTTGTTTTGTTTAAATCTTTTATTAATAATTTTCCTAATGTAGTTTTCCCTGATCCAGATAATCCAATAATCCATATGATCATTTAAAATACCCCTATATTTTTTGTTGAGCAATCAAGTTCGATTTGATTATTTTCTTTTAGCAATTCGTTGAATTTTTTATCTCCAACACCAATTGCTGCAGGTATATCAAGCTCAGCACATCTTATTGTCATATGAGAATTTGCTCCTCCATATTTTGTAATTAAACCTTTTATATTTTTTTGAAAAATCCAATCAAAACCTGGATCTGCATTTTCTGTAAGAACTATATTATTTTCTATTCTTTTTTGAAAATTTTCATCGCCTTTTAAATAAACTGTCTTTGCAACTACACTTTTTTTCGTAACAAAATTTGGGCTACTAATTATATGAGGAATAATAAATGGTGCACTTTTGTCATAAATTAATTGTGGAAGTTTTACTTTCGAGCTTAATTTAAATTTATCTTTATTTTTTTTTATTTCACTGAGTAATTTTTTTCTTTTAATTTGGTTTGATGTATTATCTTTTTCAAGCTTTATAATTTTTTCAATATCCAAAAAAATTAAATCATTTTTTTTAATTTTGTAAATTTTTCCATATTGAATTACCAGATCTAGAATATAGCTTATATATTTCGAATAAATAAACTTACCTTTTTCTCTCCATTTAATAGAATTTTCAAAAAATTTTAATAAATTATTAGCATCTATATTTTCAATTTTATCTTTTTTAAGAATTTTATTAATTTTTATAATTTTTTTTCTATTTAAAACAAATCTAATATTATTTTTTTTTAAAATTTTATTTTTAAATTTACTAAAATCGAGATCTTCATATTTCTTTGAAGTTAAATTATATGTGCCTGGTCTTAAATGACCATATTTTTTAAAATAATTTTTTTTTGAAATTTTTTTTTTATTTAATTTTAGACTATCATCTAAAAACTCAGAAGTAATTGTGTCAATACTCTTAAGAAAAGTATCTTTTTCATTTTCGCTAATAATTTTTACTCCTACCAATGATTTTATTAAGCTTATTGATATAAATGCATATCTAGCTAATATTGAAAATGAAACTAAGCCTTTGTCTCTACAAATTTTCAAATTTTTTTGAATTTCATTTGTAATTTCTTTGGGTTTTTTTAACTTTGTATTTTTTTTAAAATTCTTATCAATTATTTCAATTTGATCTATCTGTTTAGATAATGCTGCAGAACCATTTTTCTCTGTCAAAATTTTTTCAGTCAACTCTTTTAATTTAATAAAAAAAACTTCTCTTTCACTTTTTTTAATATTATTAGGTAAGTGAGTATTTAACTTCTTTTTTATTAAAAAATCATAGCATGTTATTGCTATTTCAAATTCAATTTTATCATGATTAAATGGTTCAGATTTTAATTTTAACTGCCAAAAATCAATTAGTTTTTCACTAAATTTTCTAGATAAACCTTTTGGAAGAAAAGAGTTTAAACTTAATTTAATATTCACATATGGTTTTCCTGCAAATAGTGATACTAAATTTTTAATTTCATTTTTTTTGTACCCAATTAAATTTCTGGCGTTTATCCATGAATTTTTTGTTATTAGATAATCATAAAGTGAATAAGCAAGATTGTTAGGTTGATTCCCAATAATTTCAGCTGGATTCCAATCAGGCATATTTCCAAAAAATGTAATTTTACCAGCAAAACCATCATAGTTTCTACTTTGCAAATGAAAAATTTTTTTTGAACACTTTTCTAACTCATTATTTATTTGCTTCTCTGAGAAAAAATTTTTCCTTTTAAAACTTTTCAATTGTCTAGCTTGCAAAAGATATGGTGTAAGTTTTTTATCTAAAGCAAATTCTATATCTAAATTTTTATAATCAAAAATTCTCTCTAAATGTTGAACAGCTTTAATTAAAACTTTGAATCTTTTTGACTTTACATGCTTCGTCATTAGTTTTTGAATGTATAAGACCCTATTTGAAAGCTCACCCTTGCCTGAAGTAACACTGTCACTAGAACCTGTTACGTCATCATAATTAATTACATAATAATTAGAACCAGTCTCAAGATCTTTTGTAAAAATCACACCACTCATAGATAAATCTCTGACCATTTCTTGAACTATAAACATATCTTTTTTATTTATAGGTCTATATTTTTTGTATGATTTAAATATTTCTTCTATTTTTTTTTTAATTTTTTTACTTGCAGAATTCACATTTAAAAATGATTTATACTTTCCTGCATTACTATTAATTAATTTATCTTCATCAAAAGCTGAAGATCGTAAAGCTATTAATTTATTTTTATATTTTTTTTTAATTTTACTAATTATAGACTTTTTATTCTTAGACCAATCCTGATAAGTGTAAAAGTTTAATGGAGGTACCTTAAAAACTATTTTCTCTTTTGAGAGTAAATTTAACAATTCCCCTTTACTGGTATTTAATTTCATTTTATTTTTTTTAAAATTTCGTGGAATTTTTTAATTATAAAATCTTGCTCACTTAATTTTAATGTAGGATAAATTGGTAAACTTATTACTGAGTTTGAGAAATTTTCACTATTTTTTAAATATAGTTTCCCAAGTTTTTTTTTATAATAAGGGTGTTTGTAAATTAAAATATAATGCTTCTGAACAAAAATTTTATGTTTTCTTAAAAAATTAAAAATTTTATCGTAATTTTTTACATGAAAACTTTTTTGCAAATTAATTGTAAATAAATGATAACTTGAATAATTTTTAGTATTTAAGTTTTGAAATTTAATTGGCAAAGTTGACAATTTTTTTTTATACCTAGATGCTAAATAATTTCTTTTTTTAAGAAAATAATTAATGTTTCTTAATTGACTTATACCTAAAGTGGCCTCTATATCATTCATCCTATAATTAAAACCTAGATCTTTTTGTTCGTAGTACCAGAGCTTTGGAATTTTATTTTTATTTAAATTTACTTTTTCAATGCCATGACTTCTCAATGATTGGATTTTCTTGAAAATCTTTAAATTATTTGTAGTTACTACCCCTCCTTCTCCGGTTGTAATCGGTTTCACAGGATGAAAACTAAAGACTGTTGCTGATGAAAATTTACAATTTCCGATTTTATGATTTTGGTATTTTGAACCTAAGGCGTGAGAAGCGTCCTCTATAATTTTAAATTTAAATTTTTTGATAATGAAAAAATTTTTTTTAAATTTGCTGGTTCACCAGCATAATGAACCACTACTAAAATTTTGGGTAATTTTTTCGATGGAGTTTGTAGTAATTTTTTTTCAAGCAGATTTTCATCTATGTTCCAAGTATTTGAATTTATATCAACAAATTCAACACTTGCCCCACAATATAAAGCACAATTTGATGATGCAACAAAGCTATTAGGCACTGTCCATAGATAATCATTTTTTTTCAACCCCAAACTTAAACAAGCAAGATGCAGACCACTAGTAGCACTATTTACAGCAGCAGCATGTTTTGATTTTACAAAACTTTTTATTTTGTTTTCAAACTTTTCAACTGAGGGCCCCTGGGTAAGATAATTTGATTTTAATGTTTTAATTACATTATTTATATCATTTTTAGTGATTGTTTGTTTTGAATAGGAAAATATATTCATTTGCTTTGTCTTAAGAAGTTTAAAATTTAATTATTATTTATGAGTTTTTTAATTTCATTTTTATTCAAAAACATATTTATGTTTGAAGAATAATTAAAACTTTTTCTCATTTTTTTACCCATTTCACCTATTTTATTTTTTGCATAACCTTTCTTCGATATATGAGTGAAAGTGATTGCAGGTGCCAATACATAATGATTACTAAATTCATAAATTAAATTTGTTTCATCAGAAGAAAATAAAAATTCATGCATTTTCTCCCCTGGTCTTATACCTAAATATTTTATTTTCTTTTTTTTGTCCATTGTTGCTGCTAAATCTAAAATTTTTAAAGATTTTATTTTTGGTATAAAAATCTCCCCTCCATGCATTCTCTCAAAAGATTTTATCACAAAATTAATTCCTTCATCTAAAGTAATTATAAATCTTGTCATATCAGGGTGCGTAATTGGAAAATAATTTTGTTTTTCATCTATAATTTTTTTAAACACAGGAAAAACAGATCCTCTCGAATTAAACACATTTCCATACCTTACAACTGCAAAACGTATATTTTTATTTCCAACTATATTATTTGCAGATACAAAAATTTTATCTGATAGCAACTTTGATGCACCATATAAATTAATTGGATTTGATGCCTTATCTGTTGATAGAGCAATAATTTTTTTAACACCACATTTAATTGAAGCGTGCACCAAGTTCTCTGCACCTAAAACATTAGTTTTAATAAACTCCATTGGATTGTATTCTGCTGCTGGAACTTGTTTTAATGCTGCTGCGTGTACTACAAAATCTATTCCATCCATTGCTAATTCTATTCGTTCTCTATCTCTTATATCGCCAAGAAAAAATCTTAATCTTTTATCATTAAAATATTTTCTCATTTCATCTTGTTTAAATTCATCTCTAGAAAAAATCACAATTTTTTTTGGTTTAAATTTTTCTAAAATTTTTTTAGTGAATGAAAAACCAAACGAACCTGTTCCACCAGTTATTAGTATATTTTTATTTTTAAACATCATTTAAATTTATATTTCATTTTAGCTAATATTAGATCTTCTTTAGTATTTATATCTTGACTGTTGAGTTCATTTAACACTAAAAAAGACATTTTTGAAGGAAATATATCTTTGCTTTCTAGAAGTTTTTTTGTCTTAAAAAAATATAATGTTCCAGTATCATAATATTTTTTTAACAAATCTTGACTTCTGCTACTTTCATTTTTTTTGTTTGCAAAAAAAGCAAATTTTTTGTTTTTAATTATAAATGATCTATCAGGACTGTTAGAAAATTGACACAAAGTGATAAGCATTTCACAATTTTCTTTTTTGAATTTTAAAAAAGCTTTTTTAATCAAACCTGCAGTTATAAGTACACTTGTTGGATATATACAACAGATATATTTTTCATTTTTTAACCCATTAGTTAAAATGTAATTTTTTAAAACATCTTTTATATTTGTGTGATCATCTGAATATTTTTTTTTTCTAAAATTTAATCCTATCGCACCAAAACTTTCAGAAATCTTTCTAATTTTAGCTGAGTCAGTAGATACATAAATATTTGAGAAAATTTTTGCTTTTTTAGCTTCTTTTATAGGATAATAAATTATGGGCTTTCCATAAAAATCTACAATATTTTTATTTTTTATTCTTTTACTACCTTGTCTAGCTGGTATGATGCATATACTCATATATATTAATTTATTATTGCTTTTCTATAAATTTTAGAAACAGTAGATATTTTTCTCAATGTTTTTAAAGTTCTAGTTTTTGTCTTAAAATTGAATTTTGGTGATATTGAGTTGAAACCAAAAATTTGCTTTTGTCTATTATTTAAAATTTTATATATTTTATTTCCACATTTTGTAAAATCAGTTGCAGGTTTAATCCACCATCTTTTATAATGAAGAAGTATTCCCCATCTTTCTTTACTATTTATATTCTCCCCAATTCTGTGCCAAGTCTGGCCTAGAAAAAAAACTAATGAGCCCGCTTTTGCATTAAGAACTTTAGGTTTTTTTTTTTGGATATTATTTTGGTCGTATTTTTGAATTTTTATTCCACTTTTATGGCTTTTGGGCCATACAATTGTTGAACCATTAAACTTATCAAAATCGTTTAGACATAACATCACAACTAAATCTAGGGAGTGTTTTGGATTTGTTATTGGAATATGAGAATCAATATGAGTAATTCTATTATGTTTTTTTTTTACGTTTACACTATTACTAGCCATACAATTGTCTAAAATATAGGGTTCATCAAAAACAGTATCTAGTATTTTAATTATTATCTTAAGATCTATTAAATGAAGAAATTTTTTTGGATTTCTTAGGATTAAATCTCTTATAATTATCTGCCCTTTTTGCGAAGCTTCATCCTTAAAAAATTTATTTTTTTGTAATTTTTTATGTTCTTTTACAAGTTCTTTAATTAAATTTTTACAAAATGAATCATTTAAAAATCTTTCTAATTTATAATAACCTTCTTTAAAAAGTATTTTTTTGATTTTATTAATATTATATTTTTTTTGCATCAATTTTAAATTTGGAAATAAATTTTTTTGATTTAATTTTCCAATTTTTTAAATCTAAGAAAAATTTTATAACATTATTTTTAGAAAAATTTATATTATAATTATCGAATTCAGTATCTAAGATCGGGACTTTTACGAAAAAAAATTTATTATGCAAATTAATAACGGTTTTATTATTTTTTAATACATAGCAATTAATCTTGGACAATTTATATTTATCAAAAATAAAGTTAATTGATTTAAATTCAACTGAAGCACCTAAGCCTGGGAAATTAAATTCATTGGATAAATAGAATGCCCAATCACACATGTTGAATTTTTTATTAATATTTTTAATTCCCAAACCTCCACAAACGAATTCTTTATAATAAATAATGAAAAAATCTTCTTTATTATTTTTTTTGACTTTATTTAACCATAAATAATGATCATGTTTTGTAATCAACTTTTTAGTAAACATTTTGTCTCTTATATTTTCTTGATTTCTTATTTTAAGTAACTCTAATACATTTGCATTACTAGTCTTTGTAATATTTTTAAATTTTAAGTTAAAAAGAATCTTATTTAAATCCATATTTGTTTTTAATTAGTTTTATCATTTTTGTTATACAGACTTGTGAATTTAGGTTCAAAGATTTGTTAGAATAATCGTAATTGATTTTTAAATTTACAGGGTTGTGAGTCGATCTGTTACTAAATGAAATATCAGTTTTAGTTTTCAAAACTTTATCAATTTTTTTGACTATTTCAAATATATTAAAAGATCTGTAATCTTTGCTACCTAGATCTAAAATTCTATATATTTTTTTTTTTTGTTTTAAAGATTGATTTATCAAATTTAGAAAATCACTTATGAAAATAAAATTAAATCTTTCGTTAATATTCGAAATATTTATTTTTTTTTTTAATGAACAATAATTTAATAATTTATAAATTAAATTATCTTTGGAGTAATCAATCACTCTTGGAATTCTTAAAATGTCCACGTTAAACTTTTTTTTATTACTACAATAAAAATAATAAAGATATTTTTCAGCGATCAATTTAGAAGCACCATAGTAATTTTTAGGTCTAGGTTCAAAAAAAATTTTTTTTTTTTTATCAAAATTAATTTGATTATCACCATAAACTTGCTCACTAGAAAAAAAAATTATTTTTTTTAATTTGGAGATGTCAATATTTTCTAATAAATTTGATAATGAATATAAATTAAGTTTAAAATATTTATTAATATTGTTATTCTTCAAACTTTCTACTCCACCAATATAACCCGCAGAATAAATTACAATATCAATATTTATGGGTAGCTTATCTTTTGATATATTTTTATTTAAATCTAAATTAATAAAACTTATTTTTTTTGAACTTTTTACTTTTTTTTTATCAATATTTATTAAAGAATATTTTTTTTTTAAAAAAAAATTACAAATTTTCAATCCTAAATTTCCAGATCCACCAATAATTAAAATTTTTAACGGCATTTACAGTCCCTTAATTGCATCAGTTAATCTAAAAAATTTAAATTTTGGAAAAGTTTTTTTGAAATTTTTTGAAAAATACCTATTTTTTTTTAATTTTTTTAAGTTTGGTTCTCTCATTTTAGTTAGAACATTCACAAAATTTTTAATACTTATTTTTTTTTCGTGAACCAGATTTATCAATCCTTCATTTTTATTTAATGATTTTAACACAATATTATTTATATCTTCAGTATGAATTAAATTAAGATTGTAATTTTTATTATAAATATTTATTTTTTTATTTTCAGTTATGGAGTTTTTAAATCTTTTCAATAAACGAATATCTGACATTTTGTCTCCATACACATAACCAAGCCTTAGAGTGAGTAATTTAATTTTATTAAATTTGCAATAAATATGGAATATATTTTCTTGAGCTAATTTTGTTATTGCATAAGGTGTAATTGGTCTTAGAAAATCTTTTTCTGATACATGTTTTGCTTCATTTCCATATACTGCACATGAGGAAATTAAAATAATTTTTTTTGGTTTAAATTTTAATTTCTCCAAAAAATTAATTATTCCATCGATGTTAATTTTTGAAACAGTGTTCCAATTAGTAATATTTTCATTTGGAGGAACATAACTTGAAAAAAAAAGAATTATATTTGTGTCATGAATTTTTTTTTTTATTAAGAATTTTATTATTTCTTTTTGTTAGATCAAAAAAAGAAATATTTTTTTTTTTTTTTCTAGAATAAAAAATTACTTGTTTTTGTTTTTGTTTTTTTAATGAAATTTCCAGGCTTTTTGCTGCAAAACTAGAATGACCAAAAAATAGAATACTCATTTTAAAAGATCAGCATATCTTAATGGTTCATTCTTTTTTTTATTTTTATTGACCCTTTTTCCAATGACTTTAAAAATATTTTCAGATTTTATCCCAATCGAAGGTCTAAAAGTTGAAACATTGTTTAGTGTAATTTTATCTCCCTTATTTAAATTTTTTGTTAAAAAAATTGATCTTCTAAATAGTTTTGAATAACTCTCACCTTTGCTGTTTGGTAAATTGTTTAATTTTTTTTTGTTTAATAAACTTTTATAAATTTCTTTAGAGAATATGCTTAATTTTTTTAATTGCTTAGGATCAATTGAAAATTTTTGATCTAATGATTTATCATTTTTGTTTAAAATGTAATGTTTTTCAATGAAAGTTGCGCCTAAGCAGCATGATGCAATGGACGAATTTATATCATCCGTATGGTCAGATAAACCAATATTGAATTCTTTGTATTTTTGTCTCATAAAAACTAATCTGCTTAAATTTATATCTTCTTCTTTTGTAGGATATCCAGAAACACAGTGTAAAATGGTTATTTTAGAGTGATATTTTTTAATACAATTAACAGCTCGGTCTATCTCTTTAAGAGAAGCCATGCCGGTTGAAAGTATAATTGGTTTTTTTGTTTTTGCTATCGCATCAATTAATAACAAATCAGTTATTTCAAATGACGAAATTTTATATAACCTTACATTAAATTTTTCTAAGAACTGGACTGCTCTAACGCTAAAAGGGGTACTAAACAATATTATATTTAGTTTTTTGGCCAATTTAAAAGCATCTTTATGCCAATTTAGAGGGGTTTTTGCTTTTGAATATAAATTCCACAAATTTAAATTTCCAACTTTATAATTGTTTAGGGTAATGTCTTTTGCTTCATAGGTTTGAATTTTCACTAAATCAGCACCATTCATTGCAGCTGATCTTATCAATTTTAAAAATTTTTTTTTACTTCCACTATGATTTGCTGAAATTTCTGCAATTATTAAAGGTTTTAAATTTAATTTTTTTTGAGATTTCTGAAAATATTTTTTTAAACTAATTTGCGTCATTTTATTTTTTTTAGGAGTTCATTTACTTGATACATTTGTTTTTTTTGAGAAAAGTAAAAACTTAAATTATATTTCGTTTCTTTTAGCATATTATTTAATTTAATAATTGTAAATTTTTTGTCATGTATTATTGACTCAAAACTAATTATACAATTTTTTTTTAAAAAGTTCCGATAATTGTATTTTTGATTTTTTGCAATCGGTTTACATATAGATGGTATTCCATAAAAACTTCTCTCATACAACGAAATTCCACAAGCTCCGAAGCAAAAAGATGTATTAGAATAATAATTGTTTAAATTATTCGAATATTTAATTAGAAGTAAATTTTTTAAATTATATTTTTTTAACAAACTTAACTTAAATTTTTTATCTAAAATTAAAATCCTGTATTTTAAGTGAAGTTTTAATCTTATTATAAACTTAATAACATTTAAGATATCACTTGTTGAGTCATGGGTGCCAAAGTTAATCATAATATAATTTGATTTTTTTTTTATTTTTTTTTTTATAAAAGGAAAAAAAAGATGACTTGCATAAATTTTTGATTTTGGATTTTTAAATTGATGATCTTTTTTTTTTCTTAAAAAAGTATGATCTATTAAATATTTAGAATTAATTTTAGTCAAATTATCTGCTGTGCTAATAGTATTTTTCGTTAGGCTATTAATAATATCAATTTTTTTTTTTTTATAACTATCAATAAAAAAAAAATTTTTTTTATTAGCGAGTCTTTCAATGGCTGACTTTAAATTAACAAAAAATATTATTTGATTACTTTTATTATTTGAAAAAAAATTTTTATTGTACTTATTTTTTTTTATTAAAATAAATGTTTTATATTTTTTTTTAAAAAATTCTAAAAAGTTTAAACATCTATAATAATGACCAAGGCCACTTTTATTGTCGAAATCTGGTATAAAAAAAATTTTTTTATTTTGAGACATTTTGGAACTTAAGAAATCAAAATCAAATATATAAGATTATTTTTTAAATTTATAAATTGTTTTTTTTTCAAATAAACTTTCAAAATTACCCTCATTAACAACAGATCCGTTCTCAATTATAAAAATATTATCACATTTTCTGAGAGTATTTGTTCGATGTGCAATGATTATAATTGTTTTTAATCTAGAAAATTTATTTATTGCGTTCATAATATTTTTTTCTGTCTTCTCATCCAGTGAACTTGTAGCTTCGTCAAAAATTAATATATTTGGATCATGGTAAAGTGCCCTAGCAATTCCTACTCTTTGTTGTTGACCACCAGATAACTTTACTCCTCTTTCACCTATTTTTGTGTCTAGTTTTTCGGGTAGTTTGTTAACAAAATCTGACAATTCAGCCTGTTTGATTGCGTTTTCAACTAATTCATCTTTAATATTTTTATAATCTATTCCAAAACCTATATTTTCTTTTAATGTTCCATCACAAAGAAATATTGATTGTGGAACATAACCAATATTTTTTTGCCAACTTTTTATATTTTTATTATTTAATATTTTATCATCAATGTGTATATTGCCATTTGATGGTTCAAGCAATCCTAATATCAAATTTATAATTGTAGATTTTCCAGATCCAGATTGACCAGCTATACCTACTACACTTTTAGCATTTACATTTAGATTTAAATCTGAAATTTTAAATTCCTTTCTTTTTTTAAATGAAAAATTTATGTTTTTTAAAGTAATATTTTTAAAATTTTTAAAATTTTCTTTTATCTCATCTTCAATAATTCTATTTTCTACAGAGTTTCTTAAATCATTCTCTATCGAGTCTAATGCTGAAATATTGGCCTTTATATTTGTAATATTCATATATATTTGTTGAAAAGATGGAATTAACTTATAACCGGCTAAAGCAAAAAAAGCGATTTGAGGAATAACGGTTTGAAAATTATCATTACTATTAGAATATAAAAAAAGAATTAATATCACAACACAACCAAACGCCAAAAATTCTATCAAAAACTTTGGGATACTTTGCAAATTTTTATTTAGGGCTGAAGCTTTAGCTAAAGCAAATGATCTAGAATTAAATTTTTCTGTAAAATAGAACCTTGAATTTGATAAAATTACATTTTTAATTCCACCAAACCCCTCTGAAATTATTTTATATATTTCTTCACTATTTTTTGTTAATATGACACCATTATTATAAACTTTCTTTCTAATCACTTTATAAATTATAAAATAAGAAAATAAAAAAATTAGTATCCCAAAAATTGCAACTAATGGATTAACCAAGAAAATTCCAATACACATTGGAATCGAAAAGCATATTCGAGAAATCATTTGCATTAGTGGGTCGACTATACCACCTGTAACTCTTGAACATTCACTATGTATATTGTTAAGGATTAATGAACTCGAAGTATTTAGATGATAAATCCACTTTTGATTAATATAATATTTGAATAATCGGTTTGACAATTCAGCAGAAATTTGATTTGCAAAATTAGCCAATAGGGCGATTGTAACTATCGATGATAATGTTGAGATTAATAGAAAGAAAAATACTAAAAAACCTGAAAATATTATAAAATCGTTTACATCAATAAAATTAAAAAATATATAAATCTTAGAAAAAGTATCATTTTCATAAACAATATTCTTATTCGAGACTAACGAAATAAAGGGTAATATTGAACTAACTCCTAAAATTTCTAAAAAAGAATTTAAAACAACAACAAGCTGAAGGATAGCAAAATTTTTTTTTTGTTTTTTGTCTAAATATAAAAATAAATTTTTTATTCTAGAAAACATTAAGACTATTTTTCAATTAAATATGAACTTTAAAAGGCATTAAATACAAAAAAATTTACTATTGAAAAAAAATCAACAAATAGAACATTAAATTTACTAGATATATAAATTTATTTATACAATATTTTATTAATAAGCGAATAGAAATCTGTATTATTTTTTTGGTAAATAATCAAATTTCTTATGTAGTTTTTGTTAATATTAGTCCAATGCTTAGTTGATATTTTAAAATTGTTTTTAAACAACTTTATTATTTCACTTTTATTATTAGAAGATGTAAAAAAATTAGAGGATTTAGGTCCAAATTTTGGCCATAAAAAATTACCCAATAATTTGTTGTCAAATTTTCGAGAAAATATACTAACAACCTTTTTTCCTCTAGCAATCGCTTCAAAACCTAAGGTTGAATCTGTAAAAACAACGTTTTCAAATTTATCTACAATTTCATAAGAAGATTTTTTAAAGTTTTTATAGATAAAACATTTTTTATTTTTTTTTACTAAATTTAAAAAAAATTTCACTTCCTCTGTAGATTTTTCCTTAGAAGTTTTTAATAAAATTCTGAATTTATAATTGTTATTTTCGCAAAATTCAAAAAGAATTGGTACAATATATTTTTCAACCCAATAATTATTACTAAACTTGTCACTCGAGTTTGCTTTAATTATTTTATTGTTAACTTTAGTTTGTTTTCTAATTGTAGAGATAAAAATAACACTTCTTTTATCAATAATAAATTTATTTATTGGAACATTGTTACATTTAAAAGAACCAATAACTATAAAATTACATTTAATAAATTTTTTCAGTTCATTTGCATAATATTTACTAAACACAAAAAAATAATCTATTTCTAGTTTAGTATTTAATAATTTTTTTTTTTGTAAATTAGAACTAGCATTTTTAAAACGAGCTCCATTTTGCACCATAAAAAACTTAATATTTGGAAAAAATTTTTTAAGCTTGTAAAAAGTTATGTCATATTCTGATGCGCTTATAATTATTTTTGGTCTAAACAGGTATATAAATGACTTAAAATATTCTTCTCTACTTATTTTGAATTTTACTATCATCATTAATAAAGCAAAAATATTAAATATTTCTTTTCTAGTTGATAGAACAATATAGTTAATTTTTTTTTGTGGAAAATTGTCTAATAAATAACAAGAGATCCTGTCATATACAATTATTTCTTTTTTTAGTGGTAAAGTGAAATTAATTTTAAAATTTAGAAAAGTATTTAATATTTTTTTTAAAATATTATCTTTCATAAATATATTTTTTTGCAATTTTAAAGTCATAAGCAGTATCAATATCTAAATTTTCTTTTTTAGATTTTGTTATTAAAGGCAGAAATTTTTTGTAAGAAAAAGAATTATATTTTTTTAAAGCTTTTATTGGTGTTAAATATATAAGACCATTTGGCTTTGAAATTTTGCTGTTTACAGTCACAATTTGTTTATTTGGATGTTTTAATGACAGCTTTAATATTTTTTTTATTGTAGAATTTTTTCTAAAAGGTGAGGTTGGTTGAAAAAGAATAACGTATTTAACTTGATTGTATTTTTTTTGATAAAAATTTATTGCATGTAAAGCGGAAGACTCTGAAGAAGTTTTACTTTTTGCCAAATAAGCTGGTCTTTTTAAAAATAATAAATTTTTTTTTTTAGTAATTTTTTTTATTACATCTGAATCACTAGATATTAAAATATTATCAAACAAAAATTGGGTTTTTTTTAAATTATCTAAAGTCCAAGAAATAAGAGGTTTTGTACCCAATTTTAATATATTTTTATTTTTTAACCTTCTAGATCCTTTTCTAGCAAGAACTAATGCCAAATATTTCCTGTTTTTCATTAAATATTTAAAAAGATTATTTTTTATGCTTTGTAGTTAACTCTATCTAATTTTGAATTCTCTAAAAATTTAACAGGTGTATAAAACCTATCGCCCGCTTTGAGAAATTTTAACATATTCTGACCGTTGGAATTTTTTACTTCTTCAATTAGAATCATGTGTTTACCGCTTGTGCTTACTGTGATCCATTCTTTATCATGTCTAGAAATGATTCCTGCTTGAAAAGGATGGTTGCTTGTATCTCCACCATGAAGATGAACTTTTTTAATAAATAATCTGCCATATTTATTTTGATTTAAAAAAGTTGATGCTCCTATAAAAGGATCATCAAATGCATTTATAAAATTAAATAAATCATATGAGTTTAAACTCCAATCAATAAAACCATTTTTTAACGTATTTAATGGTGGGTTGTATCTACTTAAGTAATTTGGTTGATGAGAGATTTCAAATTTAATTTCATTCTTTAAATCTTTTAAAAAATTAGAGTAAAAAGTATTCATTTCGCTCCACTTATAATTTTCAAAGTCTACAGGAATTTTACAGTTTGAAGGAAATAAACTTTTTTTATTTGTTATTATTGGGCCAGTATTGATTCCTGTATCAATAATGTGAAATAAATTGTTTAAGATTCTATCTTCTCTCAGTATATGCCATGAAAATCCTCCTCTACCTTGATCATATGGAAGTCTTGATGGAAAATAATTAATAAGATTATCTTTGAAAAATTCAATTATTTTTTTTTCAAAAATAAACATTGAGCTAATAGATAAAAATAATGTTTTTTCTATGTTGCAATTTTTTAATATAAAGTTTTTAAAAATTTTCGTGTCTACTTTTGAGAATACTTTTATTTTTATATTTTTTTTAAATAAGTTTTTTTGATTAGGACTAGTGATAATTAAAGTTTTTAAATTTAAAGATTTATTAATTTTAATAATCTTATCGATATTTGGGCACCAACCGATTAAAACGACTTGTTTGATATCTTTTACAAAAAATTTATTATTTTTAATCATTTGTATTACTTCATATCCTGAAAATGTTTTTGTTTATCAATTTCCCATATATTTTTTGATCTTAAAATTTTATAAAAAATCTCAAAACTTTTTCCTTTTCCAAATTCTGACTTTAATTTATGGCGTCTTGTTTTTAAAAACATTTTATTTATTAAACCTAAAATTTTTTTTTCATTAAATCGACAATGTTCAATAGTTTTTAATTTACTTCTATTTTTCTGTCTATCACCAATATTAATCGTTGGAATACCATAATAAGGAGCCTCCATAATTCCTGAACTAGAATTTCCCAAAATAAGTTTTGAATTTTTTAAAAGTACTAAATAATATTCAAATCTCATCGAAGGTAAAATTCTAATAAATTTTGATTTAATTTTTTTATATTCTTTTAAAATTATATTACTTCCATGATCATTATTAGGATAAATTAAAACAAAATTTTTTTTACTTTTTTTTATAGCATTTAAAAAAGATAATGTTTCACTTTTTAAATTTTCTATTTTAGTAGTAACTGGGTGTAAAATTCCAATTCCATAATTTTCAAATTTAATATTATATCTTTTTGAAACATCTTTTTGTAGTGGCAAATTTTTAGAATTAATAATATCAATATCTGGGGAGCCAATCACAAAAATATTATTTTTAAATTCTCCCATTTGGATTAATCTTTTTTTTGCTCTTTTGTTTGTTACAAAATGTACATGTGCTAATTTAGATATCGAATGTCTTAAAATTTCATCAACAGTTCCAGAAACTTCACCTCCTTCAATGTGTGCAGTTCTATAATTGTTTAATGAACCAACTATAGCACATGCAAGTGTTTCGATTCTATCACCATGAATTACTATTAAGTCAGGTCTAATTTTTGTAACTGTTCTTTTAAATCCAACTATAGTTTTAGATAATACAAGATCCATACTATCATTATTTTTTTGATTTCTAAATCTGGTTATATTTTTTATTTTATCATAGCTGAGAGCTTCCCAAGTAGATCCAAATTTTTTTAAGTTATGCATGCCGGTAACAAAAACATGTGCTTCAAATAAATTTGTTTTTTGCAATTTAAGAATTAAAGATTTTATTTTTCCATAATCTGCTCTTGTACCAGTTACAAATATTATTTTCTTTTTCATAAATTTTATAAGAGTTTAATTATTTTAAATATTTTTGGTATAAAATATTACTTAAAATTTTTTTTCTTTGTAATACACCTTGAGATTTATTTAATATAATTTTTTTTAATTTGTGTATTCTTTTTAATTGTTTTTTTTACAACCTTTCCATAAAGACTAACGAGATCTTTAATACTATAGTCTCCACCTCCAGGTCTTTTTAAAAAAATATTGTTTTTAGATAGCTTTGTTCCAGGGTAAATATCCATTAAAGAAACAACTGATGGAAAAGCAAATTTAATTGTCTTTTTCTCCTCTTTAAGTGGAATTTTTTTACCTCCTCTAGCAAAAAAAATTTCTTTTGAACCTTTGATTAAACTTTTTAAATCATTAAAATCCATTGACGATGAAACGTCGGGACCTTTTCTTTTTTTTGTATCGACATAATGTCTCTCAATAATATTGGCACCTAAAGCAATTGCTGCATAGCTTGAATAATTATTTTCTGTGTGATCCGAAAGACCTATAACACATTGAGGAAAAGCTTTCTTTAATTGTCTTATACAATCTAATCTTACCAAATTAGGAGGTGTGGGGTAAATATTAGTGCAATGCATCAGGGCAAGGGGAATTTTATTTCTCAAGATAATATTTACAGTCTTTCTAATACTTGAAATACTATTCATTCCCGTGCTCATGATAATTGGAATTTTAAATTTACATAAATATTTTACAAAATGATAATTATTACACTCACCTGATCCAATTTTAAAAGCGGGTACTTTTATTCTCATTAATCTGTCTGCTGCTAATCGAGAAAAAGGGGTGCTGATAAAAATCCTTTTTTTACTTTTTACATAATCTGCTAATTTTTTTTCATCTTGTTCATTAAGTGCACATTTTTTTATGATTTCATATATTGAAATTTTTGCATTTCCAGGAATTACTTTTCTAGCTTCCTCAGACATTTCATCCTCAATAACATGAGTTTGATGTTTTATCATTTCTGCCCCAGCTCTGATTGCAGAGTCTGCTAAATGTATTGCTAGATCTAATGAGCCGTTATGATTTATTCCTATCTCTGAAATAATTAAAGGAGGAAAGTTTGGTCCAATATTTCTTTTTCCTATTTTAAAATTTTTCATAGATTACTAGATTATTTAAAATTATTTTTCATTACTATAATTCTATATTGATGTATATCAATAATACTCATGCGATTAATTTCAAGAATTGATATAAAAAATGAGTTTGTCATTAAAGGTATAAATCTTGAAGGCCTAAGAAAAATTGGCGAACCTCTAAAAATAGCGAAAGAATATTATAAAGATGGTGTCGACGAAATTATAATGATTGATGCTGTAGCTAGTTTATATGGAAGAAACAACTTGTTTGAAATAATTGAGAAATCAGTAAAAAAAATTTTTATTCCTATTACTCTTGGAGGTGGTATTAGAAGTTTAAATGACATCGACAAAGCTTTGAAGTCTGGTGCAGATAAAGTTGCTATAAATTCCTATGCCACAGAAAATCCAAATTTTATAAAAGAAGCAGTAAAACATTTTGGATCAAGTACTATTACAGTTTATATTGAGGCAAAAAATATTGGGAAACAAAAATGGGAAGCATTTAAAAATTCTGGTAGAGATAGAACTGGATTGGAAATATTAGATTGGATTAAAAAAGTTCAAGACAATGACTGTGGTGAATTGCTTATTACATCAGTTGATTTTGAGGGTCTTCAAAAAGGTTTTGACATTGAACTTCTTGAAAATATTTATCCACATATTCGTGTTCCTTTAATAATTAATGGCGGATGTGGTAAAATAGAAGATATTACAAATATAAAAAATAAATATAAAAATATCAGTTTTGCGATCGCCTCTGCCTTCCATTACAAAAAAATATCAATTAGAGACTTAAAAAATGAAAAAAATTTGTATTCTTGATTATGGGCTAGGTAATATAAAAAGCCTATATAATTCAATAAAATATATTGGTTTTAATCCAGAATTTTATACAGAAAATAATTCAATAAATTATGATATTATATTTATTCCTGGTGTAGGATCTTTTTCTAAAGCAAGTAAATTACTTTTAGATAAAAAATTTTATAAATATTTAAATCAAGTAAAAAAAAATTCTTTTATTTTTGGTATATGCTTAGGTATGCAAATTCTGTTTAGCAGAGGATTTGAAAATGGTCAGCATGATGGATTAAATTTTGTAGATGGAGAAGTAAATTTAATCAAAGATAAAAATAAAAAGATTATTCTTCCAATTGTAGGATGTAAAAAAATAAATATTAATAATAAAAAAATTAATTTTCTTGAGCATTATAATAATCAAAAATTTTATTTTGTGCACTCATATGCCTGTCAACCAACAAACAAAGAAGATATATTGTGTACCACGTTTTCACAAAATATTAATTATTGCTCAGGTATCATAAAAGATAATATTATTGGGACTCAATTTCATCCAGAAAAGAGTGGTGAAATTGGTTTAAATTTTTTACAAGATTTTATAAAAAATTGCTAAACATTGTTAATAACCATAAATTTAGATAAGATAAAGATTGATGTTAAATAAACTATTTAAGATATAAATATTTCATGTCAAAAAATTTTTCAGTATATGGTCTACCCAGAAACGTGCAATTTTGTAAACTTTGTGTCAATTCGAATCAGAAACCTAATCCAGTAGTTGAATTTAAAAACAATGATAATCAAAAAAGTGGGACAGGTTTTGATGATGAAGGTATTTGTAATGCTTGCAATTATCATAAAATAAAAAAAAAGATAAATTGGGAAAAAAGAGAAAAAGAATTATTAAAAGTTTTAGAAATTTATAGGGGTAAAGGTGAATATGATTGTGTGGTTCCGGGAAGTGGAGGCAAAGATAGTGGGTATACTGCCCACATATTGAAGTACAAATATGGCATGAATCCTTTAACTGTAACTTGGACACCACACTTATATACTGATATTGGATGGAAAAATTTT
>MDTB01086596.1_pt1 | contig 21830 bp, 19 predicted proteins | sample 811161 | NCBI WGS metagenome assembly MDTB01 (sample SAMN05326650, study PRJNA326480) | marine metagenome | isolation source: seawater | place: Mediterranean Sea | collected 2009 | reverse complement strand
CTTTTTTCAGGCCTCTATAATTCCAACTATTAAAGAAAAAATTTATAAATTTTTCGACCAACCAAACATCTCTTCTAGATCTCTAATATGATGAGTTTGGATTAAGTTCATTCTTCTACCGGATTTAGGGTACCCAACCGCTGTAATCAATACTAAGTCGTCACTTGTCAGTTTATTGCGTTTCCAGAGTTCCTCAAGGCAAACTAGGATGTGATCCAGGTTATCTTTTGGAAAGGGTATGTCGATATAAACACCTTCAGTCCCCGGCAATATATTAAACCGTCGCACTGCCATAGGATCATTGCTAACTGCTAATATAGGCTGACGAGGGCGGTGCGTGGCTAAGATTCGTGCAGCGTAACCAGATATTGTAATCGCTACTATCTTTGTAATTTCTAACTCTCGACAAATTAATGCGATTGCTTCTTCGATGCCCCTAGATACATGCTTGAACTTTGGTTCAGAGTTAGTGGTTAAGATAGACTGAACATGCTCTGAAGCTTGGTCTACTATTTTTCGCATCATCAAAATTGATGCTTCTGGGTAATGCCCAACCGCAGTTTCCCCGGACAACATTGTTGCCGCACACCCATCAATAACGGCATTTGTAATATCACTAACTTCAGCTTTTGTTGGGAAAGGATTTGATATCATAGTATGAAGCATTTCGGTTGCAACTATAACCGGCTTTCCAGCATCACGAGCATTGTCAATAATCGATTTCTGAAAGATTGCTAGACTTTCAAGCTCCGTCTCAACTGACAAATCACCTCTATCAATCATTATAATATCTGTTGCACTAATGATATTTTGCATATTCTCCATCCCAAGACGATTTTCAATCTTTGAGACAATTTGGGGTGATTTTTTATCAAGTAATTTTCGTATTTCATGCACATGTTGAGCTGACTCAACAAAACTAATGCCAATAAAATCAACATCGTTTTCACTCGCAAAGTCTATCATTATTCTGTCACGCTTTGTGACTAGTGAACCGGAAATTTTTACGCTAGGAACATTAATCCCTTTGTGACTTCTAAGCTTTCCACTTACTTCAGCGCAACACATAATGTCATGGCCTTCAATCTTAACGACCGAAAACCGCAAAGTTCCATCATCAGCAAGTATTATTGAATTAACTCCCAAAGACAAATGCAGGTCTTGGCTGTTTACAAGAACTTTTTTTGTTCCACGATAATCTTGGTTTGTTGTTAGTACTATTTGATCACCTACCTCAAAAGTAGGCTCACAGCGCAACTCTGCAGTTCGAATTTTTTTTCCTGGAATATCTAACAGTATAGGGACTTCAGGCAACGTTTTCTGAATTAGCTTGATTGTTTTTTTGTGCCATTTTAAATCTGCATGACTGCCATTAAGCCGCGCTACTGACATGCCTGCGTCATTCAATGATGTCAACATTTCTGCACAGGCTGTAGCCGGACCAATCGTCGCTACAATTTTAATTTTACTCAAGTTCAGATCTCCTGGAAAAAATATGTTAAAAAATTGACAATTAGGTAGATAGAATAATCATGCCGAAAGAAATTACTTGTTATCATAATGATTGCTTAAAAAATTTTGAAATCTTTTCATATGTTTTAAAATCAATTCTACTAGAGCCGTTCCAATCCAAATTGAAATTATTGAAAACATATTTTGGCAAACCTCCCTCTAAAATTAGGTCTATGTTTTCACATAACTCTTTACCTGAATTTGCACTCATTAGTTTATGGTACTTGCTTGCCCACCCACCATATAATAAATCAAATGTTACTGCCGGAACGCCCATAGCCATTGAAGCGGCTATAACACTCGACGCTCCTTGGCAAACAGAAATATCACTATATTTTATAACCTCTGAAATCTCCGCACTCGGACGTAAAATTATACGCTCTTTCGGAATGTCTGCTATTAAGGGTTTTATCCACGGATGTTCAATGTTGGTTTCAGTATTTGAGTATTTTGGTTTCCAAACAAAAATTACATCTTCTCGATTTGCTACCCAGTCAAATAATGGCTTTAAATATCTTATCGCATGTGCGCGACATTTTTCATCATCAATATATTCTGTTTCCCCATGGACAGAACTCTTATCAATAAAGCCATTAATAAGCGCAAAATAAAACCCCACCACCTTAAGGTCTGGTTCTTGATTTAACCAATCAGGTCTGCCTTCAACTTTTTTTTTCGTCGTCTTATTGAGCAATGATGGCTTCGCCTCATGATTCCCAACAGATACGAAATTCTTGACACGAGGCATCACTTTTTGAACCTCTTGTGCTACCGCTCCCGATGTTAGAAGATATTTAAACTGTAAACGAGCACGATTTGCAAAAACAATGCGCTGTGCCGAAATACCATGAATCATGCTAATTGAGGGAATGTTGCGTTTTCTCGCCTCTATTGCAACAATGTTTGCAATCGGATTATATTCAATTTCCATACAAACCGTAAGTGGCTTGCAATAGTCTAATAGCATCGATGCTAGTTGGGACAAATGGAGTATTTCTAATAACTGTTTAAAGGCTTGAAAATTTAACTCTTGAGAAAATATTATCTGAAAGCTAGCGGGAAACATTGCGCAATAATATTTATAAAAAACTTGATCTAAAAACTTGAATACTGGTGGCCAGATATCTCTAGTATGGGTGATATGCCCTCCTAATTGGCGCAAATATGTTGATTTAATAGATCCAAAATTAGCACTCGTTGCCATGAGATAATGACTATAATCCGAAATCTCTAAAATTTTTGATCGAAAGAAAAACATATCACGTGCGGCATTATCCATTAAATTTTCATGCCGGTGAATAAACAGATTTTTTTTTACTACCCCGAATGACTTTCTTTTAAAAAAATATGGCCTGAAACCTTTGAATAAATAAAGCGCGGCATTAATAAAAGGAAATATCAGTAGAAAAAAAAGAAACCCTGCTCTGAAAATACTTTGAAAAAATGTTGATAAAGGTCTGTGCCAATCTACGAAATTGACAATCGTACTCATCTCAGTTGGCCAATGAAATACATTAGATGGAACAAAAGATAAAAAATCAACACGATTATATTTTTTTGAGAGATCGCTTAATCCAGAAGATATAAATGGAATCAAGAAGTGATGAGAGTACCAACCAAAACTAAATGCGCGCTCTAACATTTCAATATAGCCCGTATCGCCTCCATATTTTGATAACGCATTAGCAAGATTCTGATTTATTTGTCTGTTCTTTTTGCCTGCTTTAATAGAGAGATTTTGGGATAACACGTAATTGTCCGTACCGTAATAATCATGTTCTGTCAGCTGCTCTCCACCGATTTTTACTACAACGCTTTTAAAATATTTTTTAATCAATTTTGAACACCGCACAAAATATAAATCATAATATAATAATCGTGCAAAGATAAAAATCGGCAAAGTCCAAGCCGACAAACTATACAATACAAAGCAGCGATTTTGGCGCATTTAATTAATTAAACTCTTAAACAAAATTAAACATCACAGTCATTAATCATCTATATTTTCAATAAATAACTGGATACCCTTAATGCTCTCTACTATTTCTGGTCGCATCAAACGCCTGTCTGGAATGCTACCACCAAGGAGTATTGAACGCATATCAGTACCACTTATCTCCCGCGTCACCTTGTCATTATTAGCGTAATGCGGGCACGTTTTCTCTGTAGCGATTCCATCACATATCCGACAATAAAATGGTCCATGTAAGCGCATAATCTCGATACCGAGGTCAGACTTAAATTGGTCAACTAAATCATGCGCCGCATATTTTGAATAAAAATCTCCAACCCCTGCATGATCACGCCCAACAATAAAATGAGTACACCCATAATTTCGCCGAATTATAGCATGAAACAACGCTTCTCTTGGCCCAGCATATCTCATGTGTGTTGTTAAAATTCCTAGAGCAACTCGCTCCCTAGGATAAAATTGATCTATCAAGGCACTGTAAGACCTTATAATTGCCTGTGGGGTATAGTCACCAACTTTTTTTCTCCCAATTAAAGGCTGAATAAATAAACCATCAACCTGCTCTAACGCAACACGCTGAAGATACTCATGTGCTCTATGCGGAACATTTCTTGTTTGAAATCCAACAATTGTGGTCCAACCCTTTAATTTGAAATAGTTTTTTGTCTCATCCGGCGTCATCTCTACGTGCGAAAATTCTTGAGGAACTCGTTTTTTCAAAGTAACACGTCCCCCAACAAAAAAATCCGCCAATTGAAAAAAATGTGAAACACCCGGATGCTGTCTATCTAAAGTCCCAAAAATTTTTTTGGCTACAACGCTTTTATCGCATTGAAAAATACTTTGGACTTTCAACAGACCAACTTCTCTTCCATCAAAGGACAGTAAAATTTCTGATAATTTTAAAATCTTAAGATAAATAGTTCTATCAATATCCAAAAGGACTGGAAGCGGAAATATTTTCCCATCTGGCAACCTCAGATCATTCACCACAGAGTTAAATTCAGTTTCAGTCATGAAGCCGACCAGCGGAGAAAATGCACCAATAGCTAGTTTTTCAAATTCTAAATATTGATGTTTTTTCAAAGTTAATTTATACAAAAATTTACCTAAGGTGTTCTGAATTTAAAAAATGGACATTTTTCTACAATTAAGTCCGCATACTTTTTAGGACTATCATTCTTTTCAAAAGATAGCTGCAAATCGGGGGCCTTTGGCGCACACCATGGAATATCAAATCCCACTACATTTTTCATTTCACCACGTTTTGCTTGAGCATAAATACCTTTAACATCACGTTGCATCACAACTTCTAAAGGCGTATCCATATAGATTTCGAAATAATTTTTTATAAATTTGCGGTTCCAAGCCATCAATTCTGAGTTACTATATAGAGCAGTAACGATAACAAATAATTTTTGTCTCGACAAAAACCTCGCCATCTTTTGAAGTCTTTGAATTTGAGTAACCCGACTGGCAACTGAGTAATCCAAACTCGCCCCAAATAGCGCCCTGATGTCATCCCCCTCAATTAGAATAAGTTCTGGAATTTTTGGCTTTATTTTTTCAAAAAGCAAATTAGCTACTGTACTTTTTCCTGACCCTGAAAGTCCTGTCATCCAAATAACCATTTTTGTTCCTTACTGAGGATTGAATCTTAAATAGATAATTTTTTAAGATGAAATAATACAAGCGAGCTACTTTTCAACTCATTCGCCCCCATATTTTTTCTTTAAATCGGCTTCAATTTTAACGAGCCCGCTCACGTAGTCCTGTGCTTCAGCCTCCTCTGAGTCAGTAAATTTACCTGCAATATCATGCCGAGCTGCAGCCCATGAGTTTGGGTCTGTAGGGTCATTAACATATAAATGGCTCCCCTCACCAGATGATAAATATTGGCTCAAACGTTGCAACATGAGTGGATCGGAACCAAGCATATCAAAACCCTTCTTAATATCGGAAATAGAATATTTATCTTTATAAAAATCATAACCAAACTCTTCCATAAGGTCATGGCATAGATGTTCAACTAAAGCTATTTCCCACTCTTCAAGATTTTTTTTCCAATTCTGGGTTCGGGATGTACTAAACCCGCGTATGTTCTGTCCTTCATGAGCTGACCTAGGGTTTATAAGCATGTTTTGAGGCAATCTTGCATGCCAAGTTTCTGGCAACAGCATTTCCTCTTCAAAATCAACATTCACAAATTTGCACAGGCCCTCAACAACTTGTCTTGGGTCTTTCATTATTGACTCATACGAAAGTGGCAAGTATTTCTCATTTGAAAGTTCATCAGAATATCGCTTTACACAATTCATGGAATCTATCCAGTTAAATATAGGATTGAGATACTGAGAGCTTGGTGCAAAACTCAATCTTTTCCAAGAAGAGAGAACGGACCGCGGGTCTCGATATAGATGAATAGCACGGGAGTTTGGAAACATCTGGACAAAAGCTGGAATATCACGCCATTGCATTGCTGTATACTCCCCCCAAATAGATCTATTACAATGAGTGAGAAAGAATTTCATGCCTTCATCAAAAATAATAGGATATGTGAGGCCCCGTTTCTTTATAGACATAAAAACTACATCAACGTCAAAATCAATTTTGAACCTGCACAACAAACGAAGCCGCTGGTGTTCGAGCAGCCGGTTAACAGACTTCTCTGTTAGTGGGTTATAACGATTATAACAAAAGCGAAAAAAATGAAATCGTTCACCAAAAACAAAAATTTTAGAATGAGCACACATAACATTACTCAACAGTGAGCCACCAGTTCGCATTGTACCAGTCGCTAGAATTCGAGATTTAGATTCCATCAATATTCCAATATGTAAATTTTTAGATTAGTTTAGTTTCTTGGCGATTATTTTTAACTTATACCCTAATAGATTCTTGTGAATAAAATCTTCTGTGAGGACATCAAAAATAGGGTTTTTATAATCTGAATTCCCAGTGTAACCATCTTGAAAACTTAGATAGTTATTTATTACACTGATTTCACTTATGATAGTTGAGATATGAGTAATTTCAAAGCCTTCATCTTTAAGAAGCTCGCTAAGTGTATCCGCATTAAACATAGTCAAATGCGCGGTTCCTCGGAACATGTTACAATCTTGATGCATAATTTGCGCCGCTAATGAATCTACATTTGGTACTACTATTAAAATAGCTCCACCTTTACGCATTACGCGGGCCGCGTTTCTTACAATTTCTCGTGGACTGATTACGTGCTCCAGAACTTCCCACATTGCTACTGCGTCAAACATCTGAGGGGAAAAACTCTCGTCTCCTAATGGATCTTGACTTATTTCAAAACCTAAATTGCGGCAATGCTCTGCGCCAAGTGAATTAAACTCTATACCATGCACATCCCAGCCTGACTTGCGTGAAATCTCTAAAAATTGGCCTACCGCAGAACCAAGTTCTAATAACTTTCCTTTGTTTCCGGTTGCAGCTTCAATTTGCTTGATACCTAATTCAAACTTAGGCTTATTAAACTTTTGCTCTACTTCCCCCATTAATGTCCTCATCCAATTATCATTAAACTCGGACTGCTCGTATGAATTTAACAACTCATTTGAACATAACATTGGTGATACGTAGGTAACTCCGCACTTTTTGCAACAACGATAATGAAAGCCTAGCTTAACAAACATTACTCGTGAGTTTTTCCAATTTGACCCACAAATTGGGCAATTTCGTTCCTCTGAATGTTTTTTGCTAAGCAATCCAGTTTGCGGGTCGGTAGCTGCTTTTGCCATACTCCGTGCTAAGTCTTCAGACCTATTACGCCCTGTTAATTCTTGGAATTTTTTAGAACCTAAAACAAGGCTCCCCTCATCACTCATTATTCTTTAATCCTCGCCAATATTCTGTGTATAGTAAAGTCTACTTTTTAACGGCGGTTATAAAAAAGTTGTCACCCTTATCAGGCGACGATGATCGCGTTCGCAAATATTCCGGAGCACCTATTGAAACGTAATAGAAATAAAACAGTTTTTCTAAAAAAGGGCGGAAAAACCCTTTCTTTATAAAGTCAAATTCAAAACATAAATTTGAAAAACATACAAAATGTAAAAAATAACAGATATATGAATATAAACCCGACTCTACATACTTGTGAGCCTCTAGCTTTAATCCATGTTTATCTAATAACTCTCGCCATTCCACAACAGTAAGAAGATTATAACTTCCCCTCTTAAACGCAAGTAAAGAAGAAAATTTTTTAGCTAAATTAGAGTTGAAAAGATTCAAAAAGCGAAAAATAAGGCTGTAGTGAAAATGGTAATCAGAAAAACCTGAAAAATAAATTTTACCACCTGCGTTAAGAATCCTGGACAACTCTGACATCACGACCTCAAGGTCTGCCACATGATCAATGACATGCACCGTACATATTGTCTCTATTGAACCACTTTTTAAAGCAAGTTTAGATAAATCATCGCTATATACATGTTTCCACAATCCAAACTTATCTTGCGATTTTTTAGCTTCAAAAAATAAATACTCTGAACCAAAATCAAAATGCTTCCCTTCAAAATGAAGAGATGAGATATTACCTCTACAAAATCCAATTTCAATACTCGGGCTCAACAGGTCTGACTCTCTAAAATTTATCCCTTCCATTGCTTTATGCCAAGCAGCTGTCACAAACCAATACCCAAAAGTTCCAAAATATTTTGTAAAATTATAATCAACTTTTTTTATTGCCTCTGGCTCTTTTAATCTAAAGAAAACTGAAAAAAATAAACAAATAAAATTAAAGACTATAAAAAGCACGAATGGCAAAATTTTATTCAATCGTGATAAAGTTGGCCTTTCATCACGACTATGCAACCGCTCGTGGTAAGTTGGAAATTTTCTTAAAAAAAACAATGTTACTTTACTTCTACCTGCAAAAAGCTAATCCTTTGTTTATTCACAAATTTCAATATATCTAAGAAACTGCAATAGGATGCTTTAAAATCTCAAAAAAGGTCATATCGACCAAAGCTTATCAGTAAAGAAAGTCGGCAGCAAAAATGTTAAGCCATCATATTAACGTTGCTTGTTCCACCTGAACTATGCCTAAATCCACGAAAATTTGCATCACGAGTGACATACAAATTATCAACTTGGTCCAACGCATATTTTCTAGCATTTTTATAATAGTTTTCAAGTAACTGTTTGTTAGCGTCAGCAAGACAAGAATAGAATTCATCATCCGACAACTCCGTATAATTTACACACAAGAGGTCAGAGTTGAGATGCTTATTTTCATAAAAATCAGCAACATCTTTTAATTTACCATCACGAATTGCATCGTAATAAATCGGAGAACCAGGATATGGTGTAACGGGGCGTATAGTTCGCATTTGAGCAAAGTCATCGTACTTTATTAAAAAATCAACAGCTTTTTGCAGCGTTTCTTGATTATCACCATAATTACCAAACATCATATTGAGTCCAGGGCTGATACCTACCTCAAGAGTGTCTTCAATACCTTTTATAACTTGCTCCGTTCGCAAACCTTTCTTCATGTTTTTCAGCACTGTATTGTCCATTGCTTCAATGCCATAATTAATAAAAACACACCCCGTATCTTTCATAAATTTAAGGAGCTCTGGTGAACAATAATTTAAGCGACCATTACAATTCCACTTTACTGGAAGATTACGCTTTTCAAAAGCCCTGCACACAACTTCCGTGTGTTCAACCGATGTCATTAATAAGTCATCTTGGAATGAAATATAATTAATACCATACTCTTTATGCAAAAACTCTACCTCATCTAAAAGGGCTTCAGCATCTCTTGCCCGATAACCAGTATCCATTCGATAACAAAACGTGCATCTAAATGTACAACCCCTGCCGGACATCATCGGCATCACAAAATCCGACGTTTCTGCATTGGGCATTCTCATCATTCTATAGTATTCCATTGGGAATAGGTGATAGGCATATTTCGGTAGTGAATCGAGATCTTCAATTTGAGGTGGACGCGAGTTGACATGAATTTTACTACCATCTCTATAAGCAATTCCCAGAACATTTTTTAAGGGCTTTTTAGTCTCTAAAGCTGACATAAGAGAAACAGCAGTTGTTTCACCTTCGCCTAAAACAACAACATCGCACTGTGTTTTCTTAATGAAATACTCTGGCTCTGGGGTGGGGCCATATCCACCAATTACATAAATAGGCCTTTTCTTCGATCTATTTATTGCTTCAGACAAACCTAATAAACGATTATACTGATAATAACCTGCTATCAAGCTGATCGCTACCACATCAAATTCATTGTTATCAAGATATGTCGTGAGATAACTATCTGGATAATGATGCATATCCTGGTTATACACGACCACCTCATGACCTTCTTTCTCAAGAACACCGGCGATCGCTCCCATTCCCATCGGGAATACGTGAGCGTATGAGCCATTATCGTAAACAACTAGTAGAATTTTCATTTTTTATCCCAATGCCGTATTTATTGAACTTTTTCAACTATATATTTTAAATAATTAAATTTTACTAAAAAGTCTTCTATTTATAATCAATATCAAATTCGTTATTTATGGCTATTTTTACAATTCAAATATATAGTTACACTATTCTTTTAATGTAATCTAGTGCGTTTGCAAACAATTCTTAATCAAATCTCAACAGATCCAATTGATGACAAGCAAGTTTTACATATAGCTCTTGGATTATTTGATAGAAGCTCTTCTCTTAATGTATTAATTTTTTCTCCATCCCAAATCTCTTTAAGTGACTGCTCATTAATATTGCCAACGATAACATTGTTACTATACAGTGAACAACATGGGGCAACGCGCCCGTCAGCAAAAATAGCAAGTCTGCGAAAAGGCATTCTGCAATCATCACGCAAGTCATGGTTCCCAAGATCACGAATATCTTTAAACTCTTGAATATCAATAAAGTCTACATAATTTTTGAAAGTGTTTACAAATATTTGCTCTTCACCAGTAGTTTCTGGTGAGGGGTAATAGCTTACTCGCAAAAGTGGGAAATTGCGTCCAAGCTTTTTCTTATGATTACTCGCATGCTTAACAAGATGCACTAATTTATCAAATCCATCCTGCCCTTTGAGTTTTTTATAACTTTCCGCGGTTCCGGCATCAACTGAAATAGAATATATCCGGATATCACTCTCCATTACTGCTTCAATCTTCTGTTCAGTCAGAGGTAACCCATTTGTAATTGATCTAATGTCAAGTATATTAGCTTTATCAGCCATCTCTACCATTTTTAAAAACTCAACATTTACGGAGCATTCTCCGGAAAAACCAAAATTAATAGAATTAAGACCCCAGCGCTCACCCTCTTCCAAAACCCGACTCAAAACATCTAATGGAAAGCGTTTCCCAGAGTTAACAAATTCCATATTTAGCGACTTTTTTAGGTCGTCATGACGAAAACAGTGATTGCATCTAAGGTTGCAAGCGTCAACTGTTTCAATATCAAGATGCACAGGAAACGGGGGGAGGCTCTCAGGACCAGAGCTATTCCACAATGCGCGATAATCTGTATATGCTTTTCCAAACCGCTCAAAATACAAATTATCAACATGCTCTTGATTTAAGCGAGTTGACCACTGAAAATTTTCAATCGCGCCTGCACTCATCTTTTTACTACCTTGTTTTTCCACCTTGACGAATCACCGACATAGAATCTGGCCCAGGTCCTACATTAAAAAATAAATCAATTATACTCAGATATAAAAGAGGGGAAAGCTTTTCATTTCCCGACACTTGCGGATACATTGGATGTTCATAATCTTGCGTTAAAAAATTAATCTGAGAGTTGTTAAAGAATCCAGCGTTTACGTATGATGTCGATGCATTATTAGCAATCAATTTAGACGCCCCAATTTTTTTACAAATCCCTAAAAGTTTGTATTCTTTTTTTTCAAAAACATTCAATTCAGAACTCCTCAAAAATTCGGTTTGTATACCTAACATTGAGCTTAGTTCAATTAACAGACTAATATTTAGTTCAGATAAAGTCTCCTTTTTTGCATTATAAAACCAATATTCTAATAATGGAAAGAATACGGAAAAGTATGGGGCATGACTATATGTACCTTTAATCGAATTCAAGTGTATTGAAACCCAATCACTTTCTTGCGCCAATCTTGCTTCACACATTAGACTTTTTTGATCACAACGCATGATTGGAACACTTAACCATTTGCCATCCTTATGATTATGTGTTTTTCGAATACGATTCCGATTTTTCCACTCACGTTTAATAAATTGCACATCATCTAAAAAAACAAAAACATCAACACTATCCATCATTTCAAAATATCCCAGCCACGGAAGATAGTGTGGCTGCAAAATAGCACACGTTTTTTTTACCATAAAGTCAATTTCCAAACTAATTCAATGCATCTAAAACAATCGATTTTTCATTGTTTTTATGACGAAGTGTAAACTCACGGGACGGTCCTGCTAGCAAGTAATTTACTGCACGTGGCATTACCCTATGCATATAGACCTCATCAGTCTCATTTGAGTGACTTGGCTCTTTATAGATAAAAAAAGGAGACCTATCTTTCAATCGACACAATAAACCCCCATTTTTTGCATCAGACCAAATTACACCTCTTTCAGCAACAAAATTCTCTAAGTCTTTTGACCAAGAAGCGCTAATTATCAGATCAAATTTTTTCCCCGATAGTTTATTTAAATTTTTTTCAAATGAAAAAAGTATTTGTATTTTTTTGTCGCACAACCGCTGATTGGACCCTACTATGACAGCAGTCACCCCCCAAAACTTATCAATAATTGCCCTTGGTTGCTCTTTAAAGCCTATGTCAACCAAATACTTGGCATAGATTTTTAGCCTTTCATAATCAATCAAATAATCCAATGTTAAACAAAGTTCAGGGCAAGCTAAATTCGTAGGGGCTATTTGCAAAATTATTGAAAATTCACTTGAATTATCAAAGCAAAAGTTTTCGACATGCTCGCGATATATTGGTTCAACTGCCCTCAAATTAATCATGTTTAAACATTTAGATGTCATAACAACAGATGATAGCCCAAAAGGATATGTGTTGTTTTCAAATGGGGTAATAACATCACCTTTTTTATCCACCAACTCTTCAATTCCTTCATCAACAAGGCTAGGCATTAAAAGGGGGTTATCTGCGCATACTCTTACTATTATGTCCGGCTTCATGCTTACAGACTTCAAAGACCCAATCATGCGACTAACAACATCATTTTCACTTCCAAAAAATATATCGATACCTGTTTGTTCTGATATTTTATGAAACACATGATCTTGTTCATTATCTGAGGTAGCCAAAACAATATGGTCAATTAATCGTGACGACTTTACCCTATTAATAACTGACTCAATTACTGTTTTATGCCCTGCAAACGGCAAAAACATTTTGTCTTTTAACCGCTGCGACTGCGACCGAGCCAATATAATTGCCAAAACTTTTTGTTTCTTATACATATTTTCCAGTTTTAAAAATTAGATTGTATACACGTTCAAACCCCAAACCGTCTGTTATATCTGAGGCCTGATCAGCCGCTCTCTCGCGTGAACGCTTACTTTTTAAGTTTAAAATACCTTGCGAAATTAAATCAGAGGTCACAAAACTCTTATATCCAAGGAACGGGACATTTGTATGCTTAATATACTCCATAGCTAATGGAATTTGATGCCATTGAGTTGCAATTAATATTGCAGGCGTGCGAGTCACCGCCGCCTCCAACTTTAAATATCCCGCCGAAACTATAGCAAGATCTGATTGCGCCATCAGTTCTGCCATATTATTTACCCCACCGATAATAATTGCACCTGGTAATTCTCTTAAAATTTCATCTGCAAGGTCTTGATTGTAATCATATCCTAGAACAAATGTTGTTTTAAAAGATTTTTCTTGATCAAAAATAGCACGTGCTGATTTTAAATAAGCAGCGTCATAGCTGCCACCTCCAAACGCGATTAGGATCGAGTCTATTGCATTAGAATGTTCCCTTGTTTTCCTTGTATGCGCTAAAAAATCTGAGGACATCATAAAATACTTATAACCAATCTCAAACTTAGTCTTTGGAGAACTTATCTCAATATTGCCATATGCTGGAAGCGCCTGCGCACTTATTACCAAATCAACATTATATCTGTTATCAAGAAGATCATCAAAAATCACAACCTTTGATGAAAACTTTTTAAAGACTGCTTGTCTATTCAAACAGCATTCCAGCATCTCACAAATTATTACATCAGCTCTTTTATAATTGGCTAAAATATCACGTTCATCAGAAACAGAAATATTTTCTGGGATAGCAACCGCTTTTAAGTTCTGCTGCTTTAAATAATCTGCAACCGTGACAGGACCCTCTACAAAAAAAACTATGTCATCATGGCCCCGATTAATGCATTGCATCGCAAAATTGGCGAGACGGTGAACATTTCCCCAACCATGATTGGGTCCACCCCGTGTCCGAAAATAAATAGACGCCTTTTTCATTTATACTCAGTTTGAGGGCCGACGAAAGTCCCACATATAATCCTCTGTATCGATTTTTATAATTTCGCCACTACCCATATAGGTCTCAACCTGACGAACCTTAAATATCAACTCTCTCAAGTCATCCGCAGTTACAGAAAAGAAGTTATCCGATTCACGAATTTTTGGAGCGACTGTAAAATGCTTCTCAATCATATTGGCACCTGCAGCAACAGCCAAAGGCGGAATATCTGTTCCGACCGTATGATCAGAATGCCCAATGGGACTATTAAACTTCTCGCGAAGTGCCATTATCATGCGAAGGTGGCTATTCTTTTTTTCTAACGGATAAGAAGATACTGTATGCAAAATTATGTAAGAACAGCTATTTTCTTCCATTATTTTTATAGCCCTTTTAATCTCGTCATCGCTAGACATCCCACGTGAAAATACTATTGTTTTTCCCTTCGCTGCTATAGATCTTATTAGATTTAGATTAACAAGTTCATAAGCGGCTATTTTATACGCTAATGTACCAAGCTCATGAGCAAATTCCACACTTTCTGTATCAAAAGGAGATGTAAACACTTTAGCACCTATCTTCTGCGCATACGCCCACAAGTCAGCCTCTTGGTCTCTAGAAAACTGCCAAGCTGATAACCATTCGATAAACTGGGCGGCTTTAGGGTTTATACGTGTATCATAGCGCTTTTCTGCAATATACGTCTGAAACTTCAAAAAATCTGCCCCTGCTTCATGAGCTGCAAAAATCATTTCTTTCATTCGACCAAAGTCGCCTAAATGATTAACTCCTAACTCTGCAACAATAGCAACCGGTTGGCCATCACCGATAACTAAATCACCAATTTTTGCGCTATTGCGGTGCTTCATGATCTTAATTCTTCATAACCTCAATAAGCCGATTACAAATATAATCGATGTCTTTAATTTTAAGCCCAACATGGAGCGGGAGTGTTAGCGCACGGCGATAATATTCTTCTGCGACAGGGAACATGCCATCCTGAAAGCCCATCGTTCTATAAAATGGGTGCAACGGAATTGGGTAGTAATGAAGCGATGGGTAGATAAAACTCTCGTTTAATTCAGTAAAAATCTGCAATTTTCCTTTTGGTAAATTCTCGAGCTCCAACTGTATTATCATCATATGCCACGCCGAGTCAGCATCGTTCATCTGTTTTTGAACACGAACAGGCTCATTGGAGAGCCTTTTGCAGTAATGCATTGCCAATATCTTTCTGTGGCCAATAAATTTATCTAACTTTTTTAATTGGCTAACGCCAAGAGCACATTGAAATTCTGTAATCCGACTATTGAAACCCTCCACAACCATTTCCCTATGCCACGGTCCTTTAATATCATCAAAAGGACCATCCCACATTTTGAGACCATGTGACCGCATAAGTCTTATTTTTGTATTTAACTCTGTGTTATTTGTAACTATTAATCCACCCTCACCAGTTGTAATACTTTTAACCGGATGTAAACTGAATATTGTTGCAATACTGTAATCACAGCCTCCTATTTTTTTTCCCTGATAACTCCCACCCATTGCCTGCGCAGCATCTTCAACAATTAAAAAGCCGTATAATTTGGAAAGTCTGTGCAGCTCTTTTAAATCGCACGCCATTCCAGCAAAATGTACCGGCATCACCAATTTTGGTAATTTTTTCTGTTTTTTTGCATCTTCCAATTTAAGAGCCAGCTTTTTCATATCAATATTAAAACTATCTGCATCAATATCGATAAAATCTACTGTCGCTCCCGTTTGCCTCATACCATTGGCAGTAGCTACAAATGATAAAGCTGTTGTCCAAGCTATGTCACCGGGACCAAGCCCTAAGGCCGTACATGTTATAAAAATAGCAACCGTTGCGTTACTAGTTGCGATTGAATATTTTACATTACAATAATTTTCAACACCTCGCTCAAATTCCTCTAAAGAGGGCCCCTGACTTATATACCGACGTTTGAGAACACCCGAGACTGCGTCATAATCATCTTGCTCTAAAAATTGTTGGCCATAAAAATATTGCTCTGGGTTTTTATTCACTTCTGTCCCCCTTCAGTCCGGTCTTGATCAGAGGACAAATCACTTATGATTTTTTCATAACCTAAGTCCCAAGGCGTACTTTTCCAGTCTATGCAAGTTGCACAAATAGAGTCTTTATCAAATTTATTATTCAAATGCTGCAATCGGTGATTATGATATATTTCATTATGCCAAACATCCCTCATGTTAATATCTTTGATTTGGGCAATTTTTGACCCTCCATGCCAATCGATAGGGCAAAATTTCCAGTCCCCCGCATAATCTGCAATAGTGCGCCGAAAAAGATGAGGGCAGGGATATCTGTCTTGCCCAAAAGTTGCTTCATCATCTTTGTTATCATTTACCCCAACATTTGTATGCATCTCTCTTATCAAAACTTTGTCAACTAATGGCTCCCAATAGTCGACAAAATCATTAAGTTCATGGGCGTTTTCATCCTGCTTAACGAAGCTAACAACAATTTTCAAATTACTGCCTGTTTTATCTCTCATCGCCAAGAGTCGCGACACATTTTTTCTTGTTCGCTCATATGACAAACCGGTACGAACCAACTCAAATGTCGCTGCGGAAAATGCATCTAAAGAAAAATCAACCATAAATATCTTACTATCCAAAAGCTTTTGAGCATTAGTTTCATTTAATGCAGATCCATTTGATGTCAACCCAACAGGCCCCACACCCTTGTCTCGTGCATAATTCAATAAATCCCAAATTTCTGGATGCAATAGTGGCTCTCCGTCCGCTGTAACTCGAACAAACGAAATTTCTTTTCCAACGCACTGGTCAATAACACGACGGAAATTTTTTTCGTTAATAAATTTTGGGTCCTCTGAACCTGGAAAACCAATAGAATGCGGACAGTGGATACATTTTGCATTGCACTTATTAGTCATATCAAACATTACATAAGTCGGAAAATCCCCGCACTTTTCCGTTTCAAAACCATAAGCTGCCGGGATTCCACGCTCATCAATACACTGTGCCTTAGTTTGGCTTTTGTATTTTATTTTGTTTCCCAGATCAGCATGCTTAAGAAAACCAGCCAAATTCCAATCTCCAGAATCAACCAAAATTTCAACACGTGAGTCTAAGGATGAATCCTCAAAAGATGTATAAATATTCTCATCATACATAACATTTATTTTTTTTCTGTTATCAAATATATAAGAATCTAAATCTTTAAAACTCTGACAATCTGACAATTTTAAAAGTCGACCTTTATAAGCACGAATTCCAATCCCTACCGGAAGTCTGCAATGCTCCCATTGCGTGAAATAATCTCCTTCAAATGAACTGAATCGATCAATCCCTGCCTTAACAATATCAAAATCAAGAAAGAGCTGTTGTGCGTCTACTCGAATACAAATATCTGTGAATTTTACCTCAATTTTGTCTAAACTGTCATATACTTCTGCGTTTGACGCCCAGTCTCTCAAATCAGGGTCTAAAATAATTATGACCGGATCAAGAATCACTAGCTTACTCAATAATCCAGATTTTTCCCACCAGTTATACGTAGATGGGCTACAGCTTTTTACATCAATAATTACAGGCATAATTAATCACGTCCCAAGTTTATCACCGTTTTCAAACTCTTAAAAAAACCCATTGCATTCAAGTTTCTTTGCCAAATTATTTATGGGCATCTTAAATAGGTCCTCCGCAGATTTAAGATCTTTCTGCGTATCAATTGAATGCCAGAAACCATTGAGACGAAATACAGATGACGGGTGCCTGAGGACTAATTTTGGAAATAACTCCGCCTCAAAATTTTCACATGCAATTAAATCTACTATATCCAAAGCTTTTTCATTAAGAATAGCCATGCCAGCATAAACTTCACCATCAAGCCTGCTCTCGCCCTTTTTTATAATATAATTTTGTATTAAAGCATCCCTCTCAAAGCCAACCGCATTGCCATTCTCAACCAAGAAAACACCATACTTTGAAAATGTATCGACTGTAACAAAAGTAGAGAACAAGTTCTGCTCAATATGAGTCGCGAGCATACTCTCAATATCAAAGTCGAATAATGCATCACCGTTTGTAATAAAAAATGGGCTTTTTGTTGGAAGAAAATGACGAATTTGAGAAATTCGATTCCCAATCGCACAATCTTCTCCTGTATCCAGATAATTGAAATTACAATCTAAGTCTCTATAACCTTTTTCTAAGTGCAATTGAATATCGTGACCGAAAAAGCCTAAGGGTAAAACAAAGTTTTTGAAACCGGCTTTATAAAGCCGACGTATTATATACCATATTATCGGTTTTCCATTAACAAGACATAGTGATTTAGCCTGCTTTGGTGCACCCATGCGTAAGCCCCGCCCACCACAGAGAATAACAGCTGTATCAATCATTCAAAATTCCTACTTTTGACTCTAGAATGTATGCCATCCACTCTACATTTTGTATTATATCACCCCTGAGGTGCGAAAAACAGCCTCCTTGAGAAACCGTGTTAATAAATCGTTCTATATAAATACGGAAAGGATCCGCAACTTTCTCTATTCCATTCTCAAATAGATCGCATTGCAAATGAACACTGTACTGCCCACCCTCAAAACTTTGAATCCGTTTAACCTCAATACCATCAATTATAAAAGAGAGGCCTTTAGGATATTTTTCATCTTCACGAAAATCAAAGTAGCAACGCACACCGTCTAAATTAAATTGGCAGTTAAATTCATTGTGTCTAACTTCAACCTGCAGTGCTTCTATATTTCCTCTGCAACCTAACTCTACCAAAAATGAAAGCCCATGAGGAAGAAGGTCGAGCCCAATATCCTTCTCTCTGTAACTACCATGCGTAGAAAATCTAAAAATAAACTCTTTTGGCTTTTCATAATTACCAATTAAGGCTTTATATGACTCCAAAAACCAAGCATTAGAAGTGTTTACTAACAATCTGTCTTTTGTTTTCGCCATTAAACTATCCAAAGATTTCTTTACAAAATCGCCACTGGGTGAAGCCTCCCAAAAAAGTGGCTTTTCGCAAAAAACATATAAACCTGAATCTAAAGTACGTTCTAGAATTTTTAAATGTGTTTCTGGTGGCGTACAAATACTCACTGCTTTTGGGTTAGCATTTATTAACTCTTCTAAACTAGAAAAAGCGCGAAGCTTCAAATCAAATTCATTTGAAAGTTTTTTTGCCCTAATTAGAGTACTTTTCCGGTTACTGCCGAGAATTCCAATAACATTCGCTCCAACAGCTAAAAACTCTCGAATATGAATGCGGCCAATACCGGATGCTCCAATAACAGCTACTGGTAATTTATTTGCCATTTTTACTAAGATGGTTTTTAAATAACGTGTTTACACATTGCTCTTTTCGATCACAGCGACAATCAAGCCTTTGCATTAATTTATATATTGATTTCTCCATATAGGACCATATTTTTTCAGCATCGTAATTATAATATGCATCCCAAAAGTCTATAGTTTGCAAATTCCCAAGACTTAACTCTCTGAAATGAGGTGCAGCCGACTGAGAACAATGATACATGTGCCCATCATATCCAATGGTAGGAAAAACGAATCTTGCGAGGCATGGCAAAACTCTGCGTGGCACATTCTTAAATTTAGCATCAGTATTTAGTATAATAACTCGAGTTTCAGGGCTATCTAAGCTCTCAATTATAGGTGTCAATTTGTTATGATATCGACTAGCTTCAAGTTTTGTTGGAATAGCACTTCCCTCAGCACTTGTCATTCCCCTTGGAACCTGAGGAAAGGAAAAACGAATTAAATTTGCACCTGCATCACTAATATCACGCACAGCCGCTTCTATTTCTTGAGGGCTATTATTTTGATGTGTAATTAAATATGATGCACTGACATCACGCTTTACACCCGATATTTTAATTGCGGCGGTTATCCGACTAATATTTTCAAGAATCTTATGATAAATATCTTTTTTCGACTTTATTGAATGAACATCGTTATAACTTTGGGCCGAGCCAGCATCAACACTCACATTAAAATAACATTTTTCAACTGTATTCTTGTCTGACAAAAGTTTAACTAACCGATCAGAAACTCGAAGCGCTTTGGTGTTGAACCCATTGATCTGGCCATTTTTTAAAGCACATTCGACTAAATCATCGATGTACTCATAGTTAAGAGGGTCTGTCGCATAACCCGCAAAAATTACTTTTTTGATGGCCCCATTTGGCCCGCTTGCTATTTGATTCATCAAATCAACGTAACGCTCTGGGCTCAATTTTTCTGACGTATTCTGAGAAGACCCTCCATAACAATACCCGCATGTCATCCAGCATAAATTTTGGCCCTTGATTCGCCCTGGCTGAATCTCTACCTGATGGGGCAATACGGATTTGCGCACAACAGACTCCATAAAAGCCGGCATATCGTCAATGTAATCAACTTGATATGAATAACGGTCCGTTATATCATTATTGGAATTTGATGCGGGGTAACTATTCTTCATTTTTATTTCTAATTCATTTAAATGAGTTTTTTCAATCACTTTACTTATTGAAACTTTAATTATCACCAGCGCAAATTAACTCTTTATAGGCAATCGCCATATTTTCTGCCATAAAAAACAAATTATACCGCTCAAAACCCTTTTTCCCTTTTTCTAACCTCAATTTTTTGCTGCCCAATAGACTTATAAGATTTTGAGAAAATTCATCAATATGGTCTTTCTCAACGCAATAACCAGCATCGCCTTCACCCATTACTTCAGCCATTCCGCCGACATTGGTACAAACAATAGGTATTTTACGACACATCGCCTCAATTAATGTTAAACCAAACGACTCATATGCTTGTGAACCCGAAATCAATATGTCCGTATCACTATATAAAACTTCTTTGTCAATAGATGCGTCTTCAAGAAAAACGTTTTTTCCTAAACCCATTTTTTCAACTAAGGTTGAAATTTTTTTGATCTCATCTGGCATTCCATATCCGGAAAATATAAAATATACATTTGATCGACTTTTTAACACGTTTGATAAACTTTTTAGCAAAAAATAATGCCCTTTTCGAGGTTCATAAGTTCCTAACATTGAACATACGAGTCCGTCGGCTGGGATACCAAGTTTCTCTTTTAAGTTAATAATTGATGGGTCAATAGTAAAAGATTTATCGGTGCCATTGTATATGAATGAAATTTTCTTTGAATTAATAAAAATTGGACGAACTCTTATTGTCTTTGAACAATATTCCGATGTTGAAATAAATTTTTTTGTATAGTGATGCACAAAATAATCAATCAAGTTTTCAATCCACACAGTTAATAAACTCGACTTAACCGCGATATTGTGAAAGTTATGTATAGACTTCGACTTACCGGACAGTCCCCATGCTATCGATGCGGCTCTATTTGAATTTCCAGCCGGATAACCTCCATTCACAACCATCAATCGATCATGATTAGTATTTTTGAATAAAAAATAAAATCTGTATACATAATATATAAAAAACGGATATCGCACAAAAAATCCGATCACGCGTCTCACAAGTTTCATAAAAAAATTCATTTCAAACTTTGATAAAACTTCCCAGTCTAATAAAAATGAATGGCAAGAAATCTTGCATTCTCTTTTCAAGCGCTTACGAATGAAAGGCAAGCCTGGATGCTTTTGGTTGCAAATTAAGCATATTTCATCAGATGAATTTGGCCAATGGTTTATAAGAGAAATCAAAAAATTGTCTAAACCTCCGTAATGCGTATTTTCTGTGAAAAACAATACTTTCATAATCCTTAAAACGAACCCTTAAATATTTTCAACCGACCAAGCTTAGGGTTCACACAAGCTCTG
>MDTB01180588.1_pt1 | contig 21831 bp, 15 predicted proteins | sample 811161 | NCBI WGS metagenome assembly MDTB01 (sample SAMN05326650, study PRJNA326480) | marine metagenome | isolation source: seawater | place: Mediterranean Sea | collected 2009 | reverse complement strand
TGCCGTTTTTTCTGCCTTGGCTATAACTTCATCAATACCCCCAACCATATAAAAGGCTGATTCAGGTAAATGATCAAACTCTCCGGCTACTACTCTTTTAAAACTATCTATTGTGACATCTAATGGAACCTGCTTACCATCTGACCCTGTGAACACCTTAGCAACATCAAATGGTTGTGATAAAAATCTTTGTATCTTTCTTGCTCTCGCAACCGTTAGCTTATCTTCTTCAGACAATTCATCCATTCCTAAAATAGCTATAATATCTTGAAGAGATTTGTATCTTTGTAAAATGCCTTGTACGTCTCTTGCTACGTTATAATGTTCTTCACCAACTATTTGAGGGTCTAAAATTCTACTGGTCGAATCTAAGGGATCGACAGCAGGATAAATTCCTATCTCTGAAATAGCGCGGCTGAGGACAGTAGTCGCATCTAAATGAGCAAATGAAGTAGCTGGAGCAGGGTCTGTCAAATCATCCGCTGGTACATAAATAGCTTGAACAGAAGTAATTGAACCAGATTTCGTTGAAGTTATTCTTTCTTGTAGTGCTCCCATGTCGGTAGCCAATGTCGGCTGGTATCCAACAGCCGATGGAATTCTCCCAAGTAAGGCGGAGACCTCTGAGCCAGCTTGAGTAAAGCGAAAAATATTGTCTACAAAAAACAAAACATCTGTTCCTGACTGATCTCTAAATTGTTCAGCTAGTGTTAAGCCAGTCAAACCAACTCTTGCTCTTGCTCCTGGTGGCTCATTCATCTGGCCATATACAAGCGCAACCTTTGACTCTTCTAGTTTATTAGGGTTAATAACTCCTGATTCGATCATTTCATGGTATAGATCGTTACCTTCACGGGTCCTTTCTCCCACTCCTGCAAAAACTGAGAAACCAGAATGAACTTTGGCAATATTGTTAATCAGCTCCATAATTAACACTGTTTTTCCAACCCCTGCACCCCCAAAAAGCCCAATTTTACCTCCTTTAGAGTAGGGGCAAAGAAGATCTATAACTTTTATTCCAGTCACCAATATCTCTGTTTCTGTTGCCTGCGCAGAAAACTCAGGAGCATCTTGATGGATAGGTCTTGTTTCTTTTTGACTTACTTTTCCTTTTTCATCAACTGGATCTCCAACTACATTCAAGATCCTTCCCAAGGTTGCATTACCTACTGGAACACTTATTGGATTACCTGTATCAACAACCTCCGCTCCTCTAACCAAGCCCTCACTGCTGTCCATTGCTATTGTTCTAACAGAATTTTCTCCCAAATGTTGTGCCACTTCCAAGATTAATCTGCTCCCATTATTGTCTGTCTCAAGAGCATTTAATATAGCTGGAAGATGATCCTCGAATTTCACATCAACCACAGCCCCGATAACCTGGGTTATTGTTCCTTTTGAATTTGACATTTCTTACTCCTCCAAATCTTTACAGTGCTTCAGCACCAGATATTATTTCAATTAATTCGTTAGTTATAGCCGCCTGTCTTGATCTATTGTAGTCGATGGTTAGCTTATCGATCATTTCACCGGCGTTTCGAGTAGCATTATCCATAGCAGCCATCCTCGAACCTTGCTCTGATGCAGCATTTTCTTGAAGGACTGAAAAAATGGATGTTGCAATACTTTTAGGTATTAGGTCATCAAGTATGTCTTTCTCGTCCGGTTCGAAATCAAAATTTGTATTCTTATTCTCAGGTTTCTCTTCCGGTATTTCAACAGGCAAAATTTGAAAAGAGCTGGGAATTTGTGAAATAACAGACTCAAATCTATTGTAAAATATCTCTGCAATTTCGAACTCATTTATCTCAAAGTTCTCGATAATGTCTGCTGATATTTTTCTTGCCACTTCAAATGTCAAGTTTTTCTCTGCGCTAAGGTCTACATGTTCAGTAAAAAAATTTCCGTATTCCCTTTTCAGTTGCTCTCTTCCCTTCTTTCCTATAGTTAATATCGCAATTTTTTTATTCTTTTTTAACAGTTCCAATATTCGTAATCTAGCGAGCTTTACTATCGAGGAATTGAACCCACCGCACAAACCTCTCTCAGCAGTTGCTACGATAATAAGATATTTAGTCGGGCTCTCGTTGTTTAGAAGATACCTATTAGTCAAAGATCCGCTGTCTCTGAATGTGTTTGCTAAGTTTGCTACTATATCCCTCATTTTCTCGGCGTATGGCCTTCCCCTTTCAGCAGCTTCTTGGGCTTTTCTAAGTTTTGCCGCAGCAACCATTTGCATCGCTTTGGTTATTTTCCGGGTAGACTTAACGCTATCAATTCTTATTTTCAGATCTTTTAGGTTAGGCATTTTTTAAATATAACTTTTAGAAAACTGATCTAGTGAAGACTTAATTTTATCTTCTATTTGACCATCGATTTTTTGATCATTTTTTGTAATTTCTTCAATCAACGCCTTTCCAGAAGAACGAAGAAACGACACTAGTTCTTTTTCATATTTTGTAACTTCCTTAACATCAACCTTATCTAGATAACCATTTGTTCCCGCATATATTACGACTACCTGTTCCGCATTTGTGAGAGGTGAATATTGAGGTTGTTTCAATAGTTCAGTTAACCTTGCTCCTCTGTTTAGAAGAGCTTGAGTGCTTGCGTCCAGATCGGATCCAAACTGTGCAAAAGCAGCCATTTCTCTATATTGTGCAAGTTCGAGTTTTATAGATCCTGCTACAGACTTCATTGATTTTGTCTGCGCAGAAGATCCCACTCTTGAAACTGATAAACCAGTATTAACAGCAGGTCTTATTCCTTGATAAAATAGCTCCGTTTCTAAAAATATCTGGCCATCAGTAATAGATATAACGTTTGTTGGAATAAAAGCAGACACATCTCCACCCTGAGTTTCTATAATAGGGAGGGCTGTTAAAGAACCTCCTCCATTTTCCTCATTGAGTTTTGCAGACCTTTCTAAAAGACGTGAATGAAGATAGAAAACATCTCCGGGATATGCCTCTCTTCCAGGAGGCCTTCTAAGCAACAAAGACATCTGCCTGTAAGCGACAGCTTGCTTAGATAAGTCATCGTAAATTATAAGCGCATGCATACCATTATCTCTAAAAAACTCAGCCATGGATGTTGCAGAATAAGGAGCCAGAAACTGCATTGGCGCAGGATCAGATGCAGTCGCGGCGACCACTACCGTATATTCTATAGCACCCGATTCTTCTAATTTTTTTACTAACTGAGCTACAGTTGATCGTTTTTGACCAATAGCCACATATATACAATATAGTTTTTTACTTTGATCTGACTTTGCAGCGTCATTATATGTCTTCTGGTTTAAGATAGTATCAACGGCAACTGCTGTCTTTCCGGTCTGTCTATCGCCTATAATAAGCTCTCTTTGACCTCTCCCTATTGGAATTAGGGAGTCTACAGATTTCAGGCCTGTTGCCATAGGCTCATGTACTGATTTTCTAGGAATTATCCCTGGAGCCTTTACATCTGCAACAGATCTTTTCTTTGTCTTTACAGGACCCTTGCCATCAAGCGGATTTCCTAGACCGTCTACAACTCTTCCTAACAATTCCATTCCTACAGGTACGTCAACAATCGCACTTGTTCTTTTGACAATATCACCTTCTTTAATATCTCTGTCAGAGCCAAAAATCACAACTCCAACATTGTCAATTTCCAAGTTTAAAGCCATTCCCATAGTACCACCAGGAAACTCTACCATTTCACCTGCTTGCACTTTATCCAAACCATAAACTCTTGCTATTCCGTCACCCACAGACAAAACCTTCCCTACCTCAGACACTTCAGTGTCATTACCAAAATTCTTAATTTGTTCCTTTAATATTTTGGAAATTTCTGATGCTTGAATATTCATTTATAAACCTCTTTTTAAAGTGTTTTTAAGATTTCTTAACTTAGAATTTATACTTGAATCTAATAATACTGATCCAATTTTTATCTCCATACCTGCAATAATGGAAGAATCGACCTCTGTATTAATTTTTATAGATTTTTTTGTTGATTGCTCAACAACTTTAATCATATCCACAAGATCCTGTTTACCTAACTTTTTTGCTGTTTTTATATCCACTGTTAGTTCATTTTTATTTATTGAGCAAAGTTTCAAAAAATCTTTTGTAAAGTTTACCAGATCATAACTCCTACCTTTATTAATCATAAGCAGTACTGTGTTTTGCAACTCATCAGAAAGTTTCAATCTTTCACAAATTTTTAAAAAAACTTTTTCATGATCATCATCAGTATAAATGGGGCTTCGGAAGAAGTAATTCAATTCATTTTCGTCCGTCAATATATCTTTAAAAATACCAACTTCCTTTTCAATCTCAGAAAGTTTTTTGGTTTCTACTGAAATTTCAAAAAGAGCTAAAGCATACCTTGCCGATGGTTTTGAACTTATCTCGTTTAATTCCTGCAATGATTTACCTTATTGAATATACTAAATGCTAATTTTACGGTACTTGCTACTTTAATATCAGAGCCTCGCTTCTCTGACAAGTTGTCGATAGTATTTTTTTAAAAAAAATCAAATCTCTAAAAGCCATAATATTTAAGTAGTGACTGTTGCCTTTCCGTAAGAAGAGAACTTATTTGATTTCTCAGCACTTATTTTATGAACTCCGTATACGCTTTTACTTGCCTCAACAATTAAAACCCCTCCGAAGAAAGGGAAATTATATTTTTTTCCAACAGCCTCCCAAAAATTTATTGATTTTAACCAATACCCCTTTTTAGAGGGTATTCCGAAGAGAACCGGAACAATATTGTCAATATTAAATTGATTCTGTGAAAGCAGAAAAGATAGTTGATTTATGGTGTAGGGCTTACCAAAGCCAAAAGGAGTATTGTCTGAACGCGCCCAAAAACCAGTTCGATTTGGGACTACAAGAATTAATTTTCCTTTTCCATCTAAAACTCTAAAAGCTTCATTCAGTAAATCGTTTTGATTTTCACTCACCTCCAGCCCGTGTACTATTAATATTGTATCTGCTGAAGATGTATTTATTGGCCAAGAGGTTTCATCAACTAAAACAGATACGTTCCTTTTATTCTTGGGCCAAGGAACTACACCCTGCTCCCCAGGCATAAGAGAAATAATTTTTGGATTTTGTCCTCTAATACTCCAATTTTTTTTAAGAGACTCCATGAATGGCAAAGTAAAACCAAACCCTATTATAAATTCGCATGATGTTCCTTCAATTAAAGGATTAAGACTTTTACTTATAATCTTAGAAACTTTTTCTCCCAGATCAGTTTGAGAGTAAAAGTTTTGTAATTCAACAACATCCATTCTCATTTATTAATATTCCAATATTGCCTTAGCTTACCAAATTTTGATAACATCGCAGTTAGTCGTTTCAAAAAAGGAATAGTTGCCAATGTCTAAAATAAAAATCATACCGTGTCTTTCGGATAATTATGCATACCTTGTCTTTAATGAGCAAACAAAAAAGAATGTTTTAATAGATGCCCCAGAAGCTGGGCCTATATTAGATTATTTAACAGATAATTCTCTTGACCTAGATTTTATATTACTAACTCATCACCATTCTGACCATATCGATGGAGTAGAAGAGTTACGAAAAAGATATAATTCAAAAGTTGTAGGAGCTAAAAGAGACAAAAGCAGACTGCCAGCTCTAGATATAGAGGTTGAAGATGGTCAAACGATTGACATTGGAGGGACGGAGTACAATATTATAGATGTTGATGGTCACACAGTGGGTCACATCGCATTTATCTGTGCCTCAGAAAATATTGCCTTCACCGGAGATTCGCTGATGGTTATGGGTTGCGGTAGGCTATTTGAGGACACACCTGAAAAAATGTTTGAAAGCTTAGAAAAATTTAAAACGTTTTCGAAAGAAATGAGAATCTACTCAGGCCATGAGTATACCAGATCAAATATAGAATTCGCACTCACTATAGACAAAAATAATCAGCAACTAAAAGACAGGCAGAAAAGAGTTTTGGAATCTTTATCAAAAAGAAAACCGACAATCCCTTCAACATTAAAAGAAGAGTATGATACTAATCCTTTTCTTAGACAGGATGATCCATCGATAGTAAAAACGCTGAAAATGGAGAACCTAACCTCTAGTGAGAGATTTAAAAAAATAAGAGCTCTAAAAGATAATTTTTAACTTTAAGTTAAAATTTTAGGTTTTACTATTTGATAGTTTCAGTTTAAAACAAATTTGTAATTACAAAAAAAAGGATAAAAATGCCGTCATTTTCTAGTTCACTTGAGAAAAGCATCCACAGCGCTTTAAAGCTTGCAAATGAGAGAAATCATGAATTAGCCACGCTCGAGCATCTTCTTTTAGCATTGTTAGACGAAAAAGATGCGTCTAATGTGCTCCTAGCATGTGATGTAAATGTAAATGAGTTAAGGACGAATATTGAAAATTTTTTAAATAATGAGCTTGGTAGTTTAGTGACCGAGGTTGAAGGCAGTGAAGCCGTTCCCACTACCGGTTTTCAAAGAGTTATACAGCGAGCCGCCATTCATGTTCAAAGCTCTGGACGAAATGAAGTTACTGGCGCTAACGTTTTAGTGGCTATTTTTGCAGAAAGAGAAAGTCATGCAGCATTTTTTCTTCAAGAGCAAAATATGACAAGGTATGATGCAGTTAACTTTATAGCTCATGGTGTTTCAAAAAATCCAAATTTTGGGGAGAATAAAGAAGAAGAAAATGTAGATGATCAGTCTTTGGAAAGTGAGAAAAATAATTTAGAAAAGGAAAGTGCACTTTCAAAATATTGTATTAACCTAAACGAGAAATCGAAGGAAGGTCAAATAGATCCACTGATAGGTCGATCCATTGAAGTTGAGAGATGTATTCAAATACTTTGTCGGAGAAGAAAAAATAATCCAATACTTGTTGGAGACCCTGGGGTAGGAAAAACTGCAATTGCAGAAGGTTTAGCTAGAAAAATTATAATGGATCAAACTCCAAAAGTTTTAAAGAACTCTACAATTTATTCGCTAGATATGGGCTCTCTTCTTGCGGGAACCAGATATAGAGGCGATTTTGAAGAAAGACTTAAGCTCGTCATGAAAGAGCTAGAGAAAGAAAAAACAGCAATACTTTTTATTGACGAAATTCACACTGTTATAGGGGCTGGGGCGACCTCAGGTGGTGCTATGGACGCTTCAAACTTGCTAAAACCATCACTACAAGATGGTTCTTTGAGATGTATGGGGTCCACGACTTATAAAGAGTTTAGAAATCACTTTGAAAAAGACAGAGCGCTTGCTCGACGTTTTCAAAAAGTTGATGTTAATGAACCTTCTACTGAAGATACAGTGAAAATATTGAATGGACTTAAACAGTATTTTGAAGATCATCATAATATAAAATACTCAAATGATGCATTAAGATCTGCAGTGGAATTAGCAAACAAATATATTCACGACAGAAAACTTCCAGATAAGGCGATTGATGTTATCGACGAAGCTGGTGCTGCACAAAGCTTATTTGTGGAAAACAAAAGAAAAAAAATAATTGGAGTTAGAGAGATTGAGGATATTGTTTCAAAGATAGCTAGAATACCTTCTAAAAGAATTTCTAAAAATGACTCCGAGGTACTTCAAGATTTAGAAAAATCACTTAAACGTGTTGTTTTTGGTCAAGATAAAGCTATAGAAATGCTTTCCTCATCTATTAAATTGTCAAGAGCTGGGCTTCGAGAGCCTGAAAAACCAATTGGAAGTTATCTTTTTGCGGGACCAACTGGGGTTGGAAAAACCGAGGTCTGTAAGCAACTTGCGGATGTTCTGGGAGTTGATTTATTACGTTTTGATATGTCAGAGTATATGGAGAAGCACTCTGTTTCAAGATTGATTGGGGCACCTCCTGGATATGTAGGATTTGATCAAGGAGGTTTATTGACAGATGGTGTAGATCAACAACCTTATTGTGTTCTTTTGTTGGACGAAATAGAAAAAGCTCACCCTGATGTTTTTAATATCTTGTTACAAGTAATGGATCACGGCAAGTTGACTGATCATAATGGAAAAAGAGTAGATTTCAGAAATGTAATTTTAGTAATGACCTCTAATGCTGGAGCAAGTGAACAAGCTAAAGAAGCTATTGGCTTCAATAGAAGTTTGCGGGAAGGTGAAGCGGACGCTGCAATCGAAAAAATGTTTACGCCTGAGTTCAGAAATAGGCTTGACTCTGTCATTACTTTTAATTCACTTCCAATGGAAATAATTCTTCAAGTTGTAGAGAAATTCATTCTTCAATTAGAAGGACAACTAATTGATCGAAATGTCACCATTGAATTCTCAAAGGAGTCATTGGAGTGGATTGCCAGCGAGGGGTATGACTCAAAAATGGGTGCCAGACCTCTTTCTAGAAAAATTCAGGAGTATATCAAAAAACCACTATCTGAGGAGTTGCTGTTTGGAGCTCTAAAAAAAGGTGGTGTTGTAAAAATAGGTGTCCAAAAGGGAACGCTAAAATTAGAGTATAAATCTATAGAAAACAATAGAACAAAAAAAATTAAGGACAAAATTTTATCCTGAACGCCTATCTCTCTGTTAGCTTGAACTCAATTCTTCTGTTTTTTGCTAAAGCTTCCTTTGTATCTGAAAAAGAAATTGGTTGATGTTCTCCAAACCCAGCAGCTGAAAGGCGTTTGGGATCAATATCTTGACTTTTTATCATATATCTCACAACTGACAAGGATCTTGCCTGACTAAGTTCCCAGTTGTCACCAAAGTCACTAAAATCGCTTACGGGAGTAATATCGGTATGACCATCGACCCTTAAAATCCAGTTGATATCTTCAGGTATCATCATAGAGATATCTTTTAAAACTCTAGAAATTTGATCTAACTGTTCTTTTCCTTTAAAACCTAAGTCTGCTGAGCCTTTATCAAATAAAACTTCAGAAGAAAAAACAAACCTATCTCCTACCACGTCTATCCCTTCAACTTCACCCAAAATCTTTTTTAAACGCCCAAAGAATTCAGATCTATATTCTCTGAGGTTTTTCGTTTCATTCTCCAATCTTTTTCTTTCTTTTTCTTCCAACTGAGCTCTTACTCTTTGTTCAGAGGCCACTTTTGCCAAGGCAGCATTCAATTTTGCACCCAACGTTTGTATTTCAACATTATTGGAATAGTCCTTTTTTATTGTCTCATCTAGTATCGATGTTAACTGATCCAATTTTTGGCCTAATCCAGTAGCTTGTAACGTTAATCTTGCCACCTCTTCTCTTGAAGCTTTAGTTTTTTCTTCTTCAGCTGAAAGCCTTAGTCGTGCTTCCCTTAGAGCTAAATCTTTTGTTTGTATGATTGTGTCTTTATCGACGAGCCTTTTTTCTAAATTCTCAGATCTATTTTTTAGTAAAGATTTTGCCTCTCGGCTTGCTGCTAAAAGTTTTAACGTTTCCATGGCATTTTTCCTCTCTTCCTCCAAGGCAAGCGTCAAAATAGCCAACTCTTCTTTATTATTTAAAAGTGATTCTTTTAGGTTTTTTATAGCGAATTGCTCAATAAGCCTTCTTTTTTCAGCATCAGTAAAATCTTTTGACAAACTAGCTAAATTTTCTCTCGACTCTGATAATGAAATTTCACTTCTTTCTAATTTACCTAAAATATCTTTTTTTTCAGATAATTGAATTTGGTTTTCATACTTCAATTTTTTAATAAGCAACTCTAATGCTTCGTTAGTTGCGGCCATAATTTTTTCTTCTTTTATCTTTTTATCTATCTTTTTCCTAGCACTTGCTAAGGCCAGTTCAGCAGCTTCCTTTTTAGATACTTCAGATCTCAGATTATCTTTTTCTATTTTCAACTGATTACTCAGTGCCAATCTTTTGGTAATGAGAGAAGCAACTTGCAGCTCAAAATCTTTTATTTCTTTTGTCGCAATATCCATCTTGCTCCTCAACTCTAATAAAAGACTTATTTTCTGATTTAGCTCGTTCTCACGTGATTTTAATTCATTTGATTGCTCACTAAAACTTATTTCTAATAGAGCCTTCTCGCTACGCAAAAGGCCTAATTGATCACTCAAAGATTTCAAATCATTCCCAAGCTCTGAGAGTTCTACTTCCTGTTCGCTAAGTTCTATTTCCTGAATAGATATTGTATCCCGTAATATAGACTGGATGATCATAAAAATAGACAAAATAAACATTAAGATTAGTAAAATTGCTGTCATAGCGTCGACAAAGCCTGGCCAGATATTTGCTGTGAAACGCTCTCCACTTCTTCTGGTCAACATATTTATTAAACCTTATTATTGCCTCTAGCTAGTTCAATAATCGCTCTACTTAACTCAGATAGATCCGATCTCAAGTCTGCCAGTGCGTCTTGACGTGAATTTATTAGCTCATCTACTAATTTAGATATTTGAATCTCTATGTTTCTCAATCTAGTGACACTTTCTAGATCCTTTGAACTACTCTCTCCAAACTGACCCTTGATTAGGGTGTTTAAATCATTTTGACTAGAGATCAATTGATCTATAGAACCCTTATCAAAAGAACTGACACTATTATTTAATGGAGTACCCGAAATTTTAGACGCTATTAGTGCCTTAATAGAATCTGATAAGTTATTTATCTTCTCATCACTTTTAGATCTGTTTTTTTCGGACGTTTCTACTATTTCACTTAATGAAGATAGTTGCTGTCCCAATTGCGCAATAATTGGGCCAAAACTGCTTGTATTACTATTAGAGCTCCCAGTATCAGTTTCACCAAAAAAACCAATACTTGTAAATGAAGAAAGCCATTCTTCAAGTTGCATGTAGAATCTATTCTGTCCATGTCCTGCAAAAAGCTCAAGTAGACCGACGACTAAGCTTCCGGCTAACCCTAAAAGAGACGATGCGAATGCCGTACCCATTCCTCCCAACTGTCCCTCAAGCCCCTCCATCAAATTGTCAAATACTTCGATAGCCGTCTGCCCTTCCTTAGGGACCAAGCTCTTTATTGTATTTACAACCTCTGGTACTGTTATAGCCAAACCATAAAATGTCCCTAAAAGACCAAGAAAAATTAATAAATTAATAACATATCGGGTTAAGTCCCTTGCTTCATTTAATCTGGTTGCAACAGAATCGAGAATTGAATTTAAGGAGCTTGAGGTCAAAATTGTCTTCGTTTTTCTACGCTTTAAAAGAGATGCCAGGGGCACCAAAATTTTAGGGGGGTTAACAAACTCATGACCGGGTCGATCCAGTGCAAAATTTTCTACCCAATTAACTGCAGCAAATACCACAAAAACTTGCCAAAAACAGCAAAGAACTCCAAAAATAAAGACTGCTAGTATGACACCGTTCAGGTACGGTGATGACAGAAATATAGGCGCAACAGACGGAAACATTAGGTATGCGCCGATAAATACAAGAACTAAAGATACTAACATCAAAATAATCTGTTGTACTGGTTGCCCAAAGTCCTGTGCTTCAGACTTTATAAACTTGAAAGAGTATTTTTTATTCGACAATATTTAACCTTAATGTTTTTTTTTATTTTTCATTTAAGAGCTTAAAAGATATCACAATTGATCGCTAGCTATAAATTGTTATTAGTTGTATCAAAATATTATGAAGAAAAAAATAATTACATTATTGCTTACATTTTTTGTAATTGTGGTTAGTGCCTACATGATTTGGTTTTACGTGGCCAAAAAGCAAGAAAAGATTTTACTAGAGTCTATAAATAGAATTCTTGATCAAAATATAAAAAAATCAGACTTAAAGACTTCGGGATTTCCTTATAGATTTTTTACTGAGATGAAAAACGTTAACATAAAAATCCGGGACACCTATTACAATATTTTAATCCCAAAAGCTAATATCCTAAGAATGGTATACCATTTAAGAAAATTCATTATTTTAATTGATAAACCTATTATTAAAAGTGATTTGTTAAATTCTTTATATTTCACCGCACAAGAGTCAAAAGTGAGTTTATCAGGAGACTCTATCTCTGACAAATTTAAGGTAATATCAGAAATTAGCGATATTAATATAAAAGGAACTAACAAGATTGAAATTGCAAATATTAAACAAGCAATGGTTGCTCTAAGAGATAGATCAAGGGGTGAAATAGAATTTTTTTTAAAACTGGATAAAATAAGGTTAGGAGAAAACTCTAATGATTTTATTCAGCTAAACAGAGAAATAGTCAGCAACTTATCAATTAATGGTTCTTTGAATTACGAGTCATTCTCACCACAATCTGAGAAACTAAACTTTGAAGGAATGTCCATAATTATAGAAGCCGTAAATTTTATGAATGAGTTTTTAAAACTAAATTGCGAGTTAAGGCTCTATTTAACTGGAAATGAAATTTATACGAATAAAGAAGAAAAATGCTTTTTGCAAATCTCTCCGAAGATTTTTAATTTAATAAGTACAAATAATTTGGAAATATTAAAATTTATATATTTGATAAAAACGTTCGTGAACTTAAAACTGTTAACAAATCAGGAAAATTTTATCGAAATACCTTTCTTTATATCGGTAAATAATAATATCATTTACATTAACAGAAAAAATGTCTTTGAATTAAATTTTTAATAAAATTTAGTTTCTTCCAAAATCAGGATTTTTGGTATCTTGGCCAGCTTCAACGATACTTTTTCTGATATCTCTTGTTCTTTTAAAATATTTCAAAAGATAATCTCCATCTTCTCTTCTTATAGCTCGCTGTAAAGAAAATAATTCCTCAGTGAACCTACCAAGAACTTCTAGGTGTGCTTTCTTATTATTTAAAAAAATATCTCTCCACATTGTCGGATCAGAGGCTGCTATTCTTGTGAAGTCGCGAAAACCTGCTGCAGAATAATTTATAATCTCTGACTCCGTAACAGTCTCAAGATCATTAACAACACCGACCATAGTATAAGCGATAAGGTGAGGAGCGTGTGAAGTTACAGCCAAAACTAAATCATGGTGTTCAGGACTCATTATTTTGATGTTCATACCTAATGAAGACCAAAAATTTTTAACCTTCATTACCGCGTTAGAGTCTGTTAATTCTTGAGGAGTAAGAATACACCACCTACCTTCAAATAAACCTGAAAATCCCGATTCAGGCCCTGATTTTTCGGTACCTGCAATTGGGTGACCTGGTACAAAACAATTCATTTTTTCTTGTAAAATCGGTACTAAACTTTCGATAAGTGATAATTTGACTGATCCCACGTCAGTAATAATCATCTCTGACGTAATTTCCTCACTTAAACCTTTAATAACTTCAGGAATTTGACCTACAGGCACGCAAAGGATAACCAAGTTTGCACCTTTTACCGCTTCATTTAATTTATCCTTTACTTGGCAAAGTTTAATTTTTCTTGCTGACTTTCTCACCTTAGGGCAAATATCATACCCATTTATCTCCACTTTTTTCCATTTCTCTTTTACTGAAAGAGCTATTGAAGACGCTATTAAGCCTAAACCAACAAGTGTTATTCTTTTGAATACCAATTCATTTCTCCAGTAATTCCTGCAATAGAGCATGAACTTTATTACAAATTTCTTCAGTTGCAATCGTTAATCTTAGAGCGTTTGGCAATCCATAGGACTCAACCCGTCTTGCTATTAAGCCGTTTTTTTTTAAAAAATTGTCAGCTTTGACAACTTCTTGTTTCCCCAAGAACCTTAATAGCAAAAAATTTGCATAGGATTTATCCACACGCAAACCCAGAGATATTAATTTTTTTCTTAAGCTATCTCTATTTTTTTTATTCAAATCTCTTTGATCTTCAACAAATTTTTTATCTAAGATTGATAGTTCTGCTAGCTTCAATCCAACAGATGAAATATTAAAAGGGGATCTGATAGTATTTAAAACATCTACTATTTCCCTTGATCCATATCCCCATCCGACCCGCATACCTCCTAGCCCGTATATTTTTGAAAAGGTCCGAGTTATAAAAATATTATCAAACTCATCTGCTAGTTTTAGTCCTCCATCATAATATTCTATATACTCGGCATAGGCTCCATCCAAAACTAATAATATCTTGGGAGATAGTTTTTTTCTAAAAAGTTTTATTTCATCAAGACTAATCATTGTCCCGGTAGGGTTATTAGGATTGGCTAAAAATACTATTTTGGTTTTAGTTGATACTTTACCCAAGATATTCTCAATAGATGCAACTCGACAATTTTCATTGGCCTCTACTGGTCTAGCGCCAGCAGCAATCGCTGCTATTTTATACATTAAGAAGCCATGGGCTGTATAAATTACTTCATCTCCAAATTGGCATAAAGTGCGGCAAAGCAACTGAATAATTTCATCTGATCCTGCACCACAAAAAATTCTATCTTTATCAATTTTGTAAACCTCAGATATTGCTTTCCTTAGAGAAAAATGATCACTTTCTGGATATTCAAAAAGACTTTCTCTTAATGTTCCATAAATATTTTTAACTTTATCACTCGGTCCATTTAAATTTTCATTCGCACTTAATTTTATTATGCTAGATTGCCCTTCTATAGTATGCTCTCCGCTAATATACTTGGGAACCTTGAGAAATTGCTCTGATGGTATTATTTTATTTTTGGGTTCATTCATGATTTTTTCATAAAATTGGTGTGCCTTTCCTCAATACTCTAATAAAAACTATAGGGATCAATGTCTACACTAAAATATATCCCTCTAGGCACAATAACTTTTTTCAGCCATTCTCTTATTTCTAACTGTGACAACTTTTCAAAGTTTAAAGTTTTAATCAATAATCTAACTCTTATTTTTTTTCTTATTTTTGGGATAGGGGCTAAAGATGGGCCAAAAATCTCGCAGTTTTTTAACCTTAACAAATTAAATTGTTTCCTCAAATCCACTCCAAACTCTATTAATAATTCCTCATAAAAGCCTGATAAAATGATAGAAATTAATTTTCCATAAGGAGGCGCTCCTGCACGTTTCCTTTCTTGTAACTCGGTTTCTAAAAACCCTTCACCTGTATCGTGCAATAGAGCTTGGAATACTGCATGCTCTGGCAGCCAGGTTTGAAGGAACGCTACACTACCATCAGAAAATCTGCCAGCCCTTCCTATTACTTGTTTTATGGTTTGATAGCTTTTTTCAAGAATTCTATGATCAACAGCGCTTAAACCCATATCAGCATCGATGACTGCTACCAACTTTAGCAAAGGAAAATTGTACCCTTTTGAAATCAATTGGGTGCCAATAATTATATTATTTTCACCCGATCTTATACCTTCTAAAACTTCGGACATTTTTTCTTTCTCTCTAAAAAAATCAGAGGACAACACCACACTCTTTTTGTGGGGGAAGAGCTTTCTAATTTCTGAATAAATTCTTTCTACCCCCGGTCCAATCGGAATTAACTTGCTGCCGTCCCTGCACTCATTGCAATTAATATCTATTGACTCTGTGGAGCCACAGATATGGCAAAGATAACAATTTTTTTTGAGGTGTAATACCAACTTTGTGGCGCAATTTTTGCAACTTAGGGATTGTTTACATTGAGTACAAAATGAAATAGGGGCGTAACCTCTTCTGTTTAAGTATAGTAGAACTTGTTCGCCGCGATTAAGCGCTCTTTCTATTTCTCGAGTTAAGAGGGGAGAAATCCATGTATCTCTATTTAACTTTTCTTCATTCATATCTATTAGATTGATACAAGGCTGTTCTACTTTGCCGTAACGCTCAGGCAAGTCAATTTTTTTGTATTTCCCAATTTTAAAATTATGCCATGTTTCAATACTTGGCGTTGCAGAGGAAAGAACCACACTGCAATGAGCCAGTGATCCTCTCAATACCGCTAAATCTCTAGCATTATATATAGGTACTTCTTCCTGCTTATATGAATTATCATGCTCCTCATCAATTACAATTAAACCCAAACTTTTATATGGTAAAAATATGGCAGATCTCGCGCCAACTAAGATCTTTAACTCACCACTTACTATTTCATTATAAACGTGCCTCCGCTTTGAAACTGACAATCTAGAATGCCACTCTCCAGGAATAACCCCATATCGCTTTTTTATACGTTCAATAAAATCAATGGTTAGTGATATCTCGGGCAGAAGAATTAATGCTTGTTTGCCTTTATTTATGCACTCCGATACTGCGTCTAAGTAAACTTCTGTCTTACCTGAACCTGTTACCCCAAAAAGTAACAAAGGGGAAAAAACAGTCTGAGAAACATCTTTTCTAATTATAGCTGAAGCTTTTTTTTGACTCTCAGAAAGAGATTTTGAGAATTTGGCTTTTATTGGGTCACTTTTTTTGATTTCTTCAAATTTTATTAAAATACTTTCAGACACCATTGAGGAAATTAATGATTTGCTTACTTTAATTTCTTCAGAGATTTTTTTAAACGAAGCTTTTTTCTGAGGAAATTTTTTTAAGATTTTTACTACATCACTCTGTTTCTGAGTTAATTTTTTAATGCTAAAACTATTATTCTTGAACAAAATCTCGGTATGCTCTTTTTTGTGAAAAGCCAGATTTTGAACAGTCATTTTCAAAAAAGCCTGAATTGGTGAAAGAGTATATGTATGAGCTTTTTTCAGGAATATCATAGCCTCCTTGTTGAGTTTAAATGTACCTACAACTCTTATAATAGATTTTAAATTCTCTGGCTGAAATTGAGGGTCTCCTTCTCGCCAAACTACTCCCAAAACAATCCTGCTTCCTAAAGGGACCTCTACCAAGCTACCTATTTCTATTTCATTGAAATTGGTCTTGTAGTCCAAAATGGGTATTTTTGGGTTTGTGGATATAATCCCAAATGTTTTTTCTTTTGTCATTAATTTTTACTCGAACTTAATTTTTCTTTCTTTGATATAAATCACCATGTAAACTACAGCCTAAATTTAATATTGAGGCAAAAAGGTATCACCATGCAATTATTTCTTGATGGATCAGAAATAGACAAGATAATCGAATATAATAATATTGGTATTTTAGATGGAATAACAACTAATCCATCAATTATTTTAAAGTCAGGAAGAAACGTTTTTGAAGTCGTTTCTGAAATCACAAAAATTGTTAAAGGTTCGGTAAGTGTAGAAGTAAGCGCTACAAACAGAAATGAAATGTATTTAGAAGGAAAAAAACTTTCAAAAATAGCTGAAAATGTAACCGTCAAACTGCCAATTACTTGGGAAGGTCTAGCAGCTTGCAAACGACTTTCCGATGAAGATATAAGCGTTAATATGACTTTATGCTTCTCATCTTCTCAAGCTCTCTTGGCTGCCAAAGCTAAGGCAAGTTTTGTTAGTCCCTTTATTGGAAGGTTGGATGACAGTAACCAAAATGGAATAAGTCTAATATCCGAAATAAAGAGAATTTTTATCAATTATGGATTTGATACAAAGATTTTGGCAGCGTCTATCAGAACGATTAATCACGTTAAAGAATGCGCTATAATTGGCGCAGATGTAGCTACCCTACCTACTAATGTTTTTGACAAGCTTATTAAGCATCCCCTCACTGAACTTGGACTTAAACAATTTACTAGTGATTGGAAAAAGACCGGGCAATCAATATTGTAGTTGTATGACAAAGAATAAATTAAATGAAGACATAAGGCAAAGGATCTTAAAAAATCCAGATTTGGTTTTATTAGACAAGGAGATCTTTTTGTCCTTAATTAACGAAAAAAATTTTTCTGATGATGCTAAGATTGTAGATATAAGAAATGTATTTTTAAAAAGACTAGGTGCTAAACTTGAGAAGCTAAAAAACGCAAATGATAAAATTCTTAGGCATGCTTATGAAAATCAGCTAAGCGTAAATAAAATACATAAATGCTGTTTATCTGTACGTAGAACACAAAGTCTTAAAGAACTATCCATGGCAATTTTTGATGAATTTCCAGTTTTTCTGAAGATTACATCGGTGAAATTAGTCTTAGGAAAAGCAATAAAATTTGATGAAAATATAAAAAATATAGTAAAAGTTTCTCAAGAAAAACTATTAAATTTTTCTAAATTTGTTGGCCTTACACAGTCAAGATTAGTCATTTTGCGAGATAACTTAGAATATAAACAAAGAGCTGATCTTGGATTAAATCCTTCTGAATCTGATGTAGAGTCTGAAGCTGTGTTGAGCATAAAAATAAAAAATAAAGTTGTAGGATTTATTTTTCTTGAATCTAGCGACAAAAAGACTTTTTCTATTGACCAAGCTACCGACTACTTAGAGTTTTTAAGTAAAATCATTTCTTTGCAACTTGAGTTTTTTTTATAGGAAAATATTATTGTTTCAAGAAACTTGATTAACAGTTTAAAATTTTAAAGATGTCTACCAAACTTGAAAAAATATTAAATGATTGGATTTTATACAACTCAAACGTAAGAAATTTAACATTTAATTCAACAAAGTCTTATGGTCTTGACCTAAGGAGTTTTTGTGCCTTTGTTTTCAATGGCAATACAAATGTTTCTCCATCAGATTTTACAAAAATAAAACTGCCTGAATTTAGAAATTGGATTGTATTCCTTAAATCACAATCATTGGGGTCAGCAACAATATGTAGAAAAATTTCAAGCTTAAAAAACTTTCTTTCTTGGTTAGAAACTACTCATAACTTAAAAAACTCTGACATAGAAAAATTGGACTCTCCTCGAAAAGAGAAAAGACTTCCTAGACCAAATTCGGTAAAAGAAATTGAAAAACTTATCAAATCTATTGAAAAATCAAACGAGGAAAAATGGGTAATTTATCGAAACAAGGCTATTCTGATTTTATTATATACTTGCGGTATGAGAATCTCTGAAGCTTTAGGTTTAAAGAAATCTGTATTACCTTTAGGTGACAGCATTATAATTAGAGGAAAAGGAAACAAAGAAAGAATGGTTCCCATTCTAGATATTACAGCTCGGGCAATAACTGATTATCTGCAAAGTATGCCTTTTGACAAAAAATCGAATGAATTTCTGTTTCTAGGGGTTAGAGGCAAGAAACTTGCTCCAAGATCTTTTCAAAAAATAATAGAAAAAGCACGAAAAGAAAATGGTCTTCTAGAAACAACCACTCCTCACTCACTTAGACATTCATTCGCTACTCACCTACTTAATGAAGATACTGACTTAAGAAGCATTCAAAAGCTTTTAGGACACTCCTCGCTTAACAGCACAGAAATTTATACGGAAATAGAAGAAAAAAAGTTACTTCAGGTTTATACATCAACACATCCGAGAGCAAATTAAGACTTACGTCTTTATAAATTTATAACCGCAGAGCATCTCTCACATAAGGCACTGTCGGAGTTAAATCCAGAACTCTTGTATGTCCAACATCTTTCACATTTCTGCCCAGTTGCTATTTTACAAATAACACCAACCTCTGGCGTTTCATCTAAAGCAAAACAATCAATTGGTAATTCACCATCTACGTATTTAATTTCGAAACCTGAAGTTATACATATTTCAGCCATATCCACTACCTTTATAGCACTGTATAGACTTTTATCTTTTATTAGGATTGTTGGGTAAGCTTCTAAGCTAGAGCCAATTACTTTGTCTTTTCTAAAAACTTCGATTGCTCCAGTAACCACCTTTCTTACCTTTCTAATTAGATCCCATTTTCCTTCGATTTCTTTATTTTTCCAATGATCTTCAGATTTAGGAATATCTAAAAGATGTACCGATTGATCTTCATTAGGAAATCTTTCAAGAAAAACTTCTTCCATCGTAAAAGGCAAAATAGGAGCAAACCATGTTGTAAGCCTGTAAAAAAGCAAATCAAGTATTGTAAGGGTTGCTCTTCTTTTCATACTATTTTTGTCTTCGCAATATAAAACATCTTTTCTTATATCAAAATAAAAAGAAGATAAATCCTGGGTACAAAATTGAAAGTATATTTGGAAAACATGTTGAAAAGAATAAGCATCGTATGCTTCTCTTATCCTCTTGTCTACTTCAAATACTCTACTTAAAATATATTTTTCAAGATCAGGAAGATCATTATAATCAAGATTACTTTCGGTATGTTCAATTAAATTTCCTAGTAAAAATCTTGCAGTATTTCTAAGTTTCCTATAGCTATCTGCCACACCTTTTAAAATTTCAGGGCCAATTCTCATATCTACTGTATAATCGCTTTGGGCAACCCAAAGTCTCAAAATATCTGCACCGTATTGCTTGATCACTTGTTGCGGACTAACAGTATTCCCAAGAGATTTAGACATTTTCAATCCTTTTTCATCTAGAATAAACCCGTGAGTTAAAACACCCTTATAGGGAGCTCTTCCCCGAGTTCCACAAGATTGAAGTAGAGATGAGTGAAAGAATCCCCGATGTTGATCAGTACCCTCAAGATATAAATCGGCTGGCCATTCTCCATCTGACCTATCTCTAAGAACGTATGCATGGGTTGAACCAGAGTCGAACCAAACATCCAAAATATCTTTTACTTGTTCGTATTTATCTGGGTCATATAAACCATGCAAAAATCTTTCTTTCGATCCATCTTTGAACCAGGCATCCGCTCCCTCTTCTCTGAAAACATCATTAATTTTTCTATTTAATCTCTGATCTTTTAAAATAAACTCGGGATCTTCAGGCCTACAGCCTTTTTTAACAAAACAAGTTAATGGAACACCCCAGGCGCGTTGCCTAGAAAGCACCCAATCAGGTCTAGAAGAAACCATACTAAACAATCTATTTCTGCCGGAGTTTGGTACCCATTTAACTAATTTGTCAATAGAAATTAAACCACGCTCTCTGATTGATTTTCCATTTTCATCAAGACCATCTTCCAAATTCCTATCTATATTAACAAACCACTGAGGCGTATTCCTAAAGATCACCGGAGCCCGAGATCTCCAACTATGCGGATATGAATGCTCAAGTATTCCTCTGGCAATAAGGCGATTAGCTTTCACTAACTTATCAATGACAAGTTTATTTGCTCTACCATCTTTACCTTTTTTATCAAAAATCGTTTCACCGTTAAAGAAAGGGACGTGATCTGCAAAGCTACTATCATCCAGAACATTGTCAGTCATTTTTGATAGCCACCCGCGTTTCAAAAAAACTTCGTAGTCTTCAGCTCCGTGACTGGGAGCGATGTGTACAAAACCTGTGCCCGTTTCATCGGTAACGTGTTCAGCCTCTACCAATGGCACGTCATAATCCCAAAATCCATTCGCTCCAGATATCCCACAAAACGGGTGCCTTAGGACCAAATTAGTCAAAATATTATTTTTAACTGATTTTATACGACTATACTTAATAACCCTTGACTGTTTAAGTGTTTCCTCCGACAGATTGTCTGCAAGAATAATACGATCTCCCACCTTAACCCAACACTCCTTCTCAACTTCATTAATTTCATAGAGACCATATTTTATATTCGAATGATATGCTACGGCTCTATTAGACGGAATAGTCCAAGGAGTAGTTGTCCAAATTACTATGTCGTCTCCTTTTAAATCTCCCTTATCAATCTTAAATTTAACCCATATTGTAGAACTTCTATGATTTTTGTATTCTATTTCTGCCTCTGCTAAGGCCGTTTTTTCTACAGGAGACCACATTACTGGTTTCGACCCTCTGTAAACTACACCCTTATTAACTAAGTTTTGAAACTCTTCAGAAATAACAGCTTCACTTTCAAAATCCATAGTTGAATACGGATTATTCCAATCGCCTATTACTCCAAGTCTTTTGAATTCTTCTTTCTGTAATTCTATCCAAGCCTGTGCAAACTCTCGACAATCTTTTCTCAACTGGTTTATGGGAATATCCTCCTTGTTTTTTCCCTTTTGACGATATTTTTCTTCAATTTTCCATTCTATAGGCAACCCATGACAATCCCACCCTGGTACATATACACAATTCATTCCCATTACTTGCTTACTTCTGGTCACAAAATCCT
>MDTB01097783.1_pt1 | contig 21840 bp, 21 predicted proteins | sample 811161 | NCBI WGS metagenome assembly MDTB01 (sample SAMN05326650, study PRJNA326480) | marine metagenome | isolation source: seawater | place: Mediterranean Sea | collected 2009 | reverse complement strand
TTAATAAGAATTTAAAAAACATATTTTTAGTAGTTTTTACAACACTACTTTTAAGCGCTTGTTCAACAGCTAAAAAATCAGGCAACATTGACGGTGATGTTTACACTGGTAAAGAAACAGTTAAATATTTAGCTTCAGGAGTTCCAGATAGAGTATTTTTTGCTACTAACAAGTCTTCTTTGACAACAGCATCAAGAGCTACTCTTAGAAAACAAGCAACATTTTTAAGAAAAAATAAAAAGCTTAATGTAACAATAGAAGGTCATGCAGACGAAAGAGGCACTAGAGAGTACAACTTAGCTTTAGGAGAAAGACGAGCTAACGCTGCTAGAGATTATTTAATGACTTATGGAATATCAGGAAAAAGAATATCGGTAATAAGTTATGGAAAAGAAAAACCTGTCAATCCAGCTTCAAGCCCATTAGCTTGGTCACAAAACAGAAGATCAGTTACTGTAAAAGTAAATTAATTTTCTTTAAAATTAAGGACCCTTTAACAATGTATTAGTTAAAGGGTCTTTTTTTTGCCATTTTGTATATTTAATGATTCTTTATGGATTTGATTAGAAAAACTTTTTTTATTTTATTTATATCTTCAATATTTTTATCTCAATCTTTTTTAAAAGCAGAGGAAGAAGAGATTATGATTCAAGCAATATCCGACCAAATTCAAGTATTAACCAAAGATTTAAAAACTTTAGAAAAGGCAGTTTATCAAAAATCAGATGTTGTTTCCGACTCATCTTCGTCAATTCAATCTAGTGAGCTTAATGAAGATATTTTGACTAAACATCTTTTAAAGCTAAATGAAATTGAAGATCAATTTAGAGAACTTACAAATAAATTTGAAGAAGTTAACTTTAAACTAGATAAACTTTCTTCACGAGTAACAAAAATCCAGTCGGATAACCAATTGAGATTTTCTGATTTAGAAAATTTAGATACACCGAAAAAAATGAAAAAAACAAATCCAGTTTTACCTGGATCTAGTCAGCCAGCAGATTTAGGTGCTAACCCTGGATATTCAGTTTCTAATTTACCTGAAAAGCAAGAAACATCTTCAATTGAAAGTGCTCAAACAGTTATAACTGAAGAACCGGAGCAAAGGGAGTCATTGTTACCAGACAAAGCTCCGAAAGAACAATATGAGTTTGCAGTTAGTTTTATGAAAATTGGAGATTATGAAACAGCAGAGTTCGCATTAAAAGAATTTATTCAAAAAAATAAAGACCATGATTTAGCTGGTAACGCACAATACTGGTATGGGGAAACATTTCGGATCAGACAATTGTACTCTGATGCAGCTACTGCATATTTAGATGGATATCAAAATTATCCTAAAAGTAAAAAAGCCCCAGATAATCTTTTGAAGTTAGGAATTACCATGGTGCAATTAGGTGAAAAAGACCAGGGTTGCAAAATGATTTCTGCTTTAAAAAAAGAATATCCAAAAGCTAGCAAGTCTGTGTTACAAAAAGCTCAATATGAGCAAAAAAAATTCAAATGTAATTCTTAAAAATTGCTTCAAGAATTATAAAGAATTATTTTACATTTATTCAATTTTCAAAAAAAAAATAAAATCTTTTAAAAATAAATCATTCGTGATAGCAGTATCTGGTGGTCCGGACAGTTTAGCCTTAACTGCTTTAGCGAAGTCATATAGTTATGAAAATAATTGTAAATTTTATTATGTTTTAGTTGATCATAATCTAAGAAAAAATTCCTCTAAAGAGGCAAATTCAGTAAAAAAATTACTTAAAAGAAATCAAATAACATTAAATATTTTAAAAAATAAAAAAAAAATTGAAAAAAATATTCAAAACGAAGCTAGAATCATAAGATACAACCTTATTTCATCTTTTTGCAAAAAAAAGAAAATAAAGACAATTTTGACTGCTCATAATTTAGAGGATCAAGTAGAAACTTTTTTTATAAGGCTTTCTAGAGGGAGTGGCTTAGACGGCTTATCATCAATGAAACAAATTAACAAAATTAATGGAAATATATATTTAGTAAGACCATTACTTGATTTTAAAAAAAATCAATTAATTAAAATTTCAAAAATTATCTTTGGAAAATTTTATAAAGACCCTACAAATAAAGATAAAAAATACTTAAGAACAAGAATTAGAAATTTAAAAAAAACCCTTGAAAAAAACGGAATAAATTATGACCAAATTTTTAGATCAATCCAAAATTTATCTTCAAGCAGGGACACTCTTAATTTATATTTCAGTAAAATTTATAAAGATATTGCAATTAATAAAAAAAATAAAATTTTAATAAACTTAAAAAGTTTTAACAATCTTAATCAAGAAATGAAGATGAGAGTATTTAAAAGATCAATTACGGACTTAACTCATTCTTATTATTCACCTCGATCGAAAAAAATCCTTAATTTAATTAATCGGATAAAAGCTAAAAAAAATGCAAAACTTACTCTTGGGGGGTGTATTATTTCAGGGGAAAAAAATCACATTACCTTGATGAAAGAGATAAAAAATTAGAGATTTTTGCAAATGTGTTATATTATGTCTTATTTACAACTCAATTGTTTATATAATAAGGTTGTTTAATTCAAAATAATGACTATTTAAAAGATATGAATTTAAAAAATTTAATAATGTGGGCGATTATAGTTTTACTCTCTGTAGGACTTTTTAATATGTTTCAAGACCCAAAAAAAATAAATGGGGAAAAAAACAAGCTTGCGTTCTCGAGTTTTATGAGCGAAGTTGAAGCTGGGCGAGTAGTTGAAGTTCAGATACAAGGAAATAATATTTCTGGAGTTTTAGCTGATGGAAAAACATTTAATACATATTCTCCAAATTATCCAAATCTTGTTGAAAAATTATCTGAACAAAATATTAGTATAGTAGCTAGTCCTTTAGAAGATAAGATGCCATCGCTCTTAGGAATTCTATTGTCATGGTTTCCAATGTTGTTACTTATCGGTGTTTGGATTTTCTTTATGCGCCAAATGCAAGGAGGAAAAGGTGGTGCTATGGGTTTTGGAAGGTCAAAAGCAAAATTATTAAATGAATCACAAGGAAAAGTTACTTTTAATGATGTAGCTGGAGTAGAAGAAGCGAAGGAAGAAGTTGAAGAAATAGTAGAATTTTTAAAAGACCCAAAAAAATTTAGTAGACTTGGAGGAAAAATACCCAAGGGAGCTTTATTAATTGGTCCACCAGGAACAGGAAAAACACTGTTAGCTAAAGCAATTGCTGGTGAAGCAAACGTGCCTTTCTTCTCAATATCAGGCTCAGATTTTGTTGAAATGTTTGTTGGTGTTGGAGCTTCAAGGGTAAGAGATATGTTTGAACAAGGAAAAAAACATTCTCCTTGTATAATTTTCATTGATGAGATTGATGCGGTAGGAAGAAGTAGAGGTGCAGGTCTAGGCGGTGGTAACGATGAAAGAGAACAAACTCTTAATCAGCTTTTAGTCGAAATGGATGGGTTTGATACCAATGAAGGGATTATATTGATTGCTGCAACAAATAGACCAGATGTTTTAGATCCAGCTTTATTAAGACCAGGTAGATTTGATAGACAAGTTGTCGTTTCTAATCCAGATATTATTGGAAGGGAAGCAATTTTAAAAGTTCATGTGAAAAAAATAAGCACTGGTCCAGATGTAAAATTAAGAACTATTGCTAGAGGAACTCCTGGGTTTTCTGGCGCAGACTTAGCAAACTTAATTAATGAGTCTGCATTGCTAGCGGCTAGAAAAAATAAAAGAGTAGTTACTATGTCTGATGTAGAAGAAGCAAAAGATAAGGTAATGATGGGAGCAGAGAGAAGATCTATGGTTATGTCGGAAGATGAGAAAAAATTAACTGCTTATCATGAAGGCGGTCATGCTATAGTAGCCTTAAACGAAAAAGCTTCTGATCCAATTCATAAGGCAACAATTATACCAAGAGGTAGAGCTTTAGGAATGGTAATGAGACTTCCCGAAAGAGATCAACTCTCTGTCACAAGAGAAAAAATGCATTCAGATATAGCAGTAGCGATGGGAGGAAGAATCGCAGAAGAATTAATTTTTGGACATGATAAAGTAACTTCTGGAGCTTCGTCTGATATAGATATGGTAACTAAAATGGCTAAAAACATGGTAACAAAATACGGAATGAGCTCTGAGCTAGGTACAATTGCATATGGAGAAAATGAGGAAGAAGTATTTTTAGGTAGATCAGTTACAAAACAACAAAACATGTCAGAAGAAACAGCTAAAAAAGTAGATGCTGAAGTTAAGAAAATTGTGGACAAGGGATATGAAAGAGCTAGAAAAATTCTTACCGAAAAGATTGATGATCTACATAAAATAGCTAAAGCTCTTTTAGTCTATGAGACTTTGTCCGGAGACGAAATAAGAGACTTGATTTTAAAAAATATCAAGCCTTCAAAATCTTTTAAAGAGGAAGACGAGGATAATGGTAAAACCTCTTCAGCTCTCGGTTCATTAGGTTTAAAGCCAAAGCCAGCAATTTAAACAGTCATGGCAAAATATTACACAAGAGCGTGTAATTTTTATTATGGCATCAACGCTAAAATACTAATAAAAAAAAAACTTGCTTTGCCATTGTGTGGCAACAATAACATAGCTTTTGATAGAGTTGAAGTTATTGAAAGGAAAAAAAATAAAGTTTTATCAAAAATTATTAATCTTAAGAATGTCAACAAACTAACCAAATTATCTAAAGAAAAAATTAAACAAGATCTTAAAAAAATAATTTCAAGAAGAAAAAATTTTTTGAATAACGTAAATTTTTTAGAGCCCTCGATAATGGGGATTTTGAATCTGACCCCAGATAGTTTTTCCGATGGCGGTAAATTTAATAATCAAAAAAAAGCCAATAATCATATTTTATATATGATAAAAGCTGGAGCGAAAATTATTGATATTGGAGGGGAGTCTACTAGACCTGGTTCCAAAACAGTATCAAACAATATTGAATGGAACAGAATTAAAAATATTGTAAAAATTTTCAAAAAAAAACATAAGAAAATATGTTTATCTATAGATACCAGAAAATCAGAGTTAATGGTTAAATCAATTAAATATAAAGCAGATTTAATAAACGATGTATCCGGTTTTAATTATGAAAATCAATCTTTATCAAAATTAAAAAAATATAATGTTGCAAAAGTTCTTCATCATATGAAAGGAACACCAAATATGATGCAAAAGAATCCAGTATATAAAAACGTTTTATTAGATATTTATGATTTTTTTGAAAGTAAAATTGAAAAGATTGATAATAAGAAAATAGTTCTAGATCCCGGTATTGGTTTCGGTAAAAATTTGAAACATAATTTGACTTTAATTTCTAATATATCTTTGTTTCATAGTCTTGGATTTCCTATATTGGTTGGAACTTCTAGAAAAAGATTTATTAGTCAAATATCTGGAAATAATGATAGTAAAGAAAGGTTAGGAGGCACCATAGCGTCTGTTTTATTTTTGTTATCCCAGGGAATTCAAGTTTTTAGAGTTCACAATGTTAATGAAGTAAGGCAAGGTATTTTAGTGTTTAAAAAAATTTTATCGAATTTTGTAAATTAATGAAAAACAAATATTTTGGAACTGATGGAATCCGAGGCACTGTTAATAAAGGTAATATCACTGGTGAAAAATTTTTTAAGTTTGGTTTAGCATCAGGGACATATTTTAAGAATCAAAAAAAATCTAAACAAGTAGCTATCATAGCAAAAGATACAAGATTATCAGGATATACATTGGAGCCGGCATTGGTGTCAGGTTTAGTCTCTGGAGGTATGCATGTTTTTACATTAGGACCATTACCAACTAACGGTCTTGCAATGTTAACAAAATCTATGAAGGCAAATATGGGCATTATGATTACTGCATCTCACAATCCTTATCATGATAATGGTCTTAAATTATTTGGTCCAGATGGTATGAAATTATCAGATCGAATAGAAAAAAAAATTGAAAAATTAATAGATGCCAAGAATACAAAACAATTAACTAATCCTAGATTGTTGGGTAGAGTTAAAAGATTAGAAGATGGAAATGATAAATATATCAAGATATTAAAAAAAAATTTTCCTAAAAATTTTCATTTAAAAGGTACAAAAATAGTTTTGGATTGTGCCAATGGAGCTGGATATAAAGCTGCTCCAAAATTATTAAAAGATCTAGGAGCAAAAGTTATATCTATAGGCGTCAAACCTAATGGCTTTAACATTAATGATAAGTGCGGGTCTATGAACCCATATAAAATCAAATCAGCTGTAAGAAAATTTAAGGCTCATGTTGGAATATCGCTTGATGGAGATGCAGATAGAATAATCATGTGTGATGAAAATAGCAAGATTATAGATGGAGATCAAATAATTGCTATGCTTGCAAGAAGGTGGAAATCAAAAAAAATTCTAAAAGGGGGTGTAGTAGGTACATTAATGTCCAATATCGGTCTGGAAAATTTTTTAAAAAATCAAAAAATAAAATTCTATAGGTCCAAAGTAGGAGATAGATATGTAAAAGAAAAGATGAAAAAAATAAATTTTAATTTAGGCGGAGAACAATCTGGTCATATCATTCTTGGAAAATTTGCAACCACAGGAGATGGATTAATGGTTGCCTTAGAAGTTTTATTTTCTTTGAGAAAAAGAAAAAAAGCTAGTAAGCTTTTAAATGTTTTTAAGCCTTTACCACAAATTTTAGAAAATGTTATTGTAAAAGATAAAAATATAATAAAGAAGAATAAATGCAAAAATGCAATATTAAAAGCCACTAAACTAATTGGTAAAAAAGGAAGAATTTTGGTTAGAAAATCTGGAACTGAACCAAAAATAAGGATTATGGTCGAGTCATATGATAAAAGTTTAATTTTGAAATGTATCAAGATAATTAGACGATCGATAAAAAATTGAAAATTAAATCTAAAATTTTAATTATAGCTGGATCTGACTCCTCAGGAGGAGCAGGGATACAAGCGGATATTAAAACAGTCACTGCTCTAGGCGGTTATGCTATGACAGCAATTACCGCAGTTACAGTCCAAAATACAAAAAATGTAAACACTGTTATTCCTATTAAACCTAAAGATATAGTCAAACAAATTTTATTTACCTGTAAAGATATAAATCCAAATGGAATTAAGATCGGTATGCTTCACTCATCTAGAGTAATCATTTCTGTTTCAAACGCTTTGAAGCAGTTAAAAACTTCAAAGATAGTTTTAGATCCGGTTATGGTTGCCAAGGGTGGTGCTAGATTAATTAATCAATCAGCGATCAGAACATTGAAAAATAGACTAATACAAAAAGCTTTTTTAATAACACCAAATATTCCTGAAGCAGAGGTTTTAACAAGTAAAAAGATTAAAAATGTTGAAGATATGCTTTACGCTGCCAATATATTGCTAAAATTAGGCGCTAAGAATGTCCTGTTAAAAGGTGGTCACATGAAATCAAAATATATACAGGATGTTTTTTTAAACAGAAAAGAAGTCAAGATTTTTAAAAATAAAAAAATCAAAACTAAAAATACGCATGGAACTGGTTGTACATTATCAAGTGCAATTGCAACATTTTTATCATGTGGAAAACCGTTAAAGAAAGCCTGTGAGTTAGGAATTAAATATGTTAACCAAGCTATAGAATTAAATCCAAATTACGGAAAAGGGAATGGGCCTATTAATCATTTAAACTCAATAATAATAAATAAAAAATTTAAATAATGAAAAATATAGTTGTTGTAGGTTCACAATGGGGGGATGAAGGAAAGGGTAAAATAGTAGATTGGTTGTCTAGTCAAGCTGATGTAGTTGTTCGTTTTCAAGGAGGACACAATGCTGGTCATACTTTAGTTATTGACAAAAAGATGTTTAAATTAAGATTACTTCCATCAGGCATAGTAAGAAAGGGAAAAATATCTATATTAGGAAATGGGGTTGTAATTGATCCTTGGGCTCTACTAGACGAGATACAAGAAATAAAACAAAAGGGTATAGATGTAACTCCTAACAATTTTATGATTTCCGAGTCCGCATCACTGATACTTCCATTTCACAAAGAAATGGATGAAATAAGAGAAGATGCAGCAGGAAAAGGAAAAATTGGCACTACCAGAAGGGGCATTGGACCCTGCTATGAAGACAAAGTAGGTAGACGATCGATTCGTGTGATGGATTTAAGATCTAAAGAAAATCTTGATAGAAGGCTCGAGAATGTATTATTACATCATAATGCAATAAGAAAAGGTTTAAAAAAAAAGATTTATAAAAAAAATGATCTCAAAAAAAAACTATTAAAAATTGCACCAGAAATATTAAAATTTGCTCAACCGGTTTGGTTAAAATTAGATGAATTTACCAAGGAAAGAAAAAAGATATTGTTTGAGGGAGCTCAAGGAATACTTCTAGACGTTGATCATGGAACCTATCCTTATGTTACCTCGTCAAATACTGTGCCAGCAATGGCAGCTACAGGCTCCGGTTCAGGTCCGAGTAAGATAAACTATGTTTTAGGAATTACAAAAGCTTACACAACCAGGGTTGGAAGTGGTCCTTTTCCTACTGAGCTCAAAAACAAAATTGGAGAAAGTTTAGGAAAAAGGGGAAAGGAGTTTGGAACTGTAACTGCTAGAAAAAGAAGATGTGGTTGGTTTGATGGTGTTTTAGTACGTCAAACAATTAAAATTGCAGGCATAAATGGAATAGCATTGACCAAGCTAGATGTTTTGGACGATTTAGATGAGATTAAAGTGTGTGTTAAATACGAACTTAACGGAGATAAGATCGATTATTTACCCGCTGCTTCAGAAGATCAGTTTAGTATTAAACCTATTTACAAAAGTTTTCCAGGATGGAAAAGTTCGACTCAAGGTATAAGAAATATAAAAGATTTACCTCAAAAAGCTAAAAATTATGTTTATGCGTTAGAAGATTTTATCGGAGCTAAAATTTCAAGTATTTCTACTAGCCCAGAGAGGGATGATACAATTTTAATCGAGGACCCTTTCAAAACTTAATTTGCTGGAAGTAAATTTTTAGATTTACTTGAGTTAATCATAGATTTTTGCAATTTTTCAAAAGCTTTTGTTTCAATTTGTCTAATTCTTTCTCTACTAATTTTATATTTTTTACTTAATTCTTCGAGAGTTTTAGGATTTTCTGTAAGTCTTCTTGCTTCTATAATTTCTTTTTCTCTTTCATTTAAGATTTTCATTGCATCATCTAATAATTCTTTCTTGTCCTCGTATTCTTGTTTTTGAGAAACGATTAATTCTTGATCCATGGCATCATCTACTAACCAATCTTGCCATTCATCTGTTTCCCCAGCTTTAATTGGATCATTTAATGATTTTTCTTGACCCATCATTCTCCTGTTCATGTTAATTACTTCATTAGAGTTTACATCTAATCTTTTTGAAATTTCTTTTACCTGTTCGTTTTTAAGATCTCCCTCTTGCCCAGGGGCGATTTGGTTTTTAAGTTTCTTAAGATTAAAAAATAGTTTTTTTTGCGCTGTTGTTGTACCCATTTTAACAAGACTCCAAGACCTTAAAACATATTCTTGTATTGACGCTTTAATCCACCACATCGCATATGTTGCTAGCCTAAAACCTTTATCAGGATCAAATTTTTTTACCGCCTGCATTAATCCTATATTACCCTCTGATATCAATTCATTTACTGGTAAACCGTATCCTCTATATCCCATGGCAATTTTTGCAACTAATCTTAAATGACTAGTCACTAATTTGTGAGCAGATTGTAAATTTCCATTATCTTTCCAATTTTTTGCAAGCATATATTCCTCTTCTGCATCCAACATAGGAAATTTCTTAATTTGGGCTAAATACAGAGATAAACCACCAGTTGATGGTGTAGGTAAATTACTCAAAGTTTTTTCGTTACTCATAATCAAGATTTATATATCAAATATTATTTTTCAACTACTAAGATTTTCTAATAAATTCAATAATTTTCTAAAAGCACCAGGCAGTTTCGAGTCAAAATTGACAAACCTGTCATTAGTCGGGTGAACAAATCCTAAACTTTTTGCATGTAGAGCTTGTCCTTTTAAATTATTTAGAATTTCCAAAAAATCTTTATCAATATTCTTAAATTTAATATTTTTTTTTCCATATTGATTATCACCTAGTAAAGAAGTTCCTTTAAATTTCATATGAACTCGTATTTGATGAGTTCTCCCAGTTTCTAATTCACACTCTATTAAACTTATTTTTGGAATATTTTTTACATTGAATAATTTGATAGTTTTATAGTTTGTTACGGCCTGTTTTCCATGAACATCACTTACTGTCATCAACTGACGGTTTTTTTTACTCCTTGATATAAGAGTTTTTATTCTACCTTTCAAAGGTCTTATAACTCCCCAAACTAAACATAAATATTTTCTTTTAATTGTATGTTCGCTAAATTGTTTTCCAAGTTTTGAATGAGCTAAATTATTTTTGGCAACCACTAGCAAGCCACTTGTTTCTTTATCTATCCTATGAACTATACCTGGTCTAAGTTCTCCGTTAATATTTGAAAGTTGATTTTTATATTTATAAAGCAGTCCATTCGCCAACGTATTTTTATAGTTTCCTGAACCAGGGTGAACAACCATTCCTTTTGGTTTGTTAATGATTAATATATCTTTGTCTTCAAATTGAATGTTTAACTTGACTTTGCTAGGTAATAGCTTTTTAGATTGAATTGTCGCTATGATTATTGAAATAGCATCATCCGTTTTAACTTTTTTTGATGGTAAATTTGTTAGTTTATTATTGATCTTTACATTATTATTTTCAATAATTTTTTTTATATGGGATCTTGTTAGATAATTAATTTTTTTTGATAAAAAAATATCAAGCCTTTGATTAACATTTTTTTCTTTAATTAAAAATTTCATTGAATTATTCATGATATAATTTAAATTATAACCATATGCGTTCGTAGCTCAACTGGATAGAGCGCCTGACTTCGGATCAGGAGGTTGAGGGTTCAAATCCTTCCGGGCGCAAATCTAATATTATTGAATTTGATAAATCCCAAGCTGTTTTCTAATTTCATTTACACTATTTTTAAACTCATTCCACCGTTTATCATATTGATGTACAATAATGTAAGGGTTATTTAACGAATTAATTAACTCATATTTTTTATTAAAAGTAATTTTTTTGAGATAAAATACTGTAGCAAAAGGACCTTCGCTGTTTGAGTAAAGATGAAAGTTTTTTATTAAATTTTTGTGAACTAAATAATTCGCATGTCCTTGATCACATCCTCTTCCCTCAGGGTCAACCCTAAAAGTTAGAGAATATTTTAGTTTTCTTTTGTACTTAAATTTTGAGATATTATTTTTTATTTTTTCTAAGTATTCTTTCATCTTGTTAGATGAGCCTAAAACTGTTCCAGAGCAAAGAATTGTTTTATCATTAATGCTATTAAAAATTTCCTTTCCATAAGTTTTTATTAACCAATTTGAGTTATATGGGCAGTCTTTAATTTTTCTATCCTCTAAAAAAAAATTTATTTCACCTTTATAGTTGAATTCAAAAGGATTAGATTGAAAGTAAATATCTCTACTATCACAACACAAAATATTTTTATAATCATTATTTTCTAGAAATTTTAAAAATATCTCATATCTTCTAAATTGAATGGAGTTTTTATAAATTTTTGTTTTAATAATTATTATTCCGTACTTTTTTAATTCTACTTCTAAAAGATAATCATTTTGACCTATAACAAAACAAATGTCATCACTGTAACATTTTCTAAGGGTTTTAATAAATAATGTAAGCTGATTTACTTGTAAACCAACAGCTGCGGTAATAACAAGGTTCTTTTTCATTTCATATAATCCATTTTTTGTCTTAATATTGCAAAATAATTATGAAATACAGCAAAATATTATCGGAAAAAAGTCAAAATCTTAATGACTTAGCAATATTACTTAAAAAACAATATTCTATGGCTGAGCCATTTCCACACATTCAAATAGACAACTTTTTTTCAGATGAATACTTAAGTACGGTGCTGAGTGAATTTCCGGATTTATCAAAACTTAACAAGTCACAAAATTATAAAAATCAAAATGAAATTAAATTTGCAAATAATGATTTTGAAAATTTTCCACAAGAAATAAAAAATTTTTTTGATTTTTTAAACTCTCAATCTTTCTTAGACTTTTTACAGAACTTAACATCAATAAAAGAAAAACTTATAGCAGACAAACAATTAAATGGTGGAGGATTACATGAAATTAAATCAGGAGGATTATTGAAGGTCCATACTGATTTTAATAAACACCCCACTAATAATTTTGATAGAAGAATAAATGTTTTAATTTATTTAAACAAAGATTGGAAAAATGAATTTAACGGATGTTTGGAGCTTTGGGACAAAGAAATGAAGGAATGTAAACAAAAAATACTTCCGAGCTTTAATAAAATGGTAATTTTTTCTACAACTGATTTTAGTAACCATGGTCACCCAGATCCAATAAATTGTCCTAAAGATATTTCAAGAAAATCAATCGCTTTATATTATTTTTCTGAAGGAAGACCTGACGAAGAAATATTAAACAGAGATCAAAAAAATAGAACTTATTTTAAGAATAGACTTGGTTTCAATAATGAAATAATAGAAAAAAAAGAATATATAAAAAATTTCCTAAGAAAATTTTCTTTTTATAAAAAAATAAAAAACTTTGAAAAAAAATATTTGAGAAAGAGAAAATAACATTATTTTGCTATCCATTTATCATAATATGAAATATTTTCTAAGATATGTTTAGGAAAAGTTTTGTCCAATTTTACTTTTATTAGCTCGAAACCTTTTGTTGGATGCAAAAGTTTTTCCATTTTTTTCTCTATTTCGTTAATATCTGTATTATGTTTTTTATTATCTTCTCCATGAGCAAATGATTTTATTTTTTTTGAAACTCCTTTGGAATCTAATAGATAAGCAAAATGCCATCCTCCATTTTCGATAATTTGTAGATTTTGTGGTTTATCTATTCTCCAAAACGGATATTTTTTAAACTTTAAATTTCTTAACCATTGAGGCGATTTAAGATGTTTTTTTAAACACATTCTTGAACCATGCCAATTGTTTTCTGCTTTATTAAGTAAGTTTAATTTATAAGCAAAAGCTTTTTGGGAAAAAACTATATATTTATTTTTTTTGTTGTATTGGTTAAGTTTATTTAAATCGGGTATTTCATCAACATCAGATAGAATAATCAAATCGTCGTCAGAACAGTTCTTTAAACCTTTCATTATAGAATTTCTCTGATGTTGTTCTACAAGAGACTCACCACCTTCATGAGGTTTTTTAATTTTTTCAGGAGTATCATCTACAACGATATAATTAATTTTGTTTTTATATTTTTTATAATTATTGATATCAAAGTGTAACTCCTTCGGTTTACCCTGATGATTCACTGTGGACTCAACTATTACAAATTTATCTACAAATTCATCTAAAATATTAAATCTTAAATCTGCTATATGATCTTCGTTAAAATATTGGAAGCAGTCAAAAATTGCCATATTCGTTAATTAAAATATTTGTCTTCAGTTTTTGTATAAAATTTAGAATGTCCTAAATTAAGGAATTTAGATATTTTCTTCAAAAGTTTTATTTGACCAGATATAAGCATTAAACTTATAAATTTTTTTTCCTTTTCGATAATAAGCTCTTTCCCGGATTCTGTTAAAAAATTTGGGATAAAAACCATATCCATTTCTACAGGAGTTCTTGTAGCATGTGATCCAATTTTTCTCCAATCTGAAACTATATAACCTAGTTTGTACAAAAGACTTGTAACCTCTGTCCAAGCAGGTACATTTTTGTACATAGGGAATATTTGAACCTCACATTTTATAATTAGAGGCCTATAACTCTCTAAACCTTTAAGAATTTCTAATTCAGAACCTTGAGTATCAATTTTCAAATAATCTAAAGTATTTATTTTAAGTTCTTTAAGACTTGAAGATAAAGTATCACATTCAATCATTTCAGTTTTACTGACCTCAAATAAATGAAAGTCTTTTTCTTTAAAACCGTAAATTGTTAAAGATTTTTTATCAGGCTCAAACATTGAGGAACTTTGAGGTCTTTTATTTAAAATATAAAGTTTTTTGATATCCTTAGAACTCCAAAGACCTTTATTAATGATATACTTGCTTTGACCATCTTTAAAAAAATCTTTTATTGGATCAATCAAAATAGACTCAAAATATTTATTATATTTTTCTGGAAAAAATTTATCAGAATTAAAACCTCCTTGAGCTCCTACATCTAGTCCAATTAATTTCTTATTTTCAAGCAACTCCTCAATATTTTTTTGAAAATTATAACTATTATTTGCATTTATTTTCATATCATTAAGAAAATTTATTGTTCTTGAGTTAGCTTTTAATAATACAAGAATTTTATATAAAAGTGGGAGTAGTAGTTTTGTTAAACTTATTTTTACTTTCCTTAGGAACATAAAAAATTTTTATTTTTTTGTAAATGTCGCTATACCTATTTTATTACCTTCAATTACCGACGATGAGCAATGTAAATGAGTTCTATCAAAAATCAACATCGAGCCAACTTCCCATTTATAAATTAGCTCTACCTCTAAACCTTTTAAATTATCTATATTTTCATGTTTTAAATACTTTTCATGTATTTCTGTATCAAATGGTTTATCTCCGTATATCTTTAAATGTTCAGATGATCTTTTGTTTTGTCCATAGCTTAAATCTTTTTTTTTAAGTTCTTCGGGATCTTGTGTAAAGCTAGTTGATCCTTCATAAAATCTATTTTTAAAAATAACTGTACTTCCAACTGGCGAGAGAGGGATTAAGCTTTGTTTATAAATTTGGTTTTTAGGCTCAAAACCAGCGTCAACATGCAAACCTATTGGTGCTCGACTTTCTTGTATTAAGCCATAAATATCTTTACCATTTTCGTCCTGAAGATTATCCATTTTAAAATCTCCAATTTCTTTTTTAAGTCTTTCGCAAAATAAATTTTCTAAATCTTTGTTATAACCTTGTAACCATCTTTTTTTTATAACATTTTGTTTTTTGTTGTGAACTGTAGTTGGTAGATCTCTGTATAATTTTAAAAAAGCTTCAATTTCCTTTTCACTATATAAATTTTTTATAATTTTAGGAGGTGACTCATTTTTTTTATTTCTTCAATTTTTTTTTTCATATCGATTACTCGCCCATGTTAATTAATGTGCCTCTTTTTTTAGCACCTGAGTATGAAATGTAAAAAACTATAACACCAAATATAAAATAAACTATGGAAATAGATATTGATTTGAGTATATTTGAGTAATTCACTGAGTTGTTTATTAAAATATTTCGCATTTCTTCGAAAATATGAACTAAAGGAAGACCTTTAGCAATAATTTGGAGTGAATTAGGTAAAATTTCAATTGGGTAATATATACATCCTAAAGGAGCAAAAAAGAACAGACTTGCCCATGCAATATTTTCAAACGATGGACCAAATCTTAATAATCCAGATGAAACTAAAAGTCCAAGACTTATTCCAAATAAATACAAACTTATCAACAAAAACAATAAAGGTAAACCAAGCTTAAAGATTGATACACCAAATAAAGGTATCGCTAAAATTGCAGCTGGCACTAATCCTATGAGAGTTCTTAAAATTGCAGTTAATGTTAATGAGGTGATTATTTCACTTATTTTGATTGGTGCAATAAATAAATTTGTAAAGTTTCTACTCCAAATTTCTTCTAAAAACATCATATTAAAGCTTATACTAGCTCTAAATAAAAAATCGTATAGAATTGCAGCTGTAAGAATTATTCCAACGGTATTACTATAATAATCAGAGCTAAGAGTAAAAAATTTTGATATAAACCCCCACAAAAAAATTTGAACGGTTGGCCAATAAATTAAATCTAAGATCCTGGGAAACGAATTGCTTATGAGATATAAATGCCTTAATCCAAGCGCGTACATTTTATTAAAGTTCATCTGTACTCCTCGCTAATTTTAGAAAAGTTTCTTCCAAGTTATTTCTTCCATGTCTTTTTATAATCTCACCACAAGTTCCTCTATCTATAATCTTTCCTTTTTTCATCATTATCACGCTATCACACAGTCTTTCTACTTCATTCATATTATGAGATGCTAAAAGAATAGTTACTTGATTTTTAGATCTGTATTTTTGAATATAACTTCTTATAAAATCTCCAATATCAGGATCTAGACTTGCTGTGGGTTCATCTAAAAGTAAGATTTCAGGTTTATTAATTAAAGATTTAGCAAGCGAAACTCTATTTTTTTGTCCAGAAGAAAGTTCTCCAGTTTTTTTGTGAAAAAAATCTTTTATATTAAGATCTTCAGATATTTCAATTATTCGATCGTTTAAGTTTTTAACGCCATATAGCCTTCCATAGACTTCTAAATTTTGTTTTACGGTTAGTTTTTTCGGTAATTCAATGTAAGGAGATGCAAAATTAATTCGAGATAATATTTCATCTCTTTTGAAAGATAATAAATTTTTATTGTCTATTCTAATTTCCCCCTCAGTTGGTTCAATTAACCCCAGCATCATGCCTATAGAAGTTGTTTTTCCGCATCCATTAGGCCCTAACAAACCAATAGTTTTATTTTTTTCGATGTGAAAATTTATTTTGTTTACAGCAATATTATTTTTGAATTTTTTGGTAAGATTTTTAACTTCAATGTGCATGCAATTAACAAGCAGCCCTTCTTAGTCGATCATTTATTGCTATACCAGGTCCAAAATTAGGTATTTTTACAACATAGATTTTTTTGTATCCCATTTTTTTAATTTTTCTAAAAGTTTTATATAAATTAGATGCAGCTTCTTTCAAGTCTGCATTTTTACTCAGGTTAAAACAATTAATTTTCTTTTTGTATTTTCTACCAAAAGTAATTAAAGCACAATTTTCAACAGCTTTTTTTTTATTCAAGTATACTGGTATACCAGGTGAATAGTGTTTTTTTAACATACCAGGTGACCTTATTTTTGAACTATATTTTATAAAACTAATTTTAAAAAATTTATTTAAATTTTTAGCTCCAATTATTCCAGATCTTAAAATCTTTGGTTTACCAATCAGGTTAATGACAGTAGACTCAATCCCAATCTTTGAGTTTCCTCCATTTATTATTATTTTAAGTTTTTTTTTAAATTCTTCAGATACATCAAAGGCACTTACAGGACTTACTGCTGATGACAAATTAGCACTTGGCATAGCTAATGGAAAATGGATTCTTTTTAAAATTGATCTTGTTATACTATGTTTTGGAAATCTTATTGCTACAGTATCTAAATTAGCAGTGACAGAAGGTTGAATTTTAGATTTTTTTCTTTTTTTTAAAACAAAAGTAATCGGTCCAGGGCAAAAACTTTTATAAATTTTATAAAATTTATCATTTAATACTACGTCTTTATGTGCATCTTTAAAACTAAAATAGTGAACAATTAAAGGATTTTTTTTAGGTCTTTTTTTTAGACTATATATTTTTTTAATTGCTTTTTTTGAATAAGCATTACCAGCTAATCCATAAACTGTTTCAGTAGGCAAACCCACCACATTTCCTTTTTTTAAACTATTGATAGATTTATTTAGTATTTTTTTGTTATAAGAAAATATATTTGAATAGATATTTTTCATAATGTAATTATTATACTAGTAATGAAAAATGAAAATATTCCAGCTGAAGTAAAAAGTAAATCATTAAAAGAAGCAAGAAATGAAATAAACGATATTTTAGACAAACTAGAGGGTAAAGATGTTGATTTAGCCGGTTCAATAGAGGACTATAAACGGTTGATACAGCTAAACAATCATATTGATTTATTATTTAAAAAAAAAGTAAAAGAAATTTCTTCAATTACAAAATTGGCGAAAAAAAATGATAAAAAATAAATTAATTAAAAATGCAAAAAAAATCGATAATTTTTTAATTCATTATCTTAACAAACAAGATAAATCTTTATTAATTTATCCTATGAAGTATGGAGTTATATCTGGTGGAAAAAAAATAAGATCTACTGTCATATTGAGTGCAGGCAAAATGTTTAGTCTAAATCAAAAAAAACTAATCAACATTTGTGCATCTGTTGAATGTATCCATTCTTATTCTTTAATTCACGATGACCTACCATGTATGGATAATGATACTATTAGAAGAGGTAAACCCTCTACTCATATAAAATTTGGAGAAGCTTCCGCAGTTTTAGCAGGTAACTCTTTGTTAACTTTAGCATTTGAAATAATCGCTGATAAAAATTATGCAATCACTTCCAAACAAAAAAACGAAATTATAAAATCTTTGGCGTTTTGTTCTGGGCATACTGGAATAGCCGGTGGTCAAGAACTTGATCTTAAATTTGAAAATAAAAAAAAAACTTTACAGCAAATAATAACTATGCAAAAAAAGAAAACGGGAAAATTATTTAGTTTTTGTCTTCTAGCAGTAGGAATATTAGCAAACAAAAAAGGAAGCGAAAAAAGGTTTTTAAGTATTTTAGGTGAAGAAATTGGGCTTTTATTTCAGTTAGCAGATGATTTTTTGGACATCAAAGGTAACAAAAAATTAGTTGGCAAACCAATCAATAAAGATAATAAAAAAGGAAAATCAACGTTAACCAACTTAATGGGTTATGAAAAAGCTCATAAATACGCAAATAACTTAAAAAAAAAAATATTGCTTAAATTAAAAAAACATGGAAAAAAAGGAAAAGATTTATCAGATACAGTTGAATTTATACTTGGTAGAAATTTCTAATGACTAAATTAATAAGACAAATAAATTTTCCAGCAGATTTAAGAAAATTAAATAAAGATAAACTTAAACAAATCTCTGACGAACTAAGAGATGAATTAATTGATGTTGTTTCTGAAACAGGTGGACATCTTGGCGCTGGTCTTGGCGTTGTAGAACTCACGGTGGCCTTACATTATGTATTCGATACTCCCAAAGATAAATTAGTTTGGGATGTAAGCCACCAGTGCTATCCCCATAAAATTATAACAGGAAGAAAAGATAGAATTAAAACCCTGCGAAAAGGAGGTGGTTTATCCGGATTTACCAAAAGATCAGAAAGTGAATACGATCCGTTTGGAGCAGCGCATAGCTCAACTTCCATTTCTTCGACCCTTGGAATGGCAGTGGCAAAAAAGTTGTCTAATAATAATAACAATGTGGTAGCGGTAATAGGAGATGGAGCAATGAGTGCTGGTATGGCGTATGAAGCCATGAATAACGCTGGAGCATTGAAGTCTAAATTAATAGTCGTTTTAAATGATAATGACATGTCAATTGCTAAACCTGTCGGAGCTATGAGTAAATATTTAGCAAAACTTCTATCAGGTAAATTGTATTTTAGTTTAAGAGAAACTGTAAAAATGGTCATTTCAGCTTTTTCAAAAAGATTTAGTCAGAAAGCTGGTAGAGCAGAAGATTTGCTTAGAGGTATTGTGACTGGAGGAACTTTATTTAGTGAGTTAGGTTTTTATTATATTGGGCCCGTAGATGGACATGACGTTGATAATTTAGTCGAAATCTTTGAAAATGTAAAAAACTCAAACCATGAAGGCCCAATATTGATACATATTAGAACTCAAAAAGGAAAAGGTTATAAGCCCGCTGAAGAAGCAGGAGATAAATATCATGGAGTTTCTAAATTTAATGTAGCTACTGGAGAACAAAGTAAATCAAAGTCGAATGTACCTTCATATACAAAGGTTTTTGCTGAAACATTAATTAAACATGCAGAACAAGATACTAAAATTGTTGGAATTACTGGTGCTATGCCATCTGGAACAGGTTTAAATTTATTTGAAAAAAAATTCCCAGAGCGAACATTTGATGTTGGAATAGCCGAACAGCATGCAGTAACTTTTGCTGCAGGCTTAGCAACAGAGGGATACAAGCCTTATGCTGCAATTTACTCAACTTTTCTTCAAAGAGCTTATGACCAAATTGTTCACGATGTTGCCATTCAATGTTTACCGGTAAGATTTGCAATAGATAGAGCTGGACTAGTTGGAGCTGACGGACCTACTCATGCGGGTTCTTTCGATATTACTTATTTGTCCACTTTGCCGAATTTTGTTATTATGGCTGCAAGCGATGAATCTGAACTAGTAAAAATGATTAATACCTCGGTTAATATTAATGATCGCCCCTCCGCTTTTAGATATCCGCGCGGTAACGGTGTTGGAGTTACAATACCCACGATTAAAGAAATTTTAGAAATAGGAAAAGGACGAATTATCAAAGAGGGAAAAAAAGTTGCAATTTTAAATTTTGGAGCGAGATTAGAAGAATGTAAAAAAGCTTCAGAAATATTATTTAAGAAAGGAATAAACATATCTATTATAGACGCAAGATTTGTTAAGCCTTTAGATGAAAAATTAATCATGGAAGCTGCTAATAATCATGAGGTTTTAATATCAATAGAGGAAGGGTCGATCGGTGGATTTGGTTCACATGTAATGCAATTTTTATCAGACAGAGGTGTATTCGATAAAGGATTGAAATTTAGATCTATGGTTTTACCTGATATTTTTATTGATCAAGATACCCCAGAAAAGATGTATGAAAAGGCAGGTTTGGATAGTTTATCAATAGCAAATAAAATTGAAGAAACTTTAAATTCGAATATTGTTTTAGCAAAAAATAAAAATAAGGTATCTAATTAACCACACTGCGCTCGGTGCATTAATAAATGATCAAGGATAACACAACTGATCATTGCTTCACCAATAGGCACTGCTCTTATCCCTACACATGGATCATGCCTTCCCTTTACGGAAATTTTAGTATTTTTACCTTTTTTATCAATAGTCTCTCGACTGTTTAAAATAGAAGAAGTGGGTTTGACTGCGAAAGAAGCAACAATATCTTGACCAGAAGAAATACCACCTAAAATTCCACCTGCATGGTTAGTTTTAAATTTAATTTTTCCTGAGTCTTTTCTGATTTCGTCAGAATTTTCTTCACCACTTAAAAATGCTGCATTCATTCCAGATCCAATATTTACTCCTTTAACTGCATTAATGCTCATGAGCGCAGCTGCAATGTCAGTATCTAATTTTGAATATATAGGGGCTCCTAATCCGACTGGAATACCTTTAGCTCTTAATTCAATAACTGCTCCACAAGAAGAGCCAGCTTTTCTCACTGCTAAAAGATATTTTTCCCACAATTTTACAGATTTTTTATCAGGGCAGAAAAAAGGATTTTTTCTAATTTCAGAGTTCTTCCAATTCTGTTTATCGCATGACATTAATCCTAGTTGTGTGACCGCTCCAACTATACTAAATTTTTTACCAATAATTTTCTTTAAAACTATTTTAGCTATAGCACCCGCAGCTACTCTACAAGCAGTTTCCCTTGCCGACTGCCTTCCTCCACCTCTAAAATCTCTAATCCCGTATTTCTTGAAATAAGTATAATCAGCATGGCCTGGTCTAAATTTATTTTTGATAGACTCATAATCTCTAGATTTTTTATCTTCATTGTGAATTATAATAGAAATTGGTGTTCCAGTTGTTCTTCCCTCAAATACCCCGGAGAGAATAATCACTTTATCTGACTCTTTCCTTTGAGTAGTAAATTTTGATTGACCTGGTCTTCGCTTATTCATGTCTTTTTGGATATCTTTTTCAGATATAGGTATATTAGGAGGGCATCCATCCACTACACACCCTATAGCAGGACCATGGGACTCTCCCCAGGTAGTAAATCGAAATATTTTTCCAAAAGTATTAAAAGACATAGTTATTTAATGTATAAATTATTTTATAGAATATATGAATCAAAAAAAT
>MDTB01169325.1_pt1 | contig 21844 bp, 19 predicted proteins | sample 811161 | NCBI WGS metagenome assembly MDTB01 (sample SAMN05326650, study PRJNA326480) | marine metagenome | isolation source: seawater | place: Mediterranean Sea | collected 2009 | reverse complement strand
CGTTTACGCCGCCCTCGGACTTCAGGTCACCATTATCGACGATTTGTGAAAAATAGAGTACGTCAACACCCCCCCTAGCCCATATGACGGGGCGTGGGCGACCATTTCAAAGAATCGGGAGTCATTCTGCCGATACATACTTCGATGGGCATCCTGTTTGGATCTCCTTAGCTTCTAGAATCCAAGCTCCTGAATCATAGATTAACAATCCCTTCACAGCGATTGTCTTACCTTCATTGAAGCCATCTGGAACAGCGGTTCCAGAGAAATCTATGTACAATTCATGTTCTAGACCTACCAGTATGAATGTATAGTTCTCAGAATCAATTGAATTATTGGCGATTTCCCCTCTAATATGTACTTGTCCTTCGAAGTCATTAGGATTGTCCATTACTTCATCTACAAAGTATTGAGTCTGGGGGTCAACTGTGGCCAGCATCATAACTACTAGAACTAAAATCGAACCCCCTACGGCGAGTAGCCTGTTACTTCGTGTCAGAGCCATGAATACTGGACTTGACTTTACTTGAAGACAGTTTCTGAGCAATCATCAGCGATGGGAGTAACCGATAGCTTCTGAAATGCCGCTGAAGCCGTTTTCTGAGACCTTCCTCTTGAGGCCCCTGACAATACTGGAAGTGACCCCGGGTCCGTTGAAAACTAAACCGGAATACAACTGGATTAAACTCGCGCCAGAAGTTATGGCTTTCCATGCACTATCTGGAGAGTCAATTCCCCCAACTCCAATTATAGTCATATCTCCATCTGTGTACTCATAAAGATTAGAAATAACTTCTAAGGATCTCTTCTGTAGAGGCCTCCCAGAGACGCCGCCATTATGTGAGAATGCTATTCTGGACTGAGTATTACTGGGTTCAGGTCTTGTAATTGTGGTATTTGTAGCTACGATTCCGTCTAATCCATACGTGGATGCAATGTCAGAAATCTGAATAATTTGATCGTCAGAACAGTCAGGGGATAGCTTAAGCAAGATTGGCTTAGCAGATTCGTATCTATTTCTTATTGCAGTGCATTGACTAAGAACTTCTGTAAGCAGACCTTCATGTTGCAAATCTCTGAGACCAGGAGTATTTGGAGATGAAACATTGAGTACAAACATATCGGCGTGATTCCAGAGAGTATCTAAAGTAGAGGCATAATCTGATGGAGCCTGCTCATTATTGACTTTCTTTGACCTCCCAATATTAGCGGCTACTGGTACATTTGGCCAATTACCAGAAGCATGTCTTGAAACTAATGAGTCTCTAACGGAAGAAGCTCCGGGATTATTGAATCCCATACTGTTTACTAATGCCCTCTCTGAATTAGCTCTAAACATCCGAGGTTTAGGATTTCCATCTTGAGGGAATCTCGTCACTCCGCCGTATTCTATCCAAGCAAAACCTAGTGCTGGCCATGCACTTAGTGCCTTGGCACCCTTATCCATACCAGCAGCTAGCCCCAATGGATGATGGAATAGTCTACCCAGAACGTGCACTGGTAGTTCGGGGGACTGATACATTCCACTAAGCAATGACTTGCCGTATTGTGATCTGTCGAACTTGGAGAGTGTAGAAAGCGCCAAATTATGAGATCTCTCAGAGTCCAATCTTGAAATGATCGGCCTTGCAAATATCTTCCAGCCCAATCCCATATGGTGCCGAAAGCGAAGTACCATTCAATAGTTACGTGTACCTCGCATGTACATGGGCAGTTATGTTGACTCTTTACGAGAGGCCGCAAGGAGATTGCTAAGGTCAGAAGGTGGAATACTATATCTGAACAGAAATAATTCGGAGGGTGCGATTGAATTGATGTTAAAAATTTCCGATCACGTCCCCTCAAAGATAACCTTTCCAGAATTAGCATACATCGAATCACAGGAAATCATATTTGAATGTCCGAGAAATAATTTCAACATAGGGAAGGAGGAGAAATCAGCAGAATACTGCTGGGTCAAATCTCACAAATCAGAGACTGATGAACCATGGGCTGATTTTGTCAAGATGGTAGTAGAATTAGCTGTGGCTGGTTACCCTGGGTGCATAGGTTGTGGGGGTCCGGGTTCAGAAGAAATTTGGGATGAAGCAAGCTCAAGGCTTTACTGACCTCTCGCGTGTGCACGCGTGGGCGCGCGTTGTAATGCCCGGACCTTACTCATGTTTATACGGGAAATATTCTGGGACTCAATTATCTCAAGTCAATGATGGTGTAAACATGAAGCTGATGATTCTCGAGTCTGGAGCTAAGGGTAAGACCGTCAAGAAGTACTTGGGCAAGGGATGGATAGTAGAAGCTTGTTTTGGGCACGTACAGGATCTTCCTCGTAGTGGAAGTCAGGGTAACAAAGCTATGTGGGCTTCTGAGAAAGGAAAGCTTCCTGATCCGCCTTGGGAATGGACAGAAAAGTCAGAAAGAGTGGTAAATAAATTATTGACCAAGGCCAGAAATAAGGATGTAACTGAGGTTTACATCGCAACCGATCCAGATAGAGAAGGCGAGTTTATTGCATGGAGATTAATGCACATTTTTTCTGAATTCCCGTTTGTCACTCGTGTAACGTTCAATGAAATTACTAAGGAAGCTGTTGAGAAAGCACTCGAAAATCACAGAGATATAGATGAAGGTCTTGTTGACGCCGCTAAGGTCAGGAGATTCATGGATAGGCTAGTAGGGTTCAGATGCTCAAAATTTGCCAAAAGCTGGAATTTAAGATCGATGGGGAGAGTCCAGACACCCACGTTGGGCTATATTGTTGACAGAGAGAATGAGAGAGACCAGCATGTTCCGATCCCATATCATACAGTACATACAATTAGTGACGGTTATACGTTTAAGTTTAGATTTCATGACAGTAACGAAGATGAAGCGTGGAGAGATGATAACGGTAAATTTTTCTCTGATAGAACATTCGATCATGTACTTGCTGAAGATGCATTCAAGGCACTGGTAAATTCTGGAAGTTTTGAGCTGTTGTCAATCAAGAATGGAAAGACGAATCGTAAACCGTCCCCTCCTTTCACTACTGATACCTTGCTTCAATCCTCCAGTAGCTCTTTGGGTTGGTCGATGTCAAAAACTAGTAAGATTGCTTCGGACCTTTACAATAAGGGGTATATCACCTACATAAGAACTGACTCGACAAGAACTAGCTCTGGCGCAAGGGATGTTGCTAGGGAAATCATTCTAGAAAACTACGGCGAGGAATACTTAGGTCCCGGAGCTCTAGGTTCCGATGCCAATAAGAGCACTACTAATGTCCAAGATGCCCACGAGGCCATCAGGCCGACAGATCCAAAATTAGTAGAGCCAGAGAATGTGGACAATGATTCTACAAAATTGTATCGACTGATAAGAAGTCGATTTTTATCAAGTCAGATGTCAAATTCAGTTAGGGAAAGAAGAGAAATTAGTGCATCTGTAAATAACTCTGGACTACTAATATCGGGTACTGCTTCTTGGAGAATACATCCAGGATGGGAGATTGCATCCTCGGAGTTCCTTCCGATTGCAAGGACAAATGAGCCAACCTTCGGGCTAACAGTAGGTTCGATATGGAAAATTGATGAGATAGAAGAGAATCCAAAGATGACCACTGATGAGACTAAACCACCTAGGAGGTATACTGAAAGCTCGATAGTTAAGAAGATGAAAACTGCAGGTATCGGACGTCCATCGACTTATGTTAGCACTGTCCTAAAACTATCTGATAGGAAGTACATAACGAATGACAGTGGCTCTCTTACACCCACTGAAAATGGCATGTTATTGTGGACAGAGGTTGCTCCTATTTACAACGATCAAGAAAGTAAAATTGAGCTATTCTCATCTGAATTCACTGCAGATATGGAGAAGCAACTCGATTCTGTAGAAGACGGTATGGTAACTGGTTCAGAAATGTGGTTAAGATTCTCATCTTCATTCAAAGAAGCTCATGAAAAGGCTATTGAGATCAAAAGTAGGAAACCAACTCCTAGACAGAAATATTCTATAGAAAATCAGATATCCAGTTTGGAAGAAAGTGAAAAAAATAATATTTTGAATGGTCGATCAATCTCAGAGATTTCAGGAAAGGAGGCCAGTGAAATCATTGAAAAACTAAAAGAAATGGCCAAAGAGGGAAAGGTCATCACCAAACCTAGCGAGAAGCAATTAAGTTACCTAATCTCATTGATTGATAAATCAAACATGTCAGAGCAAGAGTCTCTTTCCCTAGTTGGAGTGAAGGATTTAGCTGATCTGACAGGGGGTAGAGATGGCTCCGCTAGCGATTTAATAGGACTAATGAAGGAGAATAATAATTCATTGCCTGCCTCCGAAGCACAGATAAAACTCATTACAGATATGTCAGAAAAATTAGGGATGCCTATCTCTGATGTACTCGCTATGGCAGACCTAGCGGAAATTAGTGAGGTTAGTAAATCGGACGCAAGTAAAATTATTACGAATCTAAAATCACTAAGGAAGAAGAGTAGAAAAAAGTAGAGTGATTGCCATGGTACTGATGAGAGCTCCCTCGAAGGAATTCTATGATGCCGTTATTATCGGTGCGGGCCCCATAGGGGGATACCTGGGATGGAATCTACAAAGATTGGGGCATTCAGTACTAATCATCGAAGAGCATTCAGAAGTTGGTAGGCCATTTCAGTGCGCTGGTTTAGTTAACCCGAGCGCTATGGCAAGGGTGCCATTAGAAAATTCTGTACTTTCTCCAATATGGGGTGCGAGGATAAATAGTCCAAATGGAATTACAGTGGATATTGGCTCACCAGAAAGAATCAGAACATGGTCTGTTTGTAGAAAGAAGTTCGATGAGGGTGTAGTAAAACTAGCTGTTGACAGTGGAGCAGAATTGTTGCTTAATTCAAGACCTACACATATTACAAACTATGATGAGTTTGCAGAGGTCACGGTAAATTCCGTGGATAGAGAAGTAAAAATCAGATGTGCTTTGGTCTGTGGATGTGATGGAGCCCATTCATGGGTACGAAGATTCATGAGGATGGGAAGACCTAAAGAAATGATGATTGGTTATCAAGTAGAGGTTACGGGATACCCCGGTGAGGTTGGTAAGCTAGACATGTTTACAGGATCGCAGATTGCTCCGGGATTCTTTTCTTGGGCTATTCCATCGGGCGAAACAACAAGAATTGGAATGTGGAGTAAGGCAGAACTGCTTACAAACAAATCTTGTGAAATGTTAATTAGTGACCTGATGAATGAATCAATTTGGAAGAATAGATTTGAGAATTGTACCATTATTGGGAGATTTGGCGGACCTGTTCCTAGTGGATTAATTAAGTATCCACTCAAGGAAAGAGTGGCTCTCTTCGGTGATGCTTCGGGAGCGTGCAAACCTACTACAGGTGGTGGCATTAGTACAGGATTTGATCAAGTAGATATCCTCACTCCAAAACTATCAGAATCCATAATCTGTGGGGATTTGTCCGAGGAAAGAATGCAAAGCATTGGAAAGTCGCTCGCCCCGATGAGAAAGAAGCTGGAAAGAATTAGGGCCCTTAGAAATGCATTCTTGACAGAAGTGACCGATGATGAGCTAGATGAAGTTTTCAAAGTCTGGTCAAGACCCGATGTAACAGAAATAATTAATCAATCTGGTGAAATAGATAATCCCATACCGCTGGGCTTGAGATTACTAAAGGAAGTTCCTGAATTCAGATCATTGGCTACTAAAGCCGCTTCAGCAGTAATATGGGGATAGTATGTATAGGTCAGTACAGAGAGTAAGATACCCGCCCTTTGATCATGAGAATAGTGACCCTGTGGAGATTCCATTAGTTGAGGTATTGTTAAAATCAGAAAATCCCCCCCCTCCAAATCTAAGAATAGGCAATAATAGTTCTTGGATAATTGAGTGGAGGGAGGAGACAGAGGGCGATAGCTTACTGCCTAAAATCAATACAGAAGTGACCACAGAAACCCTGCCATTTCTCATGAGGACAAGAAATGGATGGTACATTGAGCCGGATCCATTACACGCTACAGCTAGGAAGATGATTTTTCCTGGAGTATTGGTTCTTGTTGTAGCACTGATGCTGCACGCTTTAGAGCCGGCTCTGATTAGTATAGCAATAATTCCAGATTTTATATTTACTCCAGTCAGTATTGGCCCTCTTAATTATCCATTGATGATTTTGATTGCTTTCCCAGTATTTATCATACCGATATTACTAAGGGTAGTGGCAAATATTATGGATATTAGAAGGCAAAATGAATATATTGCAGATCCACTATCTACTCCTGAAGTTGAGATATCTAATATTTCAGTAGATGGGGCGGAAATTAGTAAAATATCCTTCCCTGAAGATATTACAGCCACAAGGGCTAGAGTTCAAGTCGGAGTAGCTGTGCCAAAGAGAGACTTAATGTTGGAGGCCATTGGCAGGAGTAAGGACGGACAGCCAGCACCAGGGATGTCGACAGAACTACCGGAAAGGAGGATTTCGACTGCTGATGAACATGGAACTGGAGTGGGTGAATCCGTTCCGATGCCGGTCAGCAGAGGGAGATTACTTCTCTTAGAGCCGATGAGAGTACAGGATTTTGGACCATGGACAGAAGTAGGGGATGAGAGTTTTACCCTTCTAGGGCCAAGTAACCGATGGCCTGGGAGTATATATTCTGCAATGATTGCAATTCATTGGGAGATAGTCATTGAGGCTTCGAAGAATGATGGAACAAGGATGAAATGGGTTATGCCAATTAACATAGAGTCACCTAATAATGAGGTTTCAATTGATAAATTGCCGGTGAGAAGTGGACGTGTAGAGTCATAATCACTGTTTTGGAGTGGTAGCGAAAAGTTCCATACTACTGATAATATCTGTCTCAATTAAAACATAATCAGAATCTCTCTTTCTAGGAGTATATCCTGACCTTAGGATAATTTTCTGAAGCTCTATCTCAGACGCCATAGTTTTGCTTGTCCCGGAAGCAGATACTACGTTCTCCTCCATCATAGTTGAGCCTGCATCATCTGCCCCTCCCGTTAGAGCTAACTGAGCTATCTCTAGCCCCATGGTTGGCCATGAAGCCTGGATATGAACTATATTATCAAAGAAAATCCTAGATACTGCTACGTGTCTCAAATATTCTGTAGATGAAGCACCCAAGCGTATTCTATTTTCTCCTCTGTTTCTAGATCCGAAAGCATTGTTTTCCAATTGAACGGGCCAAGAGATAAATGATGTAAATCCGACATTGCCATAAGAAATTGTATTATCTTGGGCTTTTCTGATTCTATCCATATGTAGAATCCTATCTGATCTACTTTCACCGAATCCTATGACATTTGTTGCAGATGTTGTCAGGCCAATATCCTGTGCTTCACGCATGACTCTTATCCAATTATCCGCGGAGCCCTTCTTAGGGGAGATATCCATCCTAACGGAGTCTACAAGCATTTCAGCGCCCCCTCCGGGCAGGCCGTGCATTCCTGCATTTTTCAGTCTCAATAGTACTTCGGAGGTTGATAAATCGCATACCTCGGCAATTCCCTCTATTTCGATTGGAGAAAAGCAGTCCAGATCTACAGTGGGATGATAGTAACATAATTTAGAAATCAGATCAGTATACCATTCCAGTTTAAGATCTGGATTCACTCCTCCCTGCATTAAAATTCTGGACCCGCCGATTTGTTCTAATTCGGTAACTCTGGTGCTAATCTGTTCGAAGTTCTGTGTGTATGCCTCCTTGTGGTCGGGTGGCCTATAGAATGAACAGAATTGACAGTTAATTGTGCATGCATTGGTATAATTGATATTCCTGTCTACAAGATATGTCACTTCATTACCAGGTACAATTCTTTTCCTCACCATAGAAGCCACATGCATTATATCATTCAGATTAGCATTTTCATAAATTTCAATAGCCTCATCTACGGTAATCCTTGGAGGATTATCCTGCAGTTGAGATTTTAGTATATCGAAATGATTCATCTACAAGGCACTCCCGACGATTGATTCTATTTCATCGATTGTCTTAGGGCACATATCGGAAAGCACTACTGGACCATCTTCAGTGATTAATACATCATCTTCAATTCTTATTCCGATGCCAGAGTATTTTTTTGGTACTGAAATATCATTCCTCCAGGAGGCGAAGTATAATCCTGGTTCGACAGTGACGACCATGCCGGGAGATAGTTCTGGACCAGGTTTGTCACCTTGCCTACCCCCGCCGACATCATGTACATCTAGTCCTAACATGTGTCCAGTGCCATGCATGAAAAATTTTCGATATTCGCCATCAAAGTTGTTTCCTAATGCCTGTTCGAATGAACAATCAAGAATTCCTAGATCTATCAATCCCCTAGCTAATACCTCGGAGGCGGCTTTATGCATATTAATCCACGGAGAGCCAGCTTGACAAGCCTCTATTGCTGCAATTTCAGCTTTTAGGACTAGTTCGTATATGTCTCTTTGAGGTTGAGTAAACTTACCAGAAACCGGCCATGTTCTAGTTATATCGGATGCATATCCATTTACTTCGCACCCAGCATCAACCAACACCAGTTCATCCCCTCCAATAGTTTCTGAGTTTGTGCTATAGTGTAGGATAGTTGAGTTGTCTCCACCACCTACAATAGGATTGTAGCTATTTGTACTCCTGCACATTGTGAAATGACCCTCTATTGAGGCCTGAATCTCCCACTCGCCAATGCCAGGCCTAGAGATAGCCATAGCCTTGATATGTGCATCGGAGGAAATCGAGCAAGCTATCTTCATTAGATCTATCTCGGAGTCTGATTTAATGGATCTCATCTCATCCAAATGAATACGCGGATCCAGTATTTCCTTATGCCAGTATTTTTGTATAATATTGTCAATATCAGGATCTATGCCGACAATTAAGTAGAGATTAGAATATTTACTCAATCGGGACTTAATGGAATTTTCAAAATCTAAAATAGAGTTTGATGAGTCTACCGGCCAGTTACTGAGTACTCCTTCGGGACCTATGATCCTACCCTCCCATATCTCCTTTTGAGTTTCTCTTGGCTTAACGTACAGTGTTGTTTCCCGTGCACCATCAGTATTACTAATCGATAGTACTGATTTTTGTTCTATCCAATTTGATAGATATATTACGTAGGAATTAGCTCTGTAGGGATACTTGGTATCATTTGACCTTACTGAGGCTAAGTTATTGGGTATAATTACCAGAGAATTGGGTAGAACCTTGGAGATTAGATCATCCTGACGTCGGAAGAACTCTGAGTTGCTTACTACATCTTCCATGATTGCCACCTGATATAATCCTACTTAGTGATGAGGGTAAATTGTATTCTTTCTAGTCATTCCACTTTGGTATTTGCATGTCATCGGTCCTTCTAGAATAGAATATTGAAGATACAAAGAACAAAATCGAAATCAGTAATACAACCATGGCGATGGGGAAATCGTTTCCTTGATCAGTACGGGATAATTCTACTGTAACAGTAGAAAAGTCATCATCGTCATCAATGACTTCAAGAGTCAGTAGAATGGTATCGTTAGTATCCCCTTCTGGCCATACTAGTGTTCTTTCACAGCCTTCGTAAATGGTCCTGAAATTAATCTTCCAAACGCATCTGAGGCCATCCAGATCATTTGTTGTGTCTATTGAGTCGGATGCATCTAGTGTCCATTCATTCAAGTCAGGGAGTTTGAAATTATCTCCGTCAGTCAGAGACTGATCGGAAATAATTAATTTAGCCACTGGAGGTAGGTTTTCTACTGAAAAAGATACACTTGTGTAGTCTGTATTCCCGTGAACATCAGAGACCAGAAGTGATAACTCAAAATTACCTGAAATGTCATCCTGAACTGTGAAATAGCTAAATTCGCCACCTTCTTTAATCTCGATCAGAACGCTTCCAGATGATTCCAAACTTACTAGGGTCCAGACATAATTCAAACCTCCCTTTCCCCAATATTGATCATATGATGATCCAGCATCAAAAATTAGATCTCCATCTCCTTCCATGGAGGAGACATCCCCTTCAATAATTGCTACTGGATCAGAATTATCAATCTTTGAAACAAAGCATAGCGATTGTATTATTGAAGAGCTCTGATGCGGAGATGTGAATAGCCATAATGAGAACCAACCATCTCCAAGCATTGATGAATCTACAAACTCAGAAAATTCGCCATAAGAAGAAAAATTGCTAATAGATTCCGCCATATCTCCTGGAATGTCGTCGAAGGATGATATTTCAGGATTCTCTGAGCATGCATTTGCAGAGCTATCAGATCTAATTACAGTTGTTAAAACATCAACTGGAAGATTATTTTGAGCGAATGACCGGCCTGTAATATCTATTTGCTCGCTGAAAGTAAGATATCCTCCACTCAGGATTGCCCAATCATCTAAAACTAGTGCGGGCACATTAGTAACTCCGGTAAAGAATACACTAGAGATTGATGATGAGAGATGATTAGCAGTGGTTGTCACAGAGATAAAACAAGTACAATTAGTAATAGAAGATGAGTCGATGGTGAATTCCCATAACCATCTTGATAGCCCATCGTCTTGATTTGACGTAGATGGAGATAATTCCAAGGAAATTAGATTCGTTACATTCGTCGTAATGCCGTCGTAGGAAAGTCTAATGATTTGCCACTCCGTAGAGTCGGGTAATGTTGAAGAAACGGTGAAACCAGAAATTGTTTCATTACCGGATAATGTAATACCTAAATCTAGATCGAAGCCTAACAGTGGCGGATCTGAGAAATCCATGGTATCTGAGTAAAATTGGTAATTATAATCATCAATCAACTGATCTGTAGAATGAAACGAGAGCATGATAAGCAATGAGAACAACATTGCGTGCTTTCCACTCATGACTTTCGCTAACAGGGAAGTGATTTGAACTTCTTGCAAAATTGATTATCGATCTGAAATTCTTAACTTCCAGGAAAGCTCTTCCAGCCAAAGCTGTAATGTGGAGCTATCAACAAATTCCTGACTGGCTTCAGCGGACAATATACATTCACAAGCAGCGGCTGAAAAGGCTGCCGCATCTACGACATCCAGACCATTCCCTAGGGCAGCAGCTAAAGCAGTAGCGGCAGCATCGTTAAGACCGATTTGTTGTTTGGGTGCATCTGCTCTGCAGGGAAAGAATACTCTACTTCCATTATCAGAATGGAGTGTTACGCCATTGACTCCTCCTAGAACTAACAATGCTCCCCAATCGTAGGTATTGATAAGTTGGCTGGCGGCTTCATCCAAAGAAGGGGTCATTAGTCTCTTATTTTGAAGCTCAAGACCTCTGATGCCAAAAATAACTATATCGGCACCTCTGCTTCTAGATAAACCGGTCAGCTTTGGATCGACAATACTGGGAATTCCTAGATTCTTGGCCGCTGAGATTAATGCTTCTGAGCCCCTCTCTGTAATGACGCCCTTGTTATAATCAGAAATCACCAAAGCTTGGCTTTCTGATAATGATTCCAGGGATGCCTTGGTTAGGAACTCGCCGATACTGGGATCTAGATCATCTAGAGGTCCTCGGTCGGCCTGAAGTAATATCTGTTCTTGGTCTAGAAGATTCTCCCTACTGCCATAGAATCTAATTTTTGTTAATGTATTTCTTCCCTCAACTTCAATTATTCCAGAAGTATCTATTCCATCTTCACTGAGAGTCCTGATTATGCATTTTCCTTCATTATCTTCTCCAACGGAGCTATGCAGATCGACGGACAGTCCCAATGAGCTAAGTCCTCTTGCAATGTGAGCGGCTGCTCCTGGTGATTCCTCGGAGTATAAGACCCTAAGAGCAGGCACCGGAGCAGTAGAATTGAGATTATTAGCATATCCGTGATGGTATCTATCTAACATGACGTCACCAATCAATGTAACCCTAGTTCCTTCAACTTCCCCTAAAAGAGTGATCAGAGTTTGTAGTGATTCGGCTTCATTGTACACTGACATGGTACTTGGAGAGGGAGGTAGGAAATGATATTTCTGGACCGAGGGAATGAAATTGAGCACCCTTTAGGAGGAGCATGGAGCGTAATCACGGACTTTGGCATCTTAAAGAAAAGTCTGCAGACAGATTATGGTATAAGTCTGCAATTGGTAAGCCTGCTGAAGGAGGGGGCCTACACATGAATACTGTGGAGCTTCTCTTCTGTGTGAACCATAGAAACATAATTCCCCCCAAAAGGAGTTTAATTTTAGATGAATTGGAGGAAAACCCAAATTTTCTCCTCCAATATTCCGCTATGGAAGCTTTAAGGATTCCGGGAAATAAAGTAGTACTGAACATAGATCAGTGGAGTTCAAACTATGATTTTGAAAAAAATAGTTGGGCTATGAGATGGCCTTCAAACCTTCATCCAAGGGAAAGTGACCCTGTTTCAGAGTTACAAATATTCAATTCAAATGATGAAATCGTCCCTGAAGAATTATACTCGTGGTGTAAGGGAGTTAATCTTAAGAGATTAATTCCTGAAATTATCGTGGTCGATGAGGAAGGTTCCGCAGTAACGTATCGAATATCTATAGAAGACCCTAGAGGAGAGTTAGGGGAGTACTCTGAAATTGATATTGATACAGACTCGTTGTATGAGATATCTAGCGGAGGATATTTCATAGCTAACTTGGACAGTGAAGAAAGCAGAGTTTCCGAAAGATTGCTCGGTGGAGGAATTACCAATTCAGCATTTAGATCGTTGATGGAGGGGAATGAAGATACACATGCCTTAGTACTACTTGATTTATTGAACAGAGGACTAAATCCAAAATCAGGATTTAAATATGGGACAAAATGGAGGTGTTATGAGGGTAATGTTGGCGAATCTCATGCTCCCTGGCTAGTTTCGGATCCTGAGAATATTCCCAGTGACTGGAATGAAGCCTGTCTAGCTTCTAGGTTGGCTTCTGGAGTAAATAAAACATGGTTAATGCCTATTTTCATACATGGTGAGATAGGCTACATGTCTATTTCTAGGCCACCAACTGATTCAAGATGGAGCACTCCACGTTAGTCGTCTGCATCTCTTCCCATGACGATACTAAAAGCCAGGAGTATGGATATCATCAATAGTCCATTAGAAGGCTGAGAAATCCATCCTAATATACCATCTCCCGTTAGTGAGGACTCGGCAATTAGTGTAACCTTGATCCTCTGCTCCACAGAATAATCATCCTGGAATACAATCTCTCCCCTTGCATACATTCCGGGAGTCAACTGTCCGTCAGGTTGGATAGCGAGTACTAGATTATCACCAGAGACCACCTCTCCTTGAGTATCTGAATTAGCAATCCTATCAACGGCCCCTTCTATGGCTATATCGTAGTTTCTCGATCCTGTGCCAATCATAGAGATTGGGATGGAAATAGTTGATGGCTGGTCCCACTTAATGACGTGCTCGATCTCTTGATAGGGAATTCTATGTCCGATGATCTGCCAATCTATTCTGAGATTTTCTGGAGTTTTTCCCTTACAACCAATATTACCATTGAGAATACCAATCTCTTGATTCGTATCTGAAAATCGGAGAATGGGTATAGTAGTTATTCCAGCAGGTATCTCAATTTCAATTGGTTCAGGAGTTGTTAAATCAATACTAGTATTGATCACCAAGGTACACGGTAATTGTGCATTTACTGACGCGTAGGCGCTCTCTCCTTCTATCAGTTGTATTGGAGACCTAGGAGTAAGAATCCTATCAGTGAATTCATTGTTTGGAATTATTTCCAATGAAGCGTTTACCTGTCCAATATTAGTAATTGAAACATGCCATGGAACTAACCTACCTCTGTTATCCCTAATCAAGTGGCCTTCAGAACCGAAAGAGTCACCAGTTTGGAAAGTATCTCCACTACTTCCACTGTCACGATTTCTCAGTAGAGCTTGATCTCCATCTGCCTCGATAATCATTACCCAAGGATTTTTTGGGTCTCTATTGACTGTATTGTCATCTATGTTTCCATTATTTCTATCTAGATATTCCACAATCAGACCAGATCCGGGAAGGGCGGAGTCGAAGCCACTATCCGCTCTGTAAGAAATTAGTACGGACTCACCTGGTGCGGTATCTATGGAAACAACTCTAGTGTTATTTTGAGTAGAGCTCATTGGGTATAGGGTAATATTTTGACTCAATTCGGGGTTAACTGATTTGATACCGAGTCCATTGATTGAAACTAGTGTTGCACCTCCTGGCATCGCGGGTATCATGGCATTACCATTCCAATTTCCGCTAGCCATTATATCCCAGTCTCCTAAACCGTTCCAGTTTCTGGAAGGAAGGTCAGAATTAACATCATACAGGTCATATGCGCCCATCTGATGGATCATTTCATGGACAAGGGTTCCCAAACCAGATTCTAGAGATGAAATGGTGTAATGCTTAATTTCCCACTCGCCTATTTCAACAGGTGCTGTGAGTGTAGAGAAATGACTCCAAATTGAGTCTGCAGGTCCTCCTGATTCCTGAGCTTTTCCAGAATGCAGTACAAGGAGCCTGTCTATGATGCTGTCTCCATTTAGGTCCCAATCTGATAAATCCAAACCAGAAAGTAGATTTTTAGCTGCGTTCTCTACTAATTTATCAACTCCCATTCCATTATTCCCTACATCTCTCCCATCATGTGAGTCTGCGCCCCAGTATGATTCGGCAAACTCGGAAACCCAGACATCATCTGTAACAGTAACTTGCAGTGTTGAGGATCCTCCTGAAAGTTGTTGGACGTAATCCTCTGCTGAACCACTGCCCTGCAGTAGAGAAGACGTTATCGATTCAGAATGAGGCGAATTAGGGAATGAAACCCTGAGGACTAACCACCTCTCATCAATCTGTAAACCAACAAGATCTGAAGACTCGTCGGATTCTTCGAAATCATAATGAGAATCTACTAAATCTGGATTCATATTGACGAAGATGCCTCCCATAAGGATTAGGATAGCAAGGACAACCCTGAGGATTTTCACATGTATCGGTACTATATGTGGGCTTTCAATGCAGTGTTATTATGGATTGATTATTTACTGTTACCGCCTAAAGGAACAAACTTAGAGAGGAGGTCGCAAAAAAGGATAATTGAGCCAGAGATAAGTATTCTTAAACCATCAAATGTGGAGGGCAGGGTTAGAATTAGAAGGCCGAGACAGATTATGATGAGTCTTGGTCTGGCCCAGTGATAGAATCCAATTTCTCCGTTTGTGAATCTGATTATTGTTAATGAATTAAACAAAACTGCCCATACAATGGTCACCCATGTAATTCCTATCGCAAGTTTTGTTATTTCTGCAAGATCATATCTGGGGCTTACGTTATCTAAGTCGGACAGTGAAGATACAGTGTTTGCCATCTCGGGAACAAACCAGAACCATATGATAAAAATCAATAGTGGGAGCATGAATGAATTGATTAGAAGGACTGCCCTTAGCCATTTGTATTCATGAGGATAGAGTCCAGGTTTTGCGAATCTGAATAGCATGAATGATGAAATCGGAATTACAGTTGTCATGGACATTAATATTGAAAAAGACCACTTTATCTCTACCCATTCGAATGGCGAATAAATAGCCAAGCTCTTTGAGTCGTCATTGAAAGTAAATGAGTGGGTCCATTCTGTTAGTAAGACAGTTGAAGCAAGGGACCAAAGTATTGAGAATATAGCTACTAGGATAACAGTTGACCTGATTATTGAGTACAAATCTTGGAGATGATATGAAAGGGGCTTAGGTAGTGAAAGGTATGGATTCTCTGTCATCTATAGACGATCCTTGACATCTGGGGAGACTCTGGCCGCTAAAATAGTTCGATACACCCCGTAGGCGAAAAGGGCGCTGGCAAGGAATGCACATCCAGTTAGGAAGGCGGTTAAATCGGTTACCTTGGTTCCCTCTTCTACCACAGCAGGAGGGGGGAAGTAAATCGGAGTCTCAGAAGAAGCCCATCTAATGGCAATCAAGAACGATACTATGCTCATGAGGGCTCTCCTAAGGGCTTGTGGGTATGCCAGTTCTGTGGCTAAGAACTCAGGACCATCATCATATTTTCTTTCTAGAATCTCCCTCTGCACTAATGCTCCTACCAGCAGAGCCGTAAGACTGGTCCAGAAGAATAGGTTTCCCTGTGTGAAAACTCTATGTGACAAAGCCTCTTGTCTTTCTGCTTCCCTTTGGGCTTCTGATTCTTCTATCAAGAACAGGGTATCATAGTCACCAACAGAGACTGTCCTGGTCTCCAAAGTGGCACCCGAATCGCCAGATTCAATAGTGTCTGGTGAATTTATTGTAAAGGAGAGGATATTCCACCAATCTTCATCACCTGGAGCCCCGTCTCCATTCACAGAATTTCCCGCCAACCAGAAATGAACATGTCCTGTATCATTTGAGGGAGCAGTCCATGTGATTTGCCATATGCCATCAGAGTCAGTTTCTGAATGAGAAATATCTGATGGGGCTCCTTCTGCTTCTCTAATATCCTCATCTTCTGGCCACGAGAACTCACCAATGCCATCTGATGTCATCAGGAATCCTCCCTCGGTGTTACCATCGCCTCCGGAAAGTGTGAGGGAGTCTGCTACCTTGATTGTCATTTCATAGGACTGATCTAACTCATACATGACCGGGACTCCGGTAACCATCACTACGGCCCTGGTAGAAGCTGCTCCGTTGTTGTGGCACGAACACCCATACTTCACTGTAGGATCCCCATCGGAGTTTTCATAGCCCGGACCCGAACTCATTCCCATGGCAGGAATTGACATAATAGAAATCACCAGAAGTATGGCAAAGGCCCTCTTGACACCACCTACCATGCGCACGCCCATGCGACTATACGGAGCATGCGACAAATAACCGTTGCTCGGAGTCATGTACGTGTCCACCAATTATAATTCTTTAACAGCAGTATTCAGTTGGTTCATCATTTTCTTCCCGTCACCGAACAGCATCATGGTTTTATCCATGTAAAACAAATCATTGTCCACGCCTGCGTACCCTACTGAGAGGCTTCTCTTGATGATGACAACAACTGATGATTTATCGACATCTAATATTGGCATTCCCGCTAATGGACCCTCTCCGGATCTAGAAGCGGGATTAGTAGTATCATTAGCACCTATAACAATGGCTACATCACAGTCAGGAAACTCGGAATTTATTTCATCCATCTCGATTAATTTCTCATAAGGAACGTTTGCCTCTGCTAAAAGGACATTCATATGTCCCGGCATCCTTCCTGCTACTGGATGGATAGCGTAGAGTACCTCACAGTCCATTGATTCCATTAAATCTGCAAATTCCTTTACTGCGTGCTGACTCTGACTGACTGCCATTCCGTAGCCTGGCACAACAATGACTTTCTGAGCTCCGTCAAGAACCATTGCTACTTCTTCTGGATCGCTTCCAACCTTAGTCCTTGTCAACTGATCTTTTTCTCCGGAACCACCAAAGGCTTTGAAAAGAACGTCATAAAGCTCTCTGTTCATGGCCTTGCACATTATGAAGGTCAGAATAAGTCCGGCTGCTCCTACCATAGAACCTGCTATGATTAGTACGTTGTTACCAATTACAAAACCAGTAAATGCGGCCGCTATGCCTGATAGTGAGTTTAGTAGGCTTACAACCACAGGCATATCAGCACCACCTATAGGCAACACGAACAGAATTCCTAGCAAGGTAGAAGTCCCCACCAAAGAATAGATCCACGTCTTATCTTCTGGCTCCTGTATGGTCATAGCAATGAGGGCTATGGATGATAGCAGTAAGAGTACTTTGACATAATTTAGCCATGGAGGGCCCCAGGTTGGAAAGGAGACCCATTTACTTCTTCCTCTGTCATCCTTCTTACTGAAAGGAATATAGAATCCACCCTTTAGCTTCATCATAGCAACTAGGCTACCAGAGAGTGTGATCCACCCAACTAGGGCTGAAAGCCCAATAGCGATCCATATTGCATATAGCTCTACGCCTGGTTCTGGGACTCCATCAGATATCCTCTTCAACACCTCAGACAATCCAACGAGAGCTGAGGCCGCTCCCCCAAATCCATTGAACAGGGCAACTAGTTCGGGCATCCCGGTCATCTCGACGCGTGTCGCCATTAGATAGCCTATCAGAGAGCCAATAGCGAGCCCCCCTACAATAAGTTCCCAACCGATTATTCCCTCGGATTGAAGTTTCATAAGTGTAACAAGTACTGCAAGTAGCATCCCTTGGGCACCAAGTCTATTACCGGAAGGAGCAGTTCTAGGACTAGATAGCCTCTTTATACCTACAATGAACATGGATGCTGACAATAGGTATCCAATATCCCAGATTACAGGATCAACCACTAGTTACCACCTCTTCTCTTCTTACCGGCAATCATCTCCAGCATCCTATTTGTGACCATGAATCCGCCGACAACATTTATTGTTGCCATTACTAATGCTAGGAAAGCCAGAATCGCGGCCAGAGAGGTATTAATTCCACTAAAACTCTCATTGGAGAGTATTAGAGCACCTACAATAGTAATTCCGGAGATTGCATTAGCACCAGACATTAGAGGAGTATGCAACGTAGGGGGGACCTTACTAATTAGCTCAAATCCCAAAAAAATAGCAAGTACGAATACGGTTATACTTCCAATCAGTGCGGTTAATGTTAGAGACACTACAAAATTCCCCCTAGTCTAGTTTGATTTTTATGCAACTCTCCTGAACTGCATATCAGAACGCCCCCCATTCCATCTACGAAGAAGTCAGAATCTTCTGAAGGACCAACTAAAATATCATCTTCAGAGTCCAAAATTAGTCCAGTATCCCCAGAAATTGAGATAACGAAATTAGTGATATTGTTAGAGTAGAGCATACTAGCTGATGAGGGGATTGTTCCTGCAAGATTCTTAATTCCAATAATTTTCACTCCGTATTTGACAACAGTCTCACCTGGTGTAGTCAGCTCACAATTTCCGCCGACGTCAGCATTCATATCTACAATTACTGATCCTTTCTTGAAAGAACGCACGGCAGATTCGGGAATAGTAATGGGTGCGGGTCTGCCGAAAATTCTAGCAGTAGTAACTATGACATCAGCATCACTGGCTACTTCACATACGGTATCATTTACCTTCTGGATAAATTCTGGCGTAAGAGGCTTGGCGTATCCGGACTCGTCTTCGAAATCATCCATGCCCTCAACCTCGATGAATCTTCCACCTACGGATTCAATCTGTTCTGCTGCAGATTTTCTGACATCAGATGCATACACTATCGCTCCAATTCGCTTGGCAGTTGCTATGGCCTGAAGTCCTGCAACTCCACTACCCATGATTACAAATTTTGCTGGCTTTACAGTACCCGCGCTAGTAGTCATCATGGGTATTGCCTTAGGGACCTCAGATGCACCCATCAGCACTGCTTTGTATCCAGAAAGATTGTCTTGGCTAGAGTTTACATCCATGGATTGAGCTCTAGAAAGTCTTCTTGGAATCATATCCATACTGATTAGTGTAATGCCAGATGAAATAGCTTGTCTAACAGTATCTGGGTTCCTGAAGGGATCAGCCACGCAAATAAGTACAGTGCCTTCGGAGATTCCTGACAAATCAGGAGTCCTGATGGATACTATCGTTTCACAGGATAATACGTCTTCCCTTGAGCATATTTGGCCACCTCTTCCCTCATACTCTTCATTAGAGTGGTTTGCATTGACTCCAGCATCTTTCTCTATGAATACTTCAAATCCAGACTTAGATAATTTGAGTATAGAGTTGGGTACTAAAGCAACTCTCATCTCCCCTTCTGGCTCTCTGAGAACTCCTAGTCGCATAATATCACTCGTAGGTCTAAGACCAAGATTGAACTTCCGAGATGTTGGCGCTTATTGAAACCGTCGGCTGACTATTCTCATTGTCCATTAACCATATTCCGAAGAGCCGTGCAGAATGTTCTGTCGCAAAGTGCTAATACTCCAATCACTACCGCCGGTACGAGGAGAGATAGTGCCCCCAGACTCTACTAAATATACAGACGTTGATGTTACGAAAAAGAGTATGAATAAATCAATTCGTGTTGCTATTACAGGAGCGGCGGGAAACATTGGTTATGCTCTGTTATGGCGGATAGCAAGTGGGGATTGTTTCGGGTCGGCTCAACCAGTTAATCTGCAGCTTCTAGAGATACCACTGGGAATGCAACGTCTGGAAGGAGTAATGATGGAGCTGAATGACTCTGCATTCCCTCTTGTCCACGGCATAATAGGCACAGATGACCCCAATATCGCATTTCAAGATGCAGATGTAATTTTTCTAGTTGGTTCACGACCCAGGACTAAAGATATGGACAGATCCGACCTAGTAGCAGCGAATGGTCCTATTTTTGTCGGGCAGGGCAAGGCAATAGAATCAGTAGCCTCCCAAAGTGTAAAGGTAATCACAGTGGGTAACCCCTGTAATACTAATGCACTGATAGCCTGTGCTAATGCACCAAGTATACCTTCTAGGCAGTTTACTGCAATGACGCGCCTAGATCAGAATAGAGCTGTAGGGCAGATAGCAGAACACGCCGGAGTTCCAGCATCAGACATTAAGGATGTATTCATCTGGGGCAATCACGCTAACACGATGTATCCCGACCCACGTTTCGCTACCATTGATGATGTACCAGTAACCGATCTCTTTGAGATAGAATGGTTGCAAGGACAATTCATAGAAACTGTTTCAACACGAGGAAAGGCTATCATTGTAGCCAGGGGGGCTTCTTCCGCGGCCTCCGCGGCGTCTGCTGCAATAGACCATATGAGGGACTGGTGGCAAGGAACTAACGGCCGGATAGTATCTATGGCTATTCCATCAGAGGGATGGTATGGTGTCCCCAAAGGATTAGTTTTTAGCTTCCCATGTAGATGTGAAAATGGCGATATAGTAGTAGTCGAAGACCTGTCTATTGACGCCTTTGCACAGTCGAAAATAGATGAGAATATTGCAGTCCTTTTGGAAGAAAGAGACGCGGTCAGCGAACTATTAGGAAGTTAGATGGGTGTATCAATGGGCAAGCATGTTTACCTAGAGTCAGATGGTAAATTACTGTTAGTGTACAATGATGGCAGTGGTCCAGCAATCCCCAAGGTGGGAAGAGTTGATTATGATTCTGACACAGAGCTGATACGCTTACCAACTGAAGAAGAGTTAGAGAATTTTGGAATTCCCTGGGAAGAAATTCGTACCAACCGATTTAGACTAGCTCAGGAGGATCATGTTGTAACTCACGGGAAGCCGTTAATTGACTGGCCTGGCGAATGGGCATGGAAGGATTCTGTAATTAGCGATAATTCAGTTGACCCGGTAGCTAGAGAATCCGTATACAGAACCATACACAGAGTAGTGAGTAAGGTATTAATTTTGAATTCGAAAAGAGAGGTTTTAATGGCGAAGGTTTCAAGAGGATTTTTTACCGGTTGCTGGACACTTCCAGGGGGTTTCGTAGATTATGGTGAGCACCCTCGAGAAGCAGCAATTAGGGAAGCCAAAGAGGAGCTCGGTATTGATATCGTTATTGAAGATCCCAAGGGTGAAACCGGCGAATCTTTTGGTGATGATGATGGCGCATATATCCGTGAAGAAATTTTTACTGAGGATGGGATAAATTGGATTTCATTTACTTACAAATGTCATGCAGATTTCGAGTATGAAGAAATTACTCCTAAGCAAGATGAGATTGAGGAAGCTATGTGGTTCAGTATCTCGGAGGCAATAGATAATGCAGTATCAATATTTGATATTGAGGCACTTAATAGACTGAAATGATGGTGGGCCCGCCTGGATTCGAACCAGGGTCAAATGCTCCCAAAGCATCTAGCATAGACCAGACTAACCCACGGGCCCCTATAGGTTCG
>MDTB01093642.1_pt1 | contig 21845 bp, 21 predicted proteins | sample 811161 | NCBI WGS metagenome assembly MDTB01 (sample SAMN05326650, study PRJNA326480) | marine metagenome | isolation source: seawater | place: Mediterranean Sea | collected 2009 | reverse complement strand
GTTATTTCGAATTATATGTTTGTATAATATGCAATGTCTTTGGGGTTAATTGTTGTTGTGCTTTTTTTCTTATAGTATTTATTATTAAAATTACATAAAATAAAGTAGCGGTATGTATAAAGTATTTCCCTTAAAAACTGATGAATTCACGAAAGATTCTGTAACCTTAACTTCCAATGAAGATATGGAGAAAGCGCTTTGTTTTGCATTAAATCAGCCAGATAATGTTCATGAATTGCTTCGATTTTTTAATTCTTTGGATGAATTCAAGTTTAATTATTTAACAGATAAAACAAAAACAATTATTGATATTCATAGTAAGAATGAGGATTGGATTTCCATAAGCTTTTATTTGTCACAAATTCAAAAACCAAAAATACTTCGTGAAAAATTTAATATAACAATCCAAATTTTGGATTTGTTTAAAAAGCAATTACCTCTTAATACTGGGCTTGGTGATATAAATCTCTCATACTTAAGCCTTCAAAACGATTTGAATATGATACCATCTCATAGCTTAAATGAACGTTTGACTCAAATGATTGATTACCTAAGTGGTATATCACACGAAGATAAATTTGGAATTCGGTTTCCACTTCCTGATTTATCTGTTTGCTTGCTTTCAAAATCCCATAACTTTGACCTATTTAATCAAAAATTTCAAAAATTAGAGCAGTACTTATATGATTTTGAATTACGAAATTTTGCTCCTGAATCGAATTTTAATTATATTGGTTATTATCAGTCTAAAAATAATGCATCTGCTTTTTTATATTTACTTCAACTTATTTTACTAATGAACGATCACTTGGAATATGTTAACCACCACCTTTTGCAGGTAAGTAATCAATTGCAAAGAGATAAACAAACGTCTGTGTCACTTCTTTTTTACCGTCCGCTTCAAGCTCAATTAAAAGACAAGCAAGATTCTTTACTTGAAATGTTAATGAGAAGTAAAGATAAATTCTTGGAGTCATTTAAGTGCCAACCAAACTTAATATTAGAGGCTAAAGGCAATGTTTTTCCAGCACTCTTTTGGACATTTTACATTCATAAAAACGAATCGTTATCAAGTAAATTGGAATTTTTTCATAATTTTTCAAAAATAAAATTTAATCAAGACATTTTGAATGATGTTTTTCACCAGCTTACTCCAACATTTGACTCTAAACATCAACAGCAAACAACTGCCCATCATTTAATTATATATTTAAATGATTTTTTTAAACTTAACAGTATTGAATCTCAAACCTTTTATCGAACCAATCAAATGGTCTTATTGTTGGAAAAAGCTAATCACGCACTTTCACATTTAAGAGAAAATTTTCAAAAATTTCGTATATCTTCTGACTTTAAAATAGCTCATGCAACAAAAGAAAAGCTATTAAAAAAAATTCTTGAATTACATCAAACTGTTCAATTTTATCAAGATGTATTAATGGCATGGAGTGCTATTGATAACGATTCTTTTTCAAAGGACGTCGAGCCAGAAAAACTAAAACACTTTTTGAAATCATCTGCTTTTATAGATAAAAATAATCGCTTAATGATTGAAGAGAATGATTATGCTGATTTTCTTTCGAAACCTAAATTGGAATATACCGAAAGTCAGAAAGATGAGCTTGCTTCTGTTTTTAGAAACCTGACATATTTTAAGTTGGATGATCTGCAAAAGTTAAAAGCTTATCAACAATATAATATTGAAACAATTATAGCCATTCGTAATTCAATGTATATTCATCCGTCAACGAAATTAATTCCTGAAATCTTGATTTGTTTGGATCAAGTGTTGGATACTCCTCAGATTTCAAGTATTTCTGTTCGAAAAATTTTGGATTATTTAAATATTCTTTTTGAAATAAATCTTGATCTAACTCAAGTTCTTAGTAAATTAAATCTTTCGTCTAAACTATCTATTTATGAGTTTACAAATAAAGTTCTTGATTTGATTAAGAGCGCTTCTTCTTTTTCGAGCATCTCATCTGATGATCTCAAATTGATAGATAAGATTACAAAACTAAATCATACTAAGCATTTAACACAAATGATGGATTTGTCGACGATCTATGATCAGGGGCTTTCGGATGAGCGACAACAGATCATTGATAAGCATCTTCAAAAAAATATTGATGATTTGTTTGCGCATGAAGCATCGGAAAAACCGGCATCTTCATCGAAAGTTAAGAAAAAGAAATCAAAGAAATCTGCGAAAGACAAAAAGAAAAATGGGGGAGTGTTTGATATTACTTCATCCCGAAATGAGCAATTTATAACCACGTTTTTTGATGTGTTTCGGCGCCATATACAGCGAGAGCTACGGTCTGGATTTGATGCGTTTAAAGTGAACCTTGCGGATATAAAACATATTGAATCTACTCATGAACAACATATTGCTATTTTAAAAAAAGTTTTTTCAGAATTTAAAAAAAATATGCGTCATCAAATCAAGAAAAGAGAGCGAAAAGAAAAAAAATCAAATGAATTAAATGAGCATATTGAATCCATGAGCGATACATCATCAGCCCTTGTTCTGGATTCTTATTTTGATTATTTTTTTGATGAGCATTTTGAATTAATTCAATATCAATTTAAATTGAGTTCTATTAAGCAGCGATTATTATCGTTTGGTACTGATGTTGATTTAAATTTATCGTTTCAGAAGCTGGATCAATTTATGTGTTTTTTTAGCGACTTACATTTAAATCAAACAGCATCTGAAAAGACATTTCAAGAGATCTTTTATAACTTTGAACCAGGTATAATGCAACTTCAATATCGTGATCGTACTTATTTAAATAAGCTGCAGCATTTAATTGATCAAATGATGTTTCATTCTAATTTTTTAAGTGATTTAAGTTTAAGTCCAATGGCTATGACGCATCATTTTCACTTGTTGCTTGTTTTTATTAAAGAAACATCACTTTTAAGCAATGAGTTTAAACATGATCAACCGATTTACCCAGATTTACGTGGCAGTGTACAGAAAAATTATAACGTTGCCCATCTGCTGAGTGCTCAATTTTATGGGTTAGCTCAAGATCCATCGAGGAGCGATTATTGGCCAATATTTACTTACTGGTATCAGGTCTTGGCTTCTCATGCTCAGCTAATTCATCAGATTTCGTCTGAATTTGATTGCACTCATTCAAAACAGCTGCTGTATGATTTAGATCAAACCAACCGAAAGTTTTATGTTTTTATATGTGAATCCAAGCAGTTTTTATCAAAAGTCATCTAAATGATTCGTTTACATTCTAATAGATGACAATCGCTATAAATAAAAGTGGCGACCAGATGGTCGCCAGGTGTGTGATGAGATTACACTAACTATATGAATTTAGTATGCCAATATAATTTGTTAAATTAAGCAATTATTATTCTTTTTTGTGTACTTTATGCAAATGCATGTCAAATTATTGCATGCTTTGACTGTTGGTTTCTAATTAAAGCAATTCTTTCTATTTTAAATAAAGATGGCGGCCAGGGGGCCGCCAGGTGTGTGATGAGATTACGTAAATAATATGAATTATAAATGCCAAATTTTTAGGGAAGATATTATGGCTGGGAACGTAATCTGTGTATATAATACAATTTACTTTTTAAAATATGCAAACCTTTTTTAAAGTTTTTTTGCCTGGTCCCAAATTACTTCCAATTCTTCGATTGATAAGGTTTCTAATGGTGTTTTGTGCAACTTTGCAATTGTTTCACATTTCACAAATCGGTCCTTAAACTTTTGATTTGCTTTCTTTAATAAGATTTCTGCTGATACATTATGTTTTCGACATATGTTTACAATTGTAAATAAAATATCTCCAATTTCTTCGTTTATTTCACTTTTTGTTTCAGCTTCGATTAATTCTTGGTATTCTTCTTTTAATTTATTTATTGGGCCTGATTCATCGGGCCAGTCAAAGCCAACACTCGCGGCTCTTTTTTGTATTTTTTCAGCAACCATTAAGGCTGGCATATTTTGAGGGATCCCATCCAATGTGCCATTGTTTGATTTTTCGGATGCTTTGATTTGTTCCCAATTTTTTTCAACGTCGCTTGTTGTTTTTGCAGCTGTTGATCCGAATACGTGTGGGTGGCGTCGTATCATTTTATTTACACAATGATTGGCGACATCATCAAATGTGAATTTATTGCTCTCTTTCATCATTTCAGAAATCATTACGACATGCAGTAACTGATCACTTAGTTCGTCCATTATGTGGTTTGTTTCATTTTGTTCAATGGCGTCGACCAATTCATAGGCCTCTTCAATAATGTGTCGTGTTAATGTTTGTGGTGTTTGTTCAATGTCCCATGGACAGCCATCCGGCGCACGCAGACGTTTAACGATGTTTTTTAATGCTTCGATAGGGGAGTTCATTAAACACCCGCAACATTTTCAATTCGATACCCTTGATATTCTTGTTGGCCTCGTTCAATGTCACTAATGTCTTCTGCCATTTCTATTAAGATGTTCTTTGGTGAAAAAATAAACATTTGGTCCGTTACTTTTTTCATGTTGCCACTCATGGCATATGCTGTTCCGCATAAAAAGTCGATGAGTCGTTTACTTGTAGATGGGTCAAGGTATTGTAAATTTACAACGACTGCTCGCTTGTTTTGCAAATGGGTTGCAATGTTTACGGAATCTTCATAGTTTTTTGGGAATGCAATGCGTATTTCCATTTGCACTGCTTGATGATCTTTAATTTGGTGCAGGTTTGGTTTATTTTGTGATATTTGATGAATCATAGAGGATGAAGTGTCTTGATCTTCATCTTCTTCTGAAAAGCCAAAAAAAGTTAACATAGAATTAATTATTGTCATTAAATATTATACTACCAACGCGAATCATGTTGGCTCCTTCATCAATTGCAATTTGATAATCATTGCTCATGCCCATGCTTAAATGCTCCAATGGGAATCCATTTAATTTTAGTTTATCATACATTTGACGTGTTTTTTCAAACGTTTTTTTAATTTCAGCTTCATTGCTACTCAACGGGGCCATGCTCATAAGCCCTTTAATTGTAATGTTTTCAAAATTCGTTATATTTTCTGATATTGATAATAACATTTCTTCATTAAAGCCAAATTTTGATTTTTCTTCGAGTAAGTTCACTTGTAAAAGTATTGGTGTTATTTGCTGCTTCTTGTTTGATTCGTTGTTAATTTCTTTCATCAAACGTTCGCTATCGACAGAATGAATTAAAGCGTAATTTTTTAATACTTTTTTAACTTTATTGCGTTGCAAGTGCCCAATAAAATGCCAAGGATTTGAAATGGTTGGAAATGCATTCTGTTTTTCTTCACCTTGTTGAACTCGATTTTCACCAAAAATTAAATTTGGAAAATGTTTCGAAATCGTTTCAATATCATTTAGATTTGCATATTTTGTTGCAATCACAATGTCAACATGTTCTGGAATTGATGCTTTTAATTTGTGGATGTTTTCAATTAGATGTGACATGTTGATTTAACTGTTTTTTTATTGTTAATAAGATGTTGCCTTTATTTTCAGGCAACAAGCATTCTTCCAGAATTTTGGCTGTATCTTTCACAGGTTTTTTCGATTTTTCAATTTCGTATTCAATTGTTTTTTGAATGTCATTTTTGATTTGTTTGTTGGGGTTTTTTAAATATTTTTTTAATGTTTCAATTGGGTCTTTAATTAGTGAGTTTGTTGCCAAAATATAAAATACTTTGGTTGATGGCAGTTCAAATTTGAACTCACGAAAGACTTTTTCAAGTGTGCTTGATAGTGCGCGAGCACCAATGTTTTCTTCATGTGCTTTTTTGGACACTTCTTTCAGCGCGTTATCAGTAAAATTTAGTTCAATATTAAATCGTTTGAAACTCATAATATATTGCTCAAGAATTGAATCTTCCATTTGCACTAAAATATCGTAAAGATCATCGGTGCTGAGATTATTCAATGTGACTCTGACAGGAAGACGCCCTGCAAATTCGGGTTCCAGGCCAAATTCGACTAAATCTTGGGTTCTTAATTTCTTTAAGTATTCTACATGATCGTTGGCTGATTTATTTTTTGTTGTTCGTTCAAATCCAATGGTTGAACCATCTAGGCGCTCTTTGACAATGTCACTTAAATTATTAAATGCACCACTCATAATGAATAAAATGTTTTTTGTGTTAATGGTTTCTTTTTCATTGTTTGTTGACTTCTTAGAGCCCATCATTTGTTTGATTTGTGCTTGTATATCCCAAGGTGGGCGGATACTGACTTCTGTATCTTCTAATATTTTTAATAGATTTGATTGAACACCACGTCCAGATACATCTTTATGCTGAGAACTTTGGGAGCCTGTGATTTTATCAATTTCATCTAAATAAATAATGCCGTGCTCAGTAAGTTCAACATTATTATCGGCTTTTTTGTACAGTTGGCGTACGAGATCTTCGACGTCGCCACCTTGGTAGCCTGTTTCGGTAAATTTTGTAGCATCACTTTTTATAAATGGGACGCCGATTAACTCTGCGATTCGTTTTATTAAATATGTTTTTCCAACGCCTGTAGGGCCAATCATAATGATGTTTTGTTTGGTGTAATGACTAGGATTGTTGGTGTTAAAGGCTTCTTTAATAAAATTGTAATGGTCACAAATGGCAATGGCCAGTGCTTTTTTTGCATCCAATTGATTAATGACGAAGCGGTCCAAGTATTCTTTGACTTCTTTTGGTTTTATATTGAACGCTTTAATGTGATCAAGTACGTGTTCATCATTGCTTTCTTGTATGATTGGTTCCTCTTCTGTTTCCATTGGCACCGACATAAAGAGATCATTGGGGTTATCACGCAGTTGATCCAATAATTCCTTTGTAATTTCATTTAAGGTTTTCTTTTTCGGCTTTTCATCCTCTGGGGGGGTATCTTCGTTTAAAAAATAATTAGACATTATGCATATTTAAACATTTGTTCCAATGAATGTTTAGCTTTCCTTATTGTATTTTCATCTAATTTAATTTCCAAGGCTTCAGTTGGTTCAATTAAAAGGTTCAAGATTTGAGACAGTTTATTTGATTTCATGTATTTACACATTGTACAACTTCCAATGAATGATTTGCTTGGATCTTCCATTTTTAATCGTGAGGTTAATCCACATTCTGTTAACATGACATAATTTTTAAATGATGTTGATTTTACGAAATTAATCATTTGTGATGTGCTGCCAACAAACGTTGATTTTTCTGTGATACTAGGCTTGCATTCTGGGTGAGCAACAATCGCTGCATCCTGATGTGTTAATTTTAAGTAATCAATCATATCGGGGTCATATTCTTCATGTACGTAACAAGTTCCATGATAATAAGAAAAGTTTTTTGTGCTGTTAATTTTTTTTAAGTGTGCTTCAATGTTTTTTCCCATAAGTTTATCGGGTAGGAAATAAATGTTTTTATTCGGATATGTTTCAACAATTTTGTAAACATTCGATGACGTCACACAAACATCGCACAATGCTTTAACATCAGCACTCGTGTTGATATAACAAACAAATGCATGATCCGGATATTGTTGTTTTAATTTTAAGACGTCGTCTGCAGTAATTGAGTCTGCAAGGCTGCAGCCATTAATTTCAGATGGCGTATAGACGGATTTTTTTGGATTTAAAATTTTCGCAGTTTCTGCCATAAATTTTACAGCTGCAAAAATAATAATCTCACTTTCATTTTTTTGAGCGGCTTTACTAAGCTCAAACGAATCCCCGACATGGTCTGCAACCCCGTATAAAATTTCTGGGCTGACATAAGAATGCGCCAGTATTGTTGCATTTTTTTCTTTTTTTAATGCATTTATTTCATTAATCATTGGAACCCATTTTTCACAGGTTTCTTTGTCAAAACTGCAAGTATTCGCACCAATGGATAGTGGGGCTAATTTTTCTTGTAATTCGCTTGCTGTCATCATTTTTTTTGTACTCCAATGGCTGACACTGGGCAGCTTCGCATGGCTTCAATTGTTTTTGATTGGTACTGATCCGATGATGGCTGATGATGAACAACGGCGGTGGACCCATCCGTCGCTAATTCAAACACCAGTGGTGCCACAGATGAGCATGTCGTGCATGCGATGCAGTGATCATAAATAAAGAAGTGTTGGTTTTTTTTCATAATTTTTTTGTTTTTTTTAGGTTGTCTTATTTTATCAAATGTTCAAAATGATTCCAACTCATTCACTGTTCATCCAAATTTCATTGCTTTTTTATTTATCAATATCCAATATGTTTAGCTCTCGTAATAAGCGGTAATACATTTTTTGGAGACGTTGATATGTTTTTGCAATAAATCGAATCACTCTTGGTAAATCTTTTGGTGGAATAATTAGAATGCCAATTATGATTATTAATGAAAATTCAGGTAAGCTAATTCCAAACATTAGTCATGCCCCCAGTTCATAAGTTTAGCCAATAAAATACAGAAAAAATAACATAATATTAAGGGGAGGGATAGGCTTAATTGAGAAAAAATATCGGGTGGTGTAAATATCGCTGATGTAATAATAATGCCTAAAATAAAAAATCGTGAATTTTGTAACAGAAATCGTCGTGTAACGATGTTTTTTGCTAAACACACCGCCAAAATAATTGGTGTTTGAAAAATAATAATTCCACCAATAAGAAATGATGTGATGTAACTCAAGTTTTGCTGATAGTTTAATAAAATGTTGATTTCACTTGGTATAAATTGATTGGTTAAGAGAAACGAAATGACATGGGGCAATACAATAACATATCCAAGAAATGTGCTTAATATACTGAGTAATGAACTTATTAAAATGATTATAAAAAGCCATTTTTTTTCTTTTCTTTTAAGTCCAGGTAATATAAAACGGCAAATTTGAAAAAGTATCATTGGAAGGCTTAAACAGATGCCGCCCAATACGGCTAATTTTAATTTGACAAAAAAGCCTTCATAAATGGTGTTAACGTTGATCGATGCGCCATTGGTTAAAACGGCTGCAAAGGGGTGAAGAAAAACCTGTGATATTTCGGTATAAAACGTAAAAGCAATCGCACTCATTACTAGAATTGTGATGATGCAAATCAGCAAGCGCGATCTTAATTCTAATAAATGTTGAATTAATGTCATTTCTTTGCTCATATCTTAAGGTTAAAGTTCTTTTTTTTTGTGGTCAATTAATCTGTATGAATTTTCTTTAAATTTCGTTATTTAAATCAAGAAATTAAAATAGTTCAATAAACTTCTTTCTTAATGGTTCGGCATCTGTTAAGATTTATACTCAGTATGACATTACAAGCGCGTGTGCTTTTTGAAGATGGTACTGAATATTTCGGTCGTTATTTTACGACTCCTTCAGACGTATTTGGTGAAATTGTTTTTAATACAGCCATGTCAGGTTACCAAGAGGTTTTAACTGACCCTTCGTATTCCAATCAATGTGTGGTTATGACTTATCCAATGATTGGTAATTATGGGATCAATGATCAAGACAATGAATCCAAAGCTGTGTTTTTAAATGCACTGCTTTGCAAGGAGTATGTTGACACCCCAAGCAATTGGCAAAGTGTCAAAAGTGTAAAAACGTACTTGGAAGAATTTAATAAAGTTGGTGTTGAGCGATTGGATACGCGTGCATTAACGCTACATATTCGTGATAATGGTGCACAGCGTGTTTTGATTACGTCTGATTTAGACAGTCCGAGTGAGGTTTTAATCGAGAAAATTCTTGCTATTCCGAAAATGTCAGGACTAAACTTGGCTCAGGAAGTGACAGCTTCAAGTTCATATTCATGGAATACAACCAAAAAATCAGCGGCTCGGTTTAAAGTGGCCGTGCTTGATTGTGGCGTGAAGTATAATATTCTGCGACATTTAGAATCACGAGGTTGTGAATGTGTTGTTATGCCCATCGAAAAGGCGGCAGAGATGATCGCTGATGATACGTATGATGGTCTCTTTATATCCAATGGGCCTGGTGATCCAGAACCTGTTGAACGTGCTGTTGCACTTATTAAATCTCAATTAGGAAAACGGCCCATTTTTGGCATTTGCTTGGGGCATCAGTTAATTGCACACGCATTGGGTGCTAAAACATATAAATTGAAATTTGGGCATCATGGCATTAATCACCCGGTTAAAAATATTGCGACTGGTAAAGTTGAGATTACTTCTCAAAATCACGGGTTTTGTGTTGATGTCGCATCTCTAGCAGATGATATTACAGTAACGCATGTTAATTTATATGATGGGACCAATGAGGGGTTTCGCCACAAAACATTTCCACTATTTTCAGTTCAATATCATCCTGAATCTGCACCTGGACCTGCAGACTCAGATTATTTATTCGATGAGTTTATTCAAATGATGGAAACTGCCACTGTTCATGCATGATATTAAGCATAAATGTGGTGTTTTTGGGATATTTGGTCAAGATGAGGCGGCTGTACTAACCACTCTGGGATTGCATTCTCTTCAACATCGTGGTCAAGAAGGTGCGGGCATCGTAACTTACGATGGTGAACGCTTTCATGCCATTCGAAAAGAAGGCTTGGTTAGTGATAATTTTAACTCAGCTGAAACGTTGTCTAAATTGCCTGGTCGTAATGCCATTGGGCATGTCCGTTATTCCACTACGGGTGAGTCTAAACTTGAAAACCTGCAGCCATTATTTGCTAACCTAGCGGCTGGTGGTTTTGCATGTGGCCATAATGGTAATTTAACCAATACTGTTTCTTTACGGCATCAATTGGTTAAAAATGGGTCTATTTTTCAAACCACTTCAGATACTGAAGTTATTTTGCAGTTGGTGGCACGTTCAAGTGCAACAAGTACCATTGAACGTTTAAAAGATGTTTTTAGTCAAATTCAAGGTGCTTATTCATTGATTATTTTAACCAATAAAAAAATGATCGGGGTACGAGATCCCTATGGCATACGACCGTTGGTTTTAGGAAAGAAAAATAATGCTTATGTATTGGCTTCAGAAACTTGTGCTCTTGATATTATTGGGGCGACTTATATTCGAGATGTTAAAAATGGTGAAATGGTTATTATTAGTGATACCGGTCTTGAGAGTATACAATTTTCAACAGCATATAAAGAACGACAGTGTATTTTTGAGCGAATTTATTTTGCACGCCCTGATAGTTTTATTGATGATCACACCGTTTATACTTACCGAAAGAACTTGGGCGATCAATTGGCTTTGGAATCAAACATTGATGCCGATGTTATTGTGCCAATTCCTGATTCTGGTGTTCCCGCAGCACTGGGTTATTCCCAACAATCCAATATTCCTTATGAAGTTGGTATTATTCGAAGTCATTATGTTGGGCGGACATTTATTGAGCCGTCACAATCGATTCGTCAATTTGGTGTTAAATTAAAGCATAGTGTTAATAAATCTTGCATTAAAGGCAAGCGTGTTATTTTAATTGATGATTCATTGGTCCGTGGCACTACTGCCAATAAAGTTGTTCGAATGATGTTTGATGCTGGTGCGAAAGAGGTTCATTTGGGTATTTCTTCACCGCCAATCAAACACCCAGATTTTTATGGTATTGATACCCCAAACTACTCGGAGCTTTTGGCTTCCAATCATACGATTGAAGAAATGACATCAATTATCGGGGCCACATCGCTTTTTTTTCTTACATTGCAGGGTACGTATCGTGCAATGGGGTTTGAAAACCGTGATGATACGACACCTCAATTTACGGATCATTGCTTTACTGGTGATTACCCAGTGGATGTATCGGAGTTGCAAAAGGAGAGTAAGAAATAATGCGCCTAAAGGAAGTTGAATAATGCCAAAACGTACTGATTTAAAGACAATTTTATTAATCGGATCCGGCCCAATTATTATTGGTCAGGCTTGTGAGTTTGATTACTCAGGTACACAAGCTTGTAAGGCTTTGCGAGAGGATGGTTTTCGTGTGGTATTGATGAATTCGAACCCTGCAACAATTATGACTGATCCGACCATTGCAGATGCAACATATATTGAACCGTTAACAGTTCCTATGCTTGAAAAGGTTCTACAAAAAGAAAAGCCTTGTGCATTATTACCAACATTAGGTGGCCAAACTGGATTGAATCTTGCCATGGAAGCATCGAAACAAGGGCTTTTAGAAAAATACAATGTGGAACTTATTGGTGCGACTGAAGAAATTATTGATAAAGCAGAAGATCGGGATAAATTTAAGATGGCCATGGAAAAAATTGGTTGCAATGTTCCGGAATCAAAAGCAGCACGTAGTATTGATGATGCCATTCAAATTTCAAAAGACATTGGTTTTCCTTGTGTGATTCGACCAGCATTTACCCTTGGGGGTACTGGTGGTGGCATTGCATATAATTTAGAAGAAGTTCAAGAAATATCGAAATCTGGGATTGATAACAGTTTAATTTCAGAAGTTCTTATTGAAAAATCGATTTTAGGTTGGAAAGAGTATGAACTTGAAGTGATGCGCGATAAAAATGATAACGTCGTTATTGTTTGCGCTATTGAAAATTTTGATCCGATGGGGGTTCACACCGGTGACTCCATTACGGTTGCTCCTGCTCAAACATTGACAGATGCGCAATACCAAGATTTGCGAAATCAATCCAAAAAGATTATTCGAGAAATTGGTGTAGAAACAGGTGGCTCAAATATTCAGTTTGCTGTTAACCCTGAAAATGGTGATGTGATTGTGATTGAAATGAATCCTCGGGTTTCTCGTAGTTCTGCATTGGCTTCAAAAGCAACGGGCTTTCCAATTGCAAAGCTGGCTGCAAAACTTGCAGTAGGCTACTCACTTGATGAACTGCAAAATGATATTACAACAACCACGCCAGCAAGTTTTGAACCGACACTGGATTATTGTGTTGTAAAGATACCACGCTTTAATTTTGATAAGTTTCCGGCTTCAGCACCAAACTTGGGTGTTTCAATGAAATCTGTTGGCGAAGTGATGGCCATTGGACGAACATTTAAAGAAGCCTTTCAAAAAGCATGCCGTTCCCTTGAAATCAAACGGTTTGGGTTTGGACTTGATGGTAAAGACCAAGATCTCAGTGATGCTAAACTTGAAAAAATGTTAATTACACCGACGCCAGATCGCTTATTTTCACTATCAGAAGCCATTCAACGTGGGTGGTCGGTTGAAAAATTGCATGATTTATCCAAAATTGACCCTTGGTTTTTACGTCAGTTGGTTGATTTAATTGAAGAATCTCGACAGTTTGAACTTTCTTTTGATTCAATACAATGGGCTAAACAATTGGGTTATTCTGATGTTCAAATTGCAAATGTTCTCGGTGTTTCTGAAAAAGAAGTGTTTGATTTTAGAGTGCAGCATAACATTTTGCCAACCTATAAAATTGTTGATACCTGTGCCGGTGAATTTGAGGCCAAGACCCCGTATTATTACTCTAGTTATGAAACGTTTGATGAAGTTCGAAAGTCAGATTCCAAAAAAGTAATGATTTTGGGTGGTGGGCCGAATCGAATAGGTCAAGGTATTGAATTTGATTATTGTTGTGTCCATGCGTCGATGGCCATTCGCGAGCTTGGTTTTGAAAGCATTATGGTGAACTCAAACCCTGAAACGGTCTCAACGGATTATGATACATCAGATCGTTTGTATTTTGAGCCCTTAACTGCTGAAGATGTGTATCACATTTATGATCGTGAAAAACCGGAAGGTGTTATTGTTCAGTTTGGTGGGCAAACGCCCCTTAATCTTGCCAAAGAACTGGAAGCACGAGGTGTTAGATTATTAGGGACAAGTCAGGATAGTATTGATTGTGCTGAAGACCGTGATCGATTTCAAAAGTTAGTTCAAGAGCTCCATCTAAATCAGCCCGATAATGGGATTGTTCATTCTTTGAATGATGCGCATCAAGTGGCCAACAGCATCGGGTATCCTGTTTTGGTACGCCCTTCTTACGTTTTAGGTGGTGCTGCAATGAAAATTGTTTATTCTGATGAGGAACTCGATACGTATCTAAGTGAATCATTGAAAGGATATGATGATCGAGCGCTTTTAATAGATAAATTTTTAGATGATGCTATTGAGATTGATGTTGATGCCTTATCTGATGGAAAAGATTGTGTTGTTGCAGGCATCATGCAACATATTGAAGAAGCCGGAATTCATTCCGGTGATTCTGCTTCTGTCTTACCTGCGTTTTCACTTTCAGATGCATTAAAACAAGAAATTCGAAAAACCACGCATGCAATTTCTCAGCGTTTAAATGTCATTGGACTAATTAATATTCAATACGCAATTCAAAATGATACACTATATGTATTGGAAGTTAATCCTCGAGCATCGAGAACGGTTCCTTTCGTTTCGAAGGCAACAGGGATTGCATGGGCAAAATTAGCAACAAAAGTAATGTTAGGGCAAACGATTCAGTCTTTAAATGTTGAAGAGGTTATTCCTCAGCATATATCAGTTAAAGAGTCTGTGTTTCCATTTAAGCGATTTCCGGGTGTTGATACTTTATTGGGGCCTGAAATGCGATCTACTGGAGAGGTCATGGGGATTGCGACATCCATTGGGAATGCTTACTTAAAATCACAAATGGCGGCGGGTCAATTAATTCCGTCTAGTGGTGTGATATTTATCAGTGTTCGTCAGTCGGATAAAGAAAAAATATTGCCTTTAGCACGTTTAATTCTTTCGCTAGGCTTTTCGATTTTAGCAACCAAGGGTACCAGTGAGTACTTGCAGTCACATGATATTTCCTCGGAATTTATTTATAAGGTTAATGAAGGGCGCCCAAATGTTCTCGATGCATTAAAGAATAATGATATTCAAATGGTCATTAACACGCCTTCAAATGGTATGTCCCGTTATGATGATAAAGTTATACGACAAGAATCTTACAAACTCAATGTTCCAGTGATTACAACTGTTCCCGGTGCAAAAGCTACCATTGAAGCAATGGCAGAAGAACGCAAGGTTAGCCTAAGTGTTCAACCACTGCAAGATTATTATGAACACTTACGCTAGTGCTTTTATTCAAACTCTGAAAGAAGCACCAAAAGATGCGGAGGTCATATCGCACCAACTCATGGTACGTGCCGGTATGATTCGAAAAGTGGCCTCAGGGGTATATTCTATTTTGCCATTGGGGCAACGCGTATTTAATAAGATGTCTGCTATTATACGAGAAGAAATGTCTCAAATTGGTGCGGCAGAGTGTGAGTTGCCACATATGATTCCGGCTGAACTATGGAAAATGTCGGGTCGTTGGGATCAGTATGGAAAAGAATTGTTACGGATAAAGGATCGTTCAGACCGTGAATTTTGTTTTGGACCGACTCATGAAGAGGTAATCACTGATCTTGTTAATCATTATGTTATATCTTATAAACAATTACCGGTTTACCTGTATCAAATTCAAACAAAATTTCGTGATGAAATACGACCACGCTTTGGATTAATGCGCGGCCGTGAATTTTTAATGAAAGATGCCTATTCTTTTCATGATGGTCCTGACTCTTTAAATGAAGCGTACGAAAATTCCAGACAAGCCTATGTTAATATATTTAATCGCTGTGGTTTGAAATTTATGGAAGCTTCTGCTGATTCTGGTTCGATTGGTGGTGATGAATCGTCTGAGTTTTTGGTTCTTGCTGAATCCGGAGAAGATGAAATTTTAGTCAGTGAAGCTGCAGGCTATGCTGCTAATATTGAAGCGGCTGTTTGTTTGGATCTTGATTATGAGTTTGATTTAAAAGGTAATGCTGAACTTCAAACCATTGATACTCCAAATGTGACTACGATTGATGATTTAAAATCATTTTTTGATGTTAATTCTTCTGATATTTTAAAATCAATGTTGGTTATCGTTGATGAAAAACCGATTATGTTTTGTTGTCGCGGAGACCATCAACTTAATGAAACAAAACTTGCCAAGCTTTTGAATGGCGCCTTTCGATTTGCTACGGCATCAGAAGTTGAAACGTTTTGCGGATGCTTGCCCGGTTTTATTGGACCTTATCAGTTGCCATCTACCATGCCGATTTATTTTGATTTTGCTTTAAAACAATCATCGCATTATATTTGTGGCTCAAATAAGACGGATTGTCATGTTACTCAGTTTATGATTGGCCGAGATATTAAAGATTTCTCTTGGGTTGATATTCGCAATGCCCAGGCTGGTGACCCTTGTCCGACTGATCCTCAACATAAATTAACAACAATTCGAGGAATTGAGGTCGGTCATATTTTTAAACTGGGCACAAAATATTCAACAGCAATGAATGCGACATTTACCCATGCTTCAGGCAAATCGTTGCCATTTGAAATGGGTTGTTATGGTATTGGTGTTGGCCGTACGATTGCTGCAGCAATCGAACAATCTCATGATGAAAATGGCATTGTTTGGCCAATTGCATTGGCCCCTTATGAGGTTGTTATTATATCACTTGGAAAAAAAGCCTCGGAAGTTGCGACTATTATTGATCAATTGTTGGTTGTATTAAAAGCAAAGAATTTGGATGTTATTGTTGATGACCGTAATGAATCGCCAGGAATTAAATTTAAAGATGCTGATTTGATTGGGTTTCCAATTCAAATTATTCTCGGTAAAAAAACAATTGAGTCCCAAAAAATAGAAATTAAATATCGAAAAAGTGGAAAAAAAGAATGGATTTCTTTGGATAAGCTTGATTCAATAGAGGTAAAGGTTTAGATATGGCGACGATTGTTTTTAGTGCAGCTTTTATTTGGTTTTTATTTATGTCGACACCCGGTGATACCCCAAAATCTCAGGTGCCGGTAACGCCAAAAAAATCGGTTTCTGTTAATCGGTCGATTCAAGTGAAACCTAAAATTCGTTCAAATTATAAAGTTCCAAAAGGGTATCAGCCCTCTCGTCCTAAACTTGATTATGAAGTAGCAAGAGGAACAAAAAAGAAATTGGTTCATTATATCAAGAAGAGCAATCCTTCTTTACCACAACGGGAAGTGAATGAAATTGCGTACTGGATTGATGAATATGCCAAGCAAGAAGGGGTGGACCCCATGTTGGTTGCCGCTCTTATTTCTCGGGAATCTTCATTTAATAAACGTGCAATTAGTTCAACCGGTGCAAAAGGGCTGGGGCAAATCAAAGACTTTAATTTTAAACCACTTCAAATTAAAGACCCTTACAATGTGAAGCAAAATGTGCGCGGCACCGTAAAATATTTAAAAGAACTTTTTTCTCTTTGGAAGGATTCAAGTGATTCAACGCGTATGGTTTTGGCATCCTATTACCAGGGTCCAAATGAGACAAAACGAAAAAAAAATATGTTTCCTGATCATGTATCAAATTACGTGGATGACATTCTAAAAAAATATAAATCTTTGAGTTCTCGATAACTTTTCTAATTGATTGATCAATGGACTTTTTTATGGTTTTCTTATAATATCCATAAATAACAGAGTTAATTTTTGAACGCTTTTTTTAGGTTCATTATTTCTTTGATTTATAAACTACAAGGAGCTAAAGGTGAATGATATTCAATTAGAAGACGAAAATTCAATCGAACCATCATCATCACAAGTTGTTGAGCCAACTCAAGACCAGGCCGGTACAAAAATTGGGCAAGTAAGTGATTTTGAAAAAGATTTAATTGATGAGGAAGTTATTGATGACGTGCGATCATCGCCCGCATCAGCCAGTGATGAAAATGATTTCGAATCCCATCTCGAAGCGGATTTTAATGATTTTGTTGAGGGTGATATTGTAAAGGCAAGAATTCGAACCATTAAGAAATCAGGGGTTTTGGTTGATTTTAACTATAAATCTGATGGTTTTATTCCATCCAATGATTTATCCAATTCGTTGGATGATCAAATTGAAGAGGGGTTAGAAATTCACGCAATGATTCAGAAACTTGAGACCAAAGAAGGGTATTCGTTGCTTTCTGAAACGCTTGCGCGAGCTGAAATGATTTGGGACGATTTGTATGACATCATGAATAACAAGGAAATTGTTGAAATTCAAATTAAAAAACAAAACCAAAAAGGGTATTTGGTTGATTATGAAAGTGTTTCTGGCTTTTTACATGCAGAGGAAGGTGATGCATTTGCAGAAGGTGATCGCGTGCAAGCGATGATTTTAAATGTAGATAAACGCCGACGAAAGGTTTTGTTTTCATCTCGTAATATTCAAAACATGCTATTTAAAAAAGAAGAAGTATCAAAGTTTCTTACCGAAGTTGCGATTGGTGATGTATTAAAAGGAACGGTAAGTGGCATCAAAAAGTTTGGTGTTTTTGTTAATTTAGGAAAAGCCGAAGGATTGGTTCATATTTCTGAAATTTCTTGGCGACGTATTTCTCATCCATCGGATGTTGTTCAAATGGGCGATGAAGTTGACGTTGAGGTGTTGGCCATCGATGAAGAAAAAGGAAAATTATCATTGGGAATGAAGCAACTTTCTCAAGACCCTTGGACAACAATTGATACTCATTTTAAAGTGGGTCAAGTGGTCTCAGGTAAAGTTGTTCGAATTATTGACTTTGGCGCTTTTGTACTTATTGATAGTGATTTAGAAGGCTTGGTTCATATCTCTGAAATTGCAACCAAACGAATCAATGCATTAAGTGATATCTTAAGTATTGGGGATCAAGTTAATGTGAAAATTATTAAATTAACAAAACATGATCAAAAAATTGGGCTTTCTATAAAAAATGTTCCTCAAGATAATGAGGAAGTACAACAAAAAATTGACGCAATTTAATTGGTTCTAGTGGGTCCTTGGGTTTTCTATTGACCCTGGATTTGACATGACGTTATAATTGACCCAGTAACTTTAATTATAAATTGCAAAATGGAGGTAGTAGACGTGGTAAAGATACGATTATTGAGAAAAGGAAGAAAAAAGAAACCACTTTATCGAATTGTGGTTATTGAAGATTCAAATCAACGCGATGGTAAAACAATTGAAGACATCGGGACATATAACCCGCATACTGAACCCGCGTCGATTTCAGTTAAAGAAGATCGTGTTAAACACTGGATTTCAGTTGGCGCTCAACCGTCAAATACTGTGAATCGTTTGTTATCATCGGTTGGTATCACTGAATACTCACCAGCAAACTCATCAAATAAAAACGTTGCTAAAAAAGACCGTAAATCAAAAGAGGAAGGATAATTAGATGAAAGACCTAGTTGAATATATTGTTAAATCTTTGGTTGATTACCCCGATGGCGTTGACATTAATGAAACGTCTGGTTCAAGTGTAATTATTTTAGAAATTAGTGTAGATTCTTCTGATATTGGCAAAGTAATTGGAAAAGAAGGGCGCATTGCAAATGCAATTCGTACGATTGTGAAAGCTGCTGCAGCCAAGAGTGATAAAAAAGTAACGGTTGAAATTTTAACTAACGACGACAACGAGTGACACTAACGGTTAAAAGAAATATCCATGTTCATGTCAAAGTGGATATGCCGTTTAAGAAGAATTATATCTTACTGATCAATCGAATGATTGAAGATCTTGAGTATAATTTTTCATCTTACAAGTTGGCCTTGAAAAGTAAACGTGGGGATGCAAGCTATGGTGTTCAGGTGACCCATAAAATTAATGAAACCCTATTGCAGATCGAGCAATTAAAACAAAAAATTGCAGAGGTAAAAGTTTGTAAAGAAGGGGACTTGTTTTTAGTCTCTACATTGGATGGTCAAGTTCAAGTCACTGAAGGTAGCGATTTGCTATCTGTTCTTGGCCCTGTGTCCATTCAAGCGGAAGGGTCAACGATTACTCAAATTGTTGCTTAGTTTATGAAGCTTTCATTTTTATCGCTTTATGCAGATGCTGTTCATGATTTTATAAATCGTGGTGTTGTTGGTAAAGCGATAAATGCTTCCATTTTGGATATTGAATCCATTCAACTTCGGGATTATTCTGATCCTCCTCATCATAAGGTAGATGATTATCCTTTTTCTAATCGGCAAGGGATGTTGTTGCGATTTGATATATTAAAAAAGGCACTATCAAAGGCACCTAAAAATGCGACATTTGTCATGCCGGACCCAAAAGGCTCACGATTTACATATCAAAATGCACAAGTGCTTGCCAAAAAACAACACGTTTATTTTATTTCACCGGCGTTTGAAGGTGTCGATGCGCGGTTGTTTGACGCCTTTGACATTCAATTGTTTTCATTGGGCGATTTTATTATACCCAATGGGGATTCCGCGGCTGTTTTAATGGCTGAAGCCATTGTCCGTTATTTGCCGGGTGTTTTGGGTTGTGCGGATTGTGTAAATGATGATTCTATTCTTTCTGGTTTACTTGAAGCTCCTCAATTTTGCCCGCCACGTTCTATTGACCAAATGGGCGTTCCAGATGTATTGTTATCAGGACATCATCAAGAAATTGATCGATGGAAATTAACGCAAAGCATTCGCCGGACCCTTTATTCTCGGCCGGATTTAATGAATCGGTTTTCATTTAATCAAATGTTAGTTAAAATAGTAGATCAGGTTATTATGGAGGACATTCAATGAGTCAGTACATCGAGGAATTTGAAAAAAAACAATTGGTAGAAAATGATTACCCCGCGGTTAGTGTGGGAGATACCGTTATTGTTCACAAACAAATTAGTGAAGGAAAAAAAACTCGTATTCAACGATTTCAAGGGTTAATAATTAAAAAAACAGGGCAGCTTTCACGAGAATCCATTACATTACGAAAGATTGTGGATGGTATTGGTGTTGAAAAATCATTTATTATTTGTTCACCGCTTGTAAAAAATATTGAAGTGGTTAGTAAAGGAAAAGGCCGCCGAGCACGTTTAAATTATCTTAGAGAACGTAAAGGTAAAGCTGCACTGCGCGTTAAAAAGCTTGATAATTAAGACGGGTGTTTTAGGGGTTTCTGGCTATACTGGTCAAGAACTTGTACGATTACTTCATCATCACCCAACTTTTCAAATAACGGCTCTTTTTTCAACGTCATTGCAAGGTGCATATGGCCGAATTTTACCGGAGTTCTCTCAATTTGATTTGCCGGATGTTGTTGCCTATGATGTTGAAAAATGTGACAGTTTAGATGTTCTATTTCTTGCTGTTCCTCATACCAAAGCCATGGGGCTTATACCATCTTTAATGGAACGACATCAACAATTGAAGATTATTGATTTATCGGCAGATTTTAGACTGAAAAACTTATCAGATTATGATGCTTATTACGACATCTCACATTCGGCCTCTGATTATTTAGAACATGCTGTCTATGGACTTCCTGAAAAATATCATGATGAAATTGCAGCGACGCGTTTGTGCGCCAATCCAGGATGTTATGCAACAGCGATGATTTTAGGTTTACTGCCATTATTGCCTCAACTACAGCCCACAACGCCAATAACAATAGATGCCAAATCAGGTGTCTCTGGTGCTGGTAAAGCATTGAAAGTGTCTTCTTTGTTTTGTGAAATTCACAATGAGTTTTCGGCATATGCAACGGGGGAACATCGTCATATGGCTGAGCTTATTCAGGAGTCTGGTTTAAGCAATGTTTTATTTTCCCCGCATTTGGTTCCAATTGAGCGTGGTATTGAGGCTGCAATTTATATTCATCTGCCGGATATTGATGATGATAAACTACACGAATTATTTTCAAAATATTATCTAAAGCATCCATTTGCTACCGTTTACCCGTCATCAACTCGACCATCAACGCGGTTGGTTAATCATACCAATCGCTGTGCATTAATTCCTAAAAAACGCGGAGAATGGGTGGTTGTGTTTTCATTGCTTGATAATTTGCAAAAGGGCGCCAGTGGCCAAGCGATTCAGAATGCAAATATTATGTTTGGTCTTGATCAAGCGACTGGTCTTTTGTAGTTCAGTGGATCCATTTTTTATTCTATTTTTTT